>Ga0172368_10007413_pt1 | contig 11454 bp, 7 predicted proteins | sample Lak11m_FD_114540 | JGI IMG/M metagenome (GOLD analysis project Ga0172368, IMG submission 114540) | Freshwater microbial communities from Kabuno Bay, South-Kivu, Congo - kab_022012_11m | ecosystem: Environmental > Aquatic > Freshwater > Lake | place: Democratic Republic of the Congo: South-Kivu...
CCGGGCGGCCGCCCCCCCTGCGGCCGTCCCCCCTGCGGTCGCTCCCCCTGCGGCCGCTCCCCCTTCGGCCGCCCCCTCGCGGCCACCCGCACAGCCCTGTCGCGAGCGCCGTGCCACGCGCCCGGCGACGGCGGACGGGCCGCGGGACGGCCGATCTCCGCACGGGACGGAAAGAAATCCAGCGATCGGGCCCCGCGGCCGGTCGGATCCGCGTCAGGCGACCGGCACCTACACCGGGAAAGCCGAACCCCCTCGGGCAGCGGGGCCCGAGGGGGTTCGGCGTGGGCTCCCGCGTCTGTCAGTTGGGCCGCAGGTATCCGGTTCCCAGGGTGAAGCGGCCCGGGACCGAGCGGCAGCCCTGGTCCGGCAGGACGACGATCTGCTGCACCGGCGAGTCGGCGTGCAGCAGGAACGTCGGACGGCCCGAGGCGGCGACGTCGTCGCGGAAGGCGCCGCCGATGGCGTTGGCCGCGTAGTTCACCCACGTGATGGTGCCGTCCACCGTGATGGCCGCGGAGCACCCGTTGGCGGGGTTCGCGATGCGCTCGGTCCCGGTGAGCCGGCCCTGGGCGAACCAGACGCCGTCGTACTTGAGCTGGATTGCCTCGTCGGTCGCACCCGCGTAGCTGCGCTGGTCCCAGGCGCCGGCGGGCTCCGCCGCCGCGGTCAGCGCGAGCCTGCCGATGCCCACCGAGAGCCGGTTGAACCGGTTCTGCGCGCCGATGGCGGCGCACAGGCGCGGCCAGCCGGCGCACGCGCGCGCGGGGTCGCCGTGCGCGGACACGGCGCCCAGGTCGCCCCAGTAGCCCGCCCCCGAGACGTAGGTGTGGCGCAGGATGTGGACTCCGTTCGCCATCGGGTTGGGGCACGTCGGGCGGCTGGGCATGTCGGTGAGCGCGATGTAGGGCTCGGCCGCGCTCGCGCAGGCCTGGCGCACGAACCAGCCCACCATGTAGTCGTTGGCCCCGGCCACGAGCGGGAACGACCACTGCGCGGGCGGCGGGATGACGTTGACCTGCGGGCACAGGGCCACGTTGTCGTTCTCGTCGATCTCCTGGACGGCCCCGTTGGGGTCGGCGGCGACGGACACGTTGTAGACGCCGGGCGCGAGGCCGTCGGCCTGGGCGGTGAAGCGGCGCGTCATGGCGGTGGTGCTGCCGGCGGCGAAGGTCTGGCTCCCCGCGGTTGCCTGCGGGAAGGTGCGCGCGGCGCCACCGGCCGCGGGGGTCATCGTGATGGACCAGGCGGACGCCGTGAACATGGCCGGCGCGCCGCCGGTGTTGCGCAGGTCGAAGCGCACGTCGAAGGGCGTGGCCGCGTCGACGAACGGGGCCGACACGGTGCAGCCCCGCGGGTTGAGGTTCGGGGCGGGGGCGACGACGACGCGGCAGACGCCGTGGTTGTTGCCGTCGCTCGACTCGGCGACCCGGTTCGCCGGGTCCACGTCGATGCCGTAGTCGTAGGTGCCGGGAGCCTTTCCCGCGGGGTCGAACTCGAAGTACGTCCATCCCTTCACCTGCCCGGGCAGCACGGTCGTCGCGGGGATCTGCTGGGTGAGCAGGCTGCCGTTGGGCCGCGTCACCCGGAACGCGGTGTAGCCGTCGAAGAACACGGCGTTCGCGACGGCGCTCGTGTTGCGCATGTAGAGCATCACCCGGACGGGGGTCGCGGACGTCTGCGGCGCGGTCGCGCTCGCGCAGTGGTCGTAGACCAGGTCGGGCCTCGCCTGCGCCAGCGCGGCCGGCGCCGCGAGCAGTGCCGCGAGGATCGCGATTCCTCCGTGCGTCGTGCGTCCTGACATCCGTGCCTCCTTCGGGGGGCGGAGCCGGCGGCGCGGAAGGGGCGCCCGGCACCGCGTTGGGGGTTGAGGGGTGCCGCACCGTGCCATTCCATGCTGCAGGAACGCAGACGACGGTACGCCGGCCCGGGGGGCGTGCGCAACCGAAAAGAGGCGGCGCCGGCCGGAAGTAACGGCCGCAGGTGGGGGGATGTGGGAGCGGCGAGCCCGATGTGGGAGGGCGCCGCGGCGGACGACGGAGACCGTTGCCCTTCGCGATCCGGGTCCGCGCGGGAGGGAGCGGCTTTGCTCCGCTGCATCGGGGCGGACGGTTCGGTTTCCGGGGCGAATCGAGCCGCTGCAGGGGATTCCGGGGGATGACGGAAGCCTTGCCCGAGAACCGGGCGAGGAGCCGGTTCGACCTGCTGCCGGCGCCGGCGCGCCTCTACAGGTCGTCGCGCAGGAATGTGCCGCCGGTCGCGGGCGCGGGCGTTTCGCCGGACTCCTCGCCGGGCTCGGCCGGCTGCGTGCCGGAGCGGAACGCCGCCGTCGCCGAATGAGGCGAGTCCGGAGCCGCCGCCTTGCCGTCGCGCATGTCCATCGACACGCGCACGACCCCGTCGGGCATCGGGAACGAGCGATTCGGCCGCCCTTTCAGCACCGCCGCCATGTAGTCCATCCAGATGGGCAGCGCCGTGTGCCCGCCCGTGTCGTAGCGCGTCATGGGCGTGTCGTACGTGTCGTACCCCACCCAGGTGCCCGTCACGATGTCCGGCGTGAACCCCATGAACCATGCGTCGAAGAAGTCGTTGGTCGTGCCCGTCTTGCCCGCGATGGTGCGTCCCAGCTTCGCCGCCGCCGCCCCCGTGCCGTAGCGGCAGACGTCCTGCATCAGGCCCGCGAGCACGTACGCGCTGGCGGCGTCCACGACCCGCTCGCGCTCCTGGAACAGCGCCGCGTAGCCGGCCGCGAGGCGCGCGCCGGTGCCCGTCCAGGGGTCGTACCAGGCGCTGTGATCCTCCAGCACGCGCCCGTCGCGGTCCACGACGCGGCGCAGGAACGTGCTGGGGACCCTCTCGCCGAGCTGGCTGAGCATCGCGTACACGTGCGTCAGCTCCCAGAGCGTCACGCAGCTCGACCCCAGCGCGATGGACAGGTCCTCGTTCACCGGCGTCGTGATGCCCAGCCGGCGCGCCCACGCGGCCGCCTCGCGCGTGCCCACCGCCTCCAGGACGTGTACGGCCGGGATGTTCATGCTGTTCACCAGCGCCTCGCGCAGCGTCACCTCGCCCTTGAACTGGTTCTCGAAGTTCGAGGGCTTCCAGCGCACCTGGTTCACCTCGTCGTCCATGACGATGGGCGCGTCCAGCAGCATCGTGGCCGGCGTGAAGTAGCACTTCGAGGATTCCGCGTCCCACGCGCCCGAGCGGGTGCGGCACGACTCGGCCTGGCAGGCGCGGCGTTCCTCGTCCGTGAGCGATTTCGGCCTGCACTTCGGGTCGGCGTCGACGCGCACCTGGCCGTCCAGCGCCGCCGAGTAGTACACGGGCTTGAACGAGCTTCCCGGCTGCCGGCACGCCTGGAAGGCGCGGTTGAACTCGCTCGCGTTGAAGTCGTACCCGCCGATCATCGCCACGATGTAGCCGCTCTTCGGGTCCATGCTCACCAGCGCGCCCTGGAGTTTCGGCGACACCTCCAGCGCCAGCACCGGCCCCTGCGGCGCCTTCTTCCCCGACGGCTTGAACTCGTCCTCTCGCGCGGCGCGCACCAGCACCACGTCGCCCTTTGCGAGCACCCGGTTCACCGCGTCCGCCTGCACGTACTGCGCGCTCTGCTCGCTGTTGGGCTTGCGCGCCCAGCGCATCAGTTCCAGCGGCAGAGTGCCCTCGACCTTGTCGCCGACGCCCACTCGCGCCTGGTCCTTCGCCGCCTCCAGCACGACGCCCACCCACGTCTGCGTGCCGAGCTTCTCCGCCTCGACCGGCGCCGCGCCCTTCTCGCGCTGGACCTTGCGGAAGCCCGCGATGGCGCCGTCCAGACCGGCCTTGTCCTTCGCCTCGACCTTCATGAGCGGCCCGGCGTAGCCCTGTCGTTTGTCCGCGGTGACGAGCCCTTTGAGCATCGCGGCCGCCGCCTCGCGCTCCAGGTCCAGGTCCACGGTGGCGAACACCTTCAGGCCGTCGTTGAGCAGCCGGTCGTTGCCGTAGCGCTGCACGAGGTCGCGGCGCACGTGCTCGGTGACGTAGGGCGCCGTCTCGTGGAAGAAGTCCTCGACGGGGAAGACGGTCACCTCGGCCGCCGCGGCCTCGTCGTGCTGCTCCTTCGAGATCATCCCCTTCTGGAGCATCTGCTCCAGCACGTACGCGCGGCGGCGCCGGGCGGCCTCCGGGTGCTTGAACGGCGAGTACTTCGACGGCGCCTGCGGCAGGCCCGCCAGGAGCGACATCTCCGGAAGCGTCAGATCCCATGCGTTCTTGCGGAAATAGTTCTCCGCCGCCGCCTGCACGCCGTAGCTGGAGTGACCCAGGTACACCTGGTTCAGGTACAGCGCGAGGATCTCCTCCTTCGAGAAGCGCTGCTCCAGCCGGCGCGCCAGGATGGCCTCGCAGATCTTGCGGTGGAACGTCTTGGCGGTGGCGCGCTCGAAACCCCAGGTGGAGATGAGAATCGCCTTGGCGGTCTGCTGGGTGAGCGTGGAGGCGCCGCTCTTGCGCCGGCCCGACGCGACGTTCTGGACGGCGGCGCGCACGATGCCCGCGAGGTCGATGCCGGGGTGATCGAAGAACCGGGCGTCCTCGGCCGCGATGAACGCCTGCACGAGCTTCTTCGGGATGCGCTCGTAGGGCACGACGCGCCGGCGCTCGGCGTAGAACTCGCCCAGGAGCTGGTCGTCGCCGCTCAGCACGTCGGCGACGATGGGCGGCCGGTAGTGCTCGGCCCAGGAGATGTCGGGGATGTCCGTCGAATAGTGACGCACGACGGCCCACAGCGCCGCGACGCCGGCCAGCGCGATCACGGCGGCCCCGATGCCGATGCGGATGCCCCAGCGCTTCAGGCGGCTGCGCGGCGGAACGGGCGCCGGTGCCACGGCAGTCGCGGGCGCGGGAGCAGGAACAGGTGCCGGCGCGGGACGCGGCTCCTTGCGCACGGGCTGGGAGCGGCTCTCGACGCGGACGCGCGCGCGCAGCTCGGGCGGGAGCGGGGCGTCCGAATCCCGCCTCTCCGCGGTTCGCGGAGGCCGGGGCGGCTCGGCGGGCCCGGGCACCGGCACAGGCTGGGGCGTCGGGGCCGACGCCAGGATCCGGGTCGCCTCCTCGGAATCGGCCGGCCGGGTCGGCGGCTGGCCGGGGCGGATGCGCGTCGGCTCGTCGGGATCGGCCGCACGGGTCGGCGGCTGCCCGGGTCGGATGCGCGTCGGCTCGTCCGGGCCGGCCTCCTCGCCGGAAGGCGGCTGCGGCACCGGCGCGGCCCGCAGCGCGGTCAGATACGCCTGGAGCGCGGTGTTGGGCGTGCGCGGCAGCGGAGGCGGCAGCGGCAGCGGCTGGCCCGGCGGCGCGGCGTGGACGGCGGCGAGGTACGAGCGCAGCGCTGCCGCGGTCTGGAGCGCGGCGGGCGGCTCGGGGGGAGCCTGGCCGGGCGGCGTCGAGTGCAGCGCCTCGAGATACGACCGCAGCGCGGCGTCGGGCGAATGCAGGGCGCCGGGAAACGGCTGCGGCGGCGGCGCGGACGGCGGCGCGGGCTCCGAAGGAGGCGTCGGAAGCTCCGGCACGGCGATTTCGGGGATCGTTGGGGCGGATGCCGGGGCCGATCCGGCGTAACCTCCCGTATCTGCCGGGGAATCCGGCGTTCCGGCGGGCGGAGCGGCGGCTTGCGGCCGGGAAGCCCCCCGGCCCCGTCGGGTGCCGCCGGACGTGCCCGCGCGGGATCGGGGCGGCGGGGAGGACGAGCCATCGCCAGCGGACCCCGGGGGAGGCTGCGACCGGGCGCTGCGCCGGCGGCTCTCGACGCGGGGCGGAGCGGACGCGGCGGCGGGAGGCTCGGAAACCGGTCCATTCGAGGCGGGAGCGGCCTGGCCGGGGCTGGCGGCGGGCGGCGCGAGCCACCCGGGCGAGGCCGGGCCGCCTGCGGGGAGGGTCGGTTCGTCCGCGAGGCCTGGCAGGGGCAGGGCGGGCGCCGAGCGGCGTCGCGACTCGGCGGACGGCCGGCGGCGGCCCGGCGCGGGCGTGGCGGAAGCGGGTTTGGGCGAAGACGGCGGACCGCCGGGCGCCGCGGGCAGCGTCGGGCCGGCAGGGGGCTTGGGGCCGGCATCGGATCGCCTGCGGGTGGGCATCGGGGCGGGTGCGCCCTCCGGAGCGGCGTTTGCGGATGTCGCGGGAAAGACAGGTCCGGCCGCCGCGGACGGCGGGAAGCTACCGCGCGGCATTGCGGGCGACAAGCGCGGCGCCGGGGGCAGGGCGGCTTGTCCGCCCGTCCGCCGGCAACCGTCGCTCGAGCGATCTTCGGCCGGTCGTCTGCGTCGGACGGGCAGCCCACCGTGCGCCGCGAGGCCTGCACTGCCCACAGGCCAGGTCCGTGGCGCGGCGCACGGCGGGACTGCCCATCCCACCCGCTCGATCGGGGGCCCCCGATTCCGTTAGGCACCCAGGACCGACAGCCGCCTTGCCATGCGATTCGGCGCTCGTGTAGTCTTGGGGCGCTTCGCGAGGAAGCCGGCGGACGGTGGATGCGGTCGACGAACCGCTGCAGGGCCGCGCCTCCGGCCCGCGAACGCGTCCGTGCTGCATGGGGGGGTGCCCTATGTCCCGCTCCGTCCACATAGGCAAGCGGCTCGCCCCCGACGATCCCGACCGGCCCGGCGACCGAGGGACGGCCGCGCGACAGGAACTCGTGTCGGCGTTCTGGTTGGAGCTCGCCGAGCACGGCCGCCCGGGCCTGAGCGTCGCGAACATCGTCCGGCGAGCCGGATGCTCGCGCGGTCGCCTGTACCACCATTTCGGCAGCCTGGACGAGCTGCTCGCAACCGCCTACCGGCTGCACACCGAGAGCACCCTGCAGTACCTGCGGACCTCGATCGAGAAGGGGGTCTCCGTCGAGGACGCGCTCGTGGGCGACGTCGTGCGCCTCATCCGGACGCTCCGCGACGTCCGTCTCATCCACGCGATTCTCGAGCTGCACCTGGAGGCGTTCCGCAACGACGGCATCCACGCGGCGCTGCTCCAGGACTACCGGCGCAAGACGGCCGAGGCCGCACGCCTCATCCGGCTCGGGATGGCGCACGGCGAGTTCCGCCCCGACTGCGACCCCGACCTCGAGGCCGACACGTTCTACGGCACGTGCTTCGGCATCTACCACCTGCACGTCGCGACCCGCGACGCGCGGGACCTCGCGACGAAGATGGAGCGGCAGCTCCGGTCGCTGCTCCGGGGGCTTCGCGCCTGACACGCTTGCGGACATTCCGGCCCCCGGGTGTCCGCAATTCTCTTCTGGCATTCTTGAACCCGTTCCGCGGCGCTGGCACAATCCGCTCCGAATTCGAAGCTCCGGGGAAGGCCCGGCCCGCGGCCGGGCGAGCCCGTTCGCCGGAATCCACGTTTCCACGGTGCGTCGGGCGATGACTGCGCGACCCAAGAGGGGACTCATGCTCTGCCGGAACACCGCAATCGCCTTCGGGCTGTCATTGTCGGCCGCACTGGCGGCGGGCGCCGCCTGTTCGTCGACGACCGATACGCCAGCGCCCGACGGGACCGCGGGGATCTCCGACGGCGGCAACGGATCCGACGCTCGGGACGCGGGGTCGCCTGACGCGGGCCCGTCCGGGGCGCCCGACGCCGGCAGCGCCGCGCCGGACGCGGGGGGCGGCTCCTCCGACGGCGGCGGCGACCAGACCGGGGTGTCCGGATCCTGCGACCTCAGAGGCAGGAGCGCGACCTGCACCGAGTATCGAGACCTTCCCCAGGCCGCCACCTACTACAAGCCGGGATGCGAGGCGGGCGGGGGAACCTGGTTGTCGGGAGCCTGCCCCGCTTCGGGGCGCAATGGGTACTGCGTCACGGACGCCGGAGGGGGCTACACCACGGCCACCGCGTACTACTACACGAATCAGCAGCAGATCGACTCGCTCGAGAACACGTGCACCAACATCCTGCACGGGACCTGGGTTCCGAACTAGGGCGGCTATGGGCCGGCGCGCGTCATTGGACGCCCCGCCCGGCTGCGGCCTACGCAAACGGCAGGACGGCCTGCGGGGCAGAGGCGGACCGTGAAGCACCGAGAGGCGAAGGCAGTTGCGGCGCCCGGCGCCGCTGCGGCAGCAGCAGCAGGAAGCGCGCCATTTCTCCTGCGCCGCTTTCCGGGGAGACCCCTCATGCGCCCACCCGATCGCTCGATCCGCCCCGCCGTGTCGCTCTTCGCGCTCGTCTCTCTTTCGCTCGCTCCGGCGGGCGCACGGGCGGACGAGGCAGAGCCCGCGCCGGCGCCCGCGCTCGCCACCGAGATCGGCGACGCGCCGTACCAGTTCGGGCCCAGCGTCGTCACGCCCCGGGATCCGGTCACCCACGCCGTCAATTTCTACCTCGGCGTGGGCATGGGAATGACTGGCGGCATGAAGGTGCCGATCCCCATCGGGCTGGACTACGAGCTCATGAAGCCGGGGCTCCTCTACGTCCGCGCCCATCTCCACTTCGAGAGCGGTTCGCTCTTGAACGACCTGATCGACCTGCTCGTTGGTCCGCACGCGACCTACGGCGGGGAGATCCTGGGCGGCTACCCGATTCTGAGCTGGCCCGGCACCACCAGCGGCAAGTGGGCGCTGGACAGCGAGAACTTCACGCGCTGGACCGGCTCGGAGCTCAAGTCCGGTCAGACCATCACCTTCATCCGGCCCACCCTGCCGGCCCGGAGCTTCCTCATCGGCGAGGCCGGCGTGCGCCGCAACACGCTGGGCATGGCGGGCAAGTTCCCGGAGGACGGCAGCTTCACGTTCGTCGCGGGCGCCCGCTACCGCTGGGCTCACAGCGCCCGCCTCGTCACGACGGTAGCCCAGGGAAAGTTCGACACGACGGGGGAGGGCTACACCGCGATCTGGGCGCACATGCTGGCCGGCACACCCGGAAGCGGCGCGTTCTTCGACGCAGCCAGGATCGAAAAGGACACCGGCACCCCGCCCGCGACCTACAGCCCGGTCGGCTTCGAGGCCGGGGTGAGCTCGGCCTTCTGGCTCACGAGCCCGATCAACCTGGAGGGCGTGGTCGGCTATTCGCCCGCGGGCGGCCTGTTCCTCCTGTGCGGGATGTCCTACCGTCTCTGGACGAAATGACTCCGGACGCGCCGAGCGGCGCGGGGAAGGGATCGGAATCCGTGCGCACAATGATCGTCGGTCTCGCCCTGCTTTGCGTTCTCCCCGCGTGCTTCCTCAACCCGGTGGACTGCTCCGAGGGACCGCAGTCTTCGACCATCAAGGACGAGGACCTCGGGGGAAACTCCATCGACAGCGCGCCGGGGGCCTGGTGCGGCGTGCAGTACGCGCAGAACGAAATCGCGCTGGCGCTGAAGTACATCATTCCCGGGCAGACCGAGGATGCCCCGATTCACTTCAACTGGACGTTCCCGGAGGGTTCGACGGTCGTCAACGGCGGAGACGGACCCTATCCGCGCATCCGACTGGGCAAGGTCTCCGGAGACATCACCGTGCAGGCGGAAAGCTCGTGCGGCAAGAGCAACGTCGCGCGCCGCCACCTCGATGTTCTCTCCACGAACGCGACGACGGTGCTGCCCGAGTTCTCCGGGTCGAAGCGGATGCAGCACGCGGGGTTCGCGCTGGACGGCAAGGGCTACGTGGTCGCCGGCATCTCGTACCCGCTCTCCCCGATGTACTTCAAGGACGTGTGGCAGTTCGACCCCGCGACGCTCGGGTGGACGCAGTTGCCGGACGCGCCCCGCGAGGGCACGGCCGTCGCGACGACGGTGGGCGATCGAGCCTACGTCGCCATCACCGGGCCCGACACCACGGGCGCAGTGCTCTACTCGTTCCAGCCCCCATCGACCTGGACGAAGATCGGCCCGGTGCCGTACGCGGGGTTCGCGACGTTCGCGACCGCGGCGGCCGGCGAGGTCTTCTTCGGCGCGGACGAGAAGCCGCCGGAGGTCGGCAGCCCCCCGCACGGCGTGGTCTGGCGGTTCGACCCCGGAACGTCGCAGTGGACCAAGGTCGCGCAGCTCGAATCCAGCTACGCGGGCGTCCGCGCAGTGGGGCTGGGGGACCGGCTCTTCATCGGCGGAGGCTGCTACGATTGCCAGTTGGACGGACCGCGTCTGCAGCCCGGGTTCGGCGAGTACAACGCCGCCACCGGCCAACTGGTCGCGGGCGGCGGCTTCCAGCTCTCCGGCATGCGGTTCGAGGCGTGGGCGTTCTCGGACGCGGTCCTGCTCTGGCGGGAGAGCGGAACGTATCTCTTCACGCCCGCCACCGGCCTGGCTAAGGTCAATGGCAACGTCGCGATGGTCTGTTCCCTGCCGGGCAGTTCCACGGGCGAGATCGGCCGTGCCACCTTCGCCATCGGCGACGGGGCCTACCGCGTCATGGGAGCGTGGAACCCGCCCAACGTGCCGCTCCAGGTGAAGTCCGGCGTGGAGCGCTACGTCCGCTGAACCGGATTCAGTTCGCGGTCACCCGGAAGTAGACCCGGAAGTTGTCGACGTAGTACGTGCGGCGCGGCGCCTTCTCCGTGTTGGGACGGATCCCGAACCGCAGCCAGATCTTGCCCTGGTTCGCGCGGGGAACGTCGATCTGCTGGGGCTTGGCGAGCCACTGCACGCCGGCGTCCATGCTCGCGTTCTTGTACGTGTCGGTCGTGCGCTCCGTCGCCTCGGCCGGGTTGTCGGTGGACCGCGCCGAGAAGTAGAGCTGCGAGGGGCCGTAGCGCACGCCGGCCGGCGTCATGCGCTCGCCGTCGTCCTCGGTGCCGAGATCCGCGTCGAGGTTCACCTGGTACGCGGTCGCGGGCGGAACCGTGAACATCTTCTCGACCCACAGATCGGCCGGATGCACGTCGCCGGTCACCTCGAACTTGACCGCGTGCGAGCCGCAGACGGCCTGCTCCGCGCTGTCCTCGATGGTCCAGCTTCCGGCCGGCCCCTGGGAATTCCCCGGGGTCCAGCCGTCGAGCGAACCCTCGAACGACGACGTGTCGGTGTAGGCGCCGTCCGTCCGGCAGGTGGGGCCGCAGCCTGCGGCCGCGAGGGCCGCCGCACCGATGGAGAGCAGCATTCGCATGGGGTGTCCTTTTCGCGGGTCGGTCATGGAGCGAAGTCGATTCGAAGCAGGCTTGCGGTCGGTTGCTCCGGCAGGACGACTCGCAGCAGGAAGAGGTGGCCCGCGGAATCGGCGGCGAGCTCGGAGCCGTTGACCGAGACCCCCACCGTCCGCCGGCCGCGCCACTCGCCCGTCGGCAGCATCTGCACGAGCTGCGAGTCCCCGAGCGGGCTCGTGCCCCAGTAGCCTCCGCGGAACTGGGTGCCGTTGACGGTCCACAATCCGACCATGTCGCCCCCGACCTGCGCGAAGCCGGAGAGCCCCGAGCCGCCGTCGGTCCTGGCGGCGCGGAACAACTGCACCGTCCCGTCGGAAGCCGTGATCAGCATTGCGCCGTCGCCCCACATGTCCACGGGCTGGCGCTCCC
>Ga0172368_10007415_pt1 | contig 11447 bp, 8 predicted proteins | sample Lak11m_FD_114540 | JGI IMG/M metagenome (GOLD analysis project Ga0172368, IMG submission 114540) | Freshwater microbial communities from Kabuno Bay, South-Kivu, Congo - kab_022012_11m | ecosystem: Environmental > Aquatic > Freshwater > Lake | place: Democratic Republic of the Congo: South-Kivu...
CCATGGCAGGATTCTGGATGAAAATCAGACAGTTTGAAGACAGACACCTCGACCTCGGTCGTCAATCCGCCGCCACCGAAGCGATCGACGCGGCCCCACATGACCACCTTGCCACCCTTGGGCAACGCCTTCACAGCATCCTCGACCGACTCGCCAACGCAGCCCAGCTGCAACGGTTCGGTCGTGGGCACGTTGTCGTTGGTCGGGTCGGTCAAGACGCCGATTTCTGTGGTACTTGGCAGCGGAACGCAGACGCCCGCAACGCAGGAAGCAGATTTGCAGTCGCTGTCGACCTTGCAGTTGTCCTTGAACGTCGTCGCCACATCCGAGGCACCGGCGTCTGGCGTGGGCACGCTGTTCTGGGCCTCGCCGCCCAGGCACCCTGAAACGCCAAGTGAAATCACGAACGCAATCACGGCAGTGCGGTGCAACAGCATGGTTTCCTCGAGGAGTTGGAACGGCACGGACCAGAGCAGACGCGGCGCAGTGTACAGGTGGGCCACGCGGTCCTCAAGCACCGGGCGGCGATGCAAAGTCAGCGCAGGCGCGGAGCCGGTTTTCAGCCGGTGAGTTGACATAATACCTATTATCAGACGTTATGGCCCGACAAGCAGAGGCATAGCCCCTGCCATTTCAAGCCCTTGTGCGTCACCTGCGCCGTCCGCTGTTTGCCGCCTCTTTCGCCGCCGACGCCGTTGGCCTCTGTGCTGGCTTCCGTTAGCATCCGGACCATGAATCTGGTGCTCGCGCAGATCAACACGACCGTGGCCGACTTCGATGGCAACCTGGCCCTCATTCGCGCGGCCTGCGACGCGGCGCGTGCACGCGGCGACCACATGGTCGTCACACCCGAGTTGGCGCTCACCGGCTACCCGCCCCTCGACCTCGTCGAACGTCCGGAGTTCACCCAGGCCGCCTTGGACCTTGTGCCGGCGCTGCTCGCATGTTCCCGGGGCCTCGTGCTGATCGTCGGCGCGGCGCTGCCATCCACGAACGACGCCGACAAGCCAGCCCTGCGTCCTGCCATCAATGCCGCGCTGGTCCTGGACGATGGCCAACACGTCGCCACGATCCGCAAGCGCTTGCTGCCGACCTACGACGTGTTCGACGAGGATCGCTATTTCGAGCCCGGCACCACCGCGACCGTCCTCGACCTCTGCGGCCGTCGTGTCGGGATCACCATCTGCGAAGACATCTGGAGCGATGCCGACCTCGGGCCCCGTCGCTATCTCGCTGATCCTGTGGCTGATCTCGCTGCCGCTGGTGCTGATTTGATCATCAATCTATCGGCTTCTCCATTCGAGATCGGCAAGCCCCTGCGCCGCCTCGAACTGGCTCGCACCATCGCAAGACGGCACGCGATTCCTGTGGCATACTGCAACCTCGTCGGCGGCAATGACGCCTTGGTGTTCGATGGTCGCTCGTTCGCCGTAGACAGCGCGGGCGGCGTGCTGGCCTGGGCTCCTGCTTTCGTCGCCGCTGACTTGCGCTGTGTCCTTGCGCCCGTCAGCGCGTCCGGCGGCGGCGACTTGACTGTTCCCGAAGGATGCCGATGTGCTCCCGGTGACGAGGCGCGCGCGGCCTTGGTTCTCGGCATTCGCGACTACGTCCACAAGTGCGGGTTCAAGAAAGCGATCATCGGCCTGTCGGGCGGCATCGACTCGGCCGTCACGGCCGCGCTTGCCGTCCAGGCGCTCGGCGCTGATCACGTCAGCGGCGTCGCCATGCCGGGACCTTACAGCAGCCCCGGCAGCGTCACCGACGCGTTGGCGTTGGCCGACAACCTCGGCATTCGCTGTCCAATTATAGATATCTGCAGGCCTTATGATGCCATGTGTCAGGTTCTTGCAGACGAGTTTGCCAATCATCCAGCACCTCTTCACGATATTGCCGATCAGAACGTGCAAGCCCGCATTCGCGGTGCCGTCCTGATGGGCTTGTCCAACCGCACAGGCGCCATGCTCCTGACAACAGGCAACAAGAGCGAACTGGCCGTCGGCTACTGCACGCTCTATGGCGACATGAACGGCGGTCTGGCAGTCATCGGCGACCTGCCGAAGATGCTCGTCTATGATGTGGCGCGCAGCTGCAACCAATATCGCGAAATTATTCCACAATCAACGATCGACAAAGTTCCCAGCGCAGAGCTGGCGCCGGGGCAGAAGGACAGCGATTCGCTGCCGCCCTACCCGGTCCTGGATGCCATCCTTGAAGCGTATGTCGTTGAACAACAGCCCGTTGCTGAGATCATCGCACGGGGCTTCGCGCGCGACGTGGTGCAACGCGTGATCTGGCTGGTCGAGACCAGCGAGTACAAGCGGCGCCAGGCGGCGCCCGTCCTGCGCGTGACCGGCAAGGCGTTCGGCGGCGGGCGGCGGATTCCGATGGCGCGTGCCGTTGCGCGCCCGTGACAGGCGTCTGGCGGAGACCTGCAATCAGGTCGCGCCACGAGGAAACGACGATGGAATCTGCTCGCGCGCTGCGTTCTGCCGGCATCCTGCTGCATCCGACCTCGCTGCCGGGGCCGAACGGGATCGGCGAAATCGGCGCCCAAGCGCGGCGTTTTGTCGACTGGTTGGCGGCGGCGCGCCTGACGTGTTGGCAGGTGTTGCCCCTCGTCCCGCCGGGAGCCGGCGATTCGCCGTACGCGACGCCGTCAGCGATGTCAGGTAATCCATGGTTGATCGACATGGAAGACCTCGTTGAAGAAGGACTTTTGCAGACAGATGAGGTTCAACCGCCAGCCTTTGCGCCTGGGCACGCCGATTTTGGCGCCGTGTACGCGTGGAAGGGTCCGCTGCTGGCGCGCGCTGCGCAGCGCCTGGTCGAGACGCCAGGCCACCGGCTGCACGCGCCGTGGCGCACCTTCGCGCAGACGCATGGCTGGGCGCGCGATGCAGCTCTGTTCCATGCCTTGCGCGAGCAGCACGGGCACGCGCCGTGGTGGCAGTGGCCCGCGGCCTTGCGCGACCGCGATCCCCACGCGCTGCCCCTCGCGGCAGCGCAGCTCGCTGAGGCAGTGGACCGCTACATCGCCCTGCAGTTCCTGTTCGACGCGCAATGGCGCGGGCTGCGACGCTACGCCGCGGCGCGCAGCGTGCGCCTCATCGGCGATCTGCCGATTTACGTTGATGCCGACAGCGCGGACACCTGGGCCAATCCGAAGTTGTTTCAGCTCGGCGCGGACTGCCGGCCGCTCGCAGTCGCGGGCGTGCCGCCGGATTACTTCAGCGAGACCGGGCAGTTCTGGGGCAACCCGCTGTATGATTGGCAGGTCATGCAGGATGACGGCTACCGCTGGTGGATCGCGCGCATCACCCGGTCGCTGCAGCAGACCGACCTCGTGCGCATCGATCATTTTCGAGGATTTTCAGCGTACTGGGCGATTCCTGCCGGCGCAGCGGATGCCCGCACAGGCTCCTGGCGGCCTGGCCCGGGTCTGGCGCTGTTTCAGGCTCTGCAGCGGGAGTTGGGCTCGCTGCCCCTGATCGCCGAGGATCTCGGGGTGGTCGATGACGCGCTCCTTGATCTGCGGGAAAGCGCGGGCCTTCCGGGCATGAAGGTCCTGCAGTTCGCCTTCGGCGGTGACGCAGGGAATCCATTTCTGCCGCACGACCATACGGAACGCGCCGTCGTCTACACCGGCACACACGACAATGACACGACAGCAGGTTGGTTTGCCGCGTCAGGCGACGCGGTGCAGGCACACGTTCGATCCTATCTTGGTGATTCATCAGAGGATCCCGCCGCCCTGCTTTTGCGTGCGGCATTCGCCTCCGTCTGCCGAACGGCCATCGTGCCGATGCAGGACGTCTTGGGCCTGGGCAGCGAAGCGCGCATGAACTTGCCGGGGACGACCCAGGGCAATTGGAGCTGGCGCATGACGGATGACGCGCTAACTGCGCAGAATGCAGAAAGAATGGCTCGGATGTCCCGGCTCTACGGCCGCGATGCTGCGCTGCGCCGGTAGGTGCCCGTGCCACCTACGCAGGCCGTTGCCAAAGCCTGCGCTGCTCCAGCACTTCTGCCACCAGCCCCATGCGCAGCCCGTCCAGGGAGACGCGCCACGCCGGCAGGTCCAGCAAGGTCGACAGCGCCTCGTAGATGAGTGCGCCCCCGAGCAGACTGTCGGCGCGTTGGGGATCCATTCCAGGAATTTCCAGTCGTTGCGCGAGGGTAGGTGCTGCAATCAGGCGACCGATGACCTCAGCCATGTCACTCGGGCGCACCAGGGCGCCCGCCAAATCGTGCGCGGGTCTGCCGTCCAAGGTCCTGTGGATGCGCGCCACGCGCTGGATGGTTCCGGACGTTGCCGTCCCAAATAGGTTGATCTGATGACGAAACCCGTGCAGCGCGGGCGCCAGATGTTGCGCGAGTTCGCGGCGCGCCGCCGCGACACAGTCCGGCAGTACCGGGTCGGGGCCCAGCCATCGCTGCGCGACCACGAGCGCGCCGATCGGCAGACTCACCGAGTGCAAGGCGCGCCCGCCCTCGCCGAGCAGCAGTTCGGTCGACCCGCCCCCGACATCGGCGCAGAGCACACGCCCCGGCTGCGGACCCAGGCCGTAAAGGACGCCGAGCCAGGCCAGTTCCGCCTCTCTATTCCCTGAAATAACGTCGATTTTCAGTCCAGCTTCTCGCAGCGCCCGCTCAACGAAGACATCGGCGTTGTTCGCTGCGCGCAGCGCCGCAGTCGCGACACATCGGACATCAGCGCCCGCGCCCCTCAGGTGTTCGCGAAAACTGCGGAGCACTGTCATCGCGCGATCCAGCGCGGCATCGTCCAGGAATCCGGCGTCGTCGATGTGTGCGCGCAGCTTTGCGGAATCCTTTACTTTTGCCAGGATGTGCACGCGACCGTCCGGCAGCGGCGCCACGACGAGCAGGCAGATCGAGTTCGAGCCGATGTCGACAATAGCAATGGGAGAGCGATCAACCACGGCCACGTTCTATCAGAAGTTCGGGTTGTCGCCACCTTTCACGTCGCGCGGGCCCTTGTCACGGCACGAGGGCCGGTCTACAACGCCCCCGGGCTGCAACGGTCGAGGTGTCCATGTCGTGCAAAGGTCGGATGTTGGGAATCGTGTGCATTGTCACCATGTTGGTCGCGGCGGGCTGCGGAGAAAAGAAGGCGAAAGTTCCGGCGGCGCCCGTCGACTTCTTTCCGCAGCAGGAAAAGGTCGACTACAGCCAGATCAAGGTCGAAGCGCCGCCTGCGGCCGCGCCCGAGGCGCCCAAGGCCGACACCTGGGCGTCGCGCGTGCGGGATCAGGTCAAGGTCGTCCACGATGACTTGCTCAAGTGCCGCAATGACTTCCTGATTCCGTTCCAGTTCGCGCGCATGCGCCACCGCAACGTGGAATTTGTCAGCATCCAGGACATGGACGAGTTGTGCTACGAGGGTAGTCCGAGCAAGAAGACGCGCGGCCCCTGGAAGATCCTGCGGGCAATGACCGAGGAACAAGTCGGCAAGAACGCGAATCTGGACCGCTTTCTGGCGATGGCGACCGATACCCTGCAGCACTATCACATCCTGTCCGTCATGACCAAGAAGGTCGGTGCACCGGAAATCGACATCGTGACCACGACCGCGCAGGAAGCACGCGACCGCATGATCGCGGCAGCGGGAGCACTCGACAAGGCCGCGGAAGAAATCGCGAAATGGCCGGATGGACAACTGGCCGACGATGACCCACAGGTGGTCGGCAAGGACATCGACGCCGCAACGTTCAAGGCTCAGTTGTTGGACACCGATGGGTTTTTCATGAGCGACCTGGGCGCTGCCTACGATCGCTTCGCGAACAAGAGCTGGATCGGCTACAACATGCCGAAAATGCACGCCTTGCGTCTGTGGGTGGCGATACCGCAAAAGCGGTTGCAGGTGGACCGCCTGCGACTGACCCATGTCGCGGCCGATGACAAGCAGAAGGCCGAGTTCAAGAAGTATTTCGACGCTGTGGACACGGCGGCCAAGGCAGTCGCCGCCGGCTTCGATCGCTATGAGAAGACGACGAAGGACGAGCGCAGCGAAAAGGATCCGAATCGCAAGGCTGTGGAGGTGGCGCAGCAGGCTGTGCTGAAGATCCAGGCCGGCTGGATGAAAAAGTAGACGCGGTGCGGGTAGGACGGATGCCGATCTACGCGCTGAACAACTCCCTGGAATTTCCCGACCCGGAACGGGCAGACGCAAACGGCCTGCTGGCCATCGGCGGCGATCTGCGGCCTGAGAGGCTGTTGCGCGCATACAGTCTCGGCATTTTTCCATGGCCTTGCGAGGGCTATCCGTTGATGTGGCACGCGCCGCCGGAACGCTTCGTGTTGGCCCCGACGCAGTTGACGATTGGGCGAACACTGCGCAAGGTGCTGAAGAGACGTGCCTTTGTCGTGACGCTGGACAACCGCTTTGAAGACGTCATGCGCGCCTGCAGCCGTGTGCCGCGTCCTGGCCAAGACGGTACCTGGATCGACGAGCCGATGATCAAGGCATACAGCGCGTTGCACCGCATGGGTCACGCGCACTCCGTTGAAGCCTGGCAGGCGGATCGGCTGGTCGGTGGCCTCTACGGCATCTCGCTCGGCAAGGCATTCTTCGGCGAGTCGATGTTTGCCCTGCAAGCCAATGCCAGCAAGGTTGCGTTTGCGACGCTCGTACAGCAACTTGCGTGCTGGCACTTCGAGATAGTCGACGCGCAGGTGCACACGCCGTTGCTGGCGTCCTTCGGCGCCGTCAGCCTGCCACGCCGTGATTTCTCTCGCGTTCTGGCTCATGCCCTCGATGCGCCCTCGCGTCCTGGGCCGTGGCGGTTGGATGACTCGCTGCGGTGCGGAGCGCAGGCCCGGCACAGGTAGCACGGCGTCTGCGCCGGAACCTTCATGACCGAAACACGACAGCGCGCTGCAGCTTCAGGGCGGCGGATGTGGCGCCCAAGCCCGCAGATGCGGTAAGGTGCCCGTCCTCGCGCCGTCGCGCACCCGGAGCCTTGCATGTCCCGTCCCGCCGCCCTGCCTCGCTGGCACGGCACACCGACCTACATCGCCGACGAATCGCTGAGCGCTACCGTCAACGTCGCCATCGCCATCGGCCGGCCGCTGCTCGTCAAGGGCGAGCCAGGCACAGGCAAGACCTTGCTTGCCAAAGCGATTGCCGAGGGGTTGGGCCTGCAACTGCTCACCTGGCACATCAAGTCGACGACGCGCGCCCAGGACGGCTTGTACCTCTACGACACGGTAGCCCGGCTGAATGACTCGCGTTTCGGCGACCGCGACGTGCGCGACATCGCGCAGTACATCCGGTTGGGGCCGCTGGGCGAGGCGTTCGAGCGTTCCGAGAATGGCCAGCGCGTCGTGCTGCTCATCGACGAAGTGGACAAGGCGGACATCGAATTCCCGAACGATTTGCTGCATGAACTGGATGCGATGCGCTTTACGGTGGCTGAGACCGGCCGGCACGTCGCAGCCCGCGAACGGCCCATCGTCATCGTCACGTCGAACGCCGAGAAGGAATTGCCGGACGCGTTCCTGCGGCGTTGTGTCTTTCATTACATTGAGTTTCCCGGAGAGCAGCTGTTGACTGAGATCTGCCACGTGCACCATCCCGACATCGACGACAGACTGCTGGCGGCGGCGTTGCGGCGCTTTCTGGCGGTGCGCTCGGTGAACGACCTGAAGAAAAAGCCGTCGACCTCCGAACTGATTGACTGGCTGGCAGGCTTGAGGCTCTCGGGCATCCCCATGGAAAAACTCGAGTCGTCGATTCCGTTCGCAGGTGTGCTGCTCAAGTCCGAGCAAGATAGTACGCGTGTCGCAAGGTTGCGCGCGACGAGGTGAGGAGGCCGGCGAGATTGGCTCGCCAGCGCTCCGTTTGCTTGTTCTCTGGTCGCCAAGCTCCCCGATGCGGACTCGCGGCGACGACAACGCATCAACTCGATCGAGTTGATTGTGTTGGTGTTCTAACCCCGTCCCTGTCGGGCGCCGCAGGCAATGATCGGCACGGCGCCGTGCCCAAAAATGTTCATCGGTTTTCACAGCATGTTGCGTGCAGCGGGCCTGAACGTCGGCGTCGGCGAATGGCTGACCGTCGTCGATGCGCTCGACTCCGGCGAAGTCGAACCGTCGTTGCGCGCGTTCTATGCCACGGCACGCGCCATCGTGTGCCGCGACGAGAGCGACTTCGATCGCTTTGACCAGGCATTTGCCGCATACTTTCAGGGAGTCGCCCTACCACAACCGTTGATGAATGAGCTGCAGTCCTGGCTGGATGCCCCGCTCCAGAAGCCGCCGCTGTCGCCGGAGGAACTGCAAGCGCTTCCCCACTACGATCTGGAACAGTTGCGCAAGCTCTATGAGGAACGGCTCAAAGAGCAGACGGAACGCCATGATGGCGGCTCGAAGTGGATCGGCACTGGCGGCACGAGTCCTTTTGGTCAGGGCGGCAGCCATCCGACGGGCATGCGCGTCGGTGAGGGTGCCAATGGGCGCGGGCAGGCGCTGGCGATGGCACGCGCGCGGCGTTTCCGCAACTACCGCGCCGATGTCGTGCTCGACACACGGGCGCTGGCGGTGGCGATCCGCCGGCTGCGGCACCTGGAACACAAGAGCCGGCGCATGGAACTCGATCTGGACGAAACCATCGCCCGCACCTGCAAGAACGGCGGCGACATCGAAGTCGTCGAGAGGCCGGAGCGGCGCAACCAGGCGCGCGTCGTGCTGCTGCTGGACTCTGGCGGTTCGATGGATCCGCATAGCCGCATTGTGGAAGCATTTTTTTCCGCGATGAAGCAAGGTGGCGGGCTGCGCGCGGTCGAGGCCTACTACTTCCACAACTGCCCGTATGCCGAGGTCTACACCGACATCGCGATGCTCAAACGCAAGCCGATCGAGGACTTGACGCGTTCGGTGCCGCCGCACACGCACCTGGTGATGCTGGGCGATGGCTGGATGGCGCCGCGCGAATTGTTCTCGCCCTATGGCAGCATCGAATACGGCACGTCGGATCCCGTTCCGGGTATCGAACGCCTGGGGCAACTGGCCGCCGCCTACCCCAAGCGCGTGTGGCTCAATCCGATACCCGATAACTACTGGGGAGAAGCCACGATTCGCGCCATCGGCAACTTGTTCGAGAGCTTCCCGATGACCGTCGAAGGAATGATTGCCGCGGTCGCCGCGTTGTTGGGCAAGGGCGACCGACGGTCCAAGCGCGAGCCCAAACCCCTCTGGCCGACACGAGAAACCACATTCGATCTATCCTGATGGCGGCGCCACGCCGCCCACGAGAACCGATGCAACCCGAACGCTCTCCCTCCCTGTTGACGCCGCCGCATCCGATCTGGCTGTTGTTGCTCGCTTCTGCGTGGGCGCTGCCCGCGCTTGCCCAGGTCAAGCCTATGCTTCCCGCGGCCGCAGCGCCGACAGGGACGCCGGGGGCAACGCCCGCAAAGAAGGGGGTCGAGGCACAGAACACAGTGGCGGAGCCGGATCAGTACGAAGAAGTGCGCACGCTGATGGGGGTTCCCTGTTCCGTACGGGTCTACCACCAGGATCCCGACCTCGCCCGCAAGGCCGTGCAGCGCGCGATGGTCGAGCTGGGCCGCGTCGCGAGCAAGTTCGACGCATCGGATCGCACCTCGGAAATTGCCGGAATCAACGCAAGTGCGGGTTCCGAAGAGGTGCTCGTGAGCGAAGAGACGCACCTTCTGCTGCAGGACAGCCTCGACCTGTGTCGCAGGACGGCGGGCGCCTATGACCTGACGGTCGCAAGCTTTGATTACCTCTGGAACTTTTCTTCTCGGCCCTTCGTGCGCCCTTTGCCCGACGAAGTGGCCGCGCGCCGCGCCCTCGCCGGCTGCCGCCAGGTCGCGATCAAGCCGAGCCGCGCCGTGCGCATCCTGCAACCTGGCGTGAGGATTACGCTGCAGGACGTCATCCACGGCCATGCCGCGCAGAAGACCGCGCAGGTGCTGCGCGCGGCCGGCGTCGAGAATTTCCGCATCCGCGTGGGCGGCGACGTGTACGTGCAAGGTCGCGTCGCGGGAACGCGGCACTGGTTCGTGTCCGTGCCGAATCCGCGGCAGCCGGACGTGACGTTGATGCAGCTCTACCTGACCAGCCAATGCGCGGCTACGCGTTCGGATTCGGAGCATTTCGTTGTCAAGAATGGCAAGCGATTCCATGATGTGCTCGATCCGCGCACCGGCGAGCCCGCACAGGGCGTGGTGCAGGCGACGGTCATCGCTGCCGATCCGGCCCTGGCCGATGCGCTGAGTACCGCCGTGTTCGTGCTGGGGCCCAAGGCCGGCCTGGCGCTGCTGGCGCGCGAGAAGAATGTCGAAGGCTTCGTCGTCGACAAAGCTGGCAAGGTCTGGGCATCCAAGGGCATGCCGGAGTTCGGACGCGTGCCGGATTCGATCCAGCTGTAGGCCCGCGCCGCATTCGCACTGGTTCATGCCGAGAACGCCGCGCGGCCTCTGCCTTGCGTCAGCCATTCAACCGACGAGGTGCAAGCTGTTGAGGATCGCGAAGGTAGCCGCCGCGAGCGATTCGCCAGCGATGGCGCCTGAGGCGAGCGGCACGATGAAGCGTTCGCCGGTCTCTTTGCTGCGCTTGATCCATAGGGCAGCGATCACGGCACCGATGAAAAAGGACAAGGAGTTGGCAAACGAGACCACAAAAGCCAGCCCGAGGCCCATGGACGACGGCAAGAAGCGCCGGGACTTGGGAAAGACGAACTCGAGGATGGGCAGCAGGATGCCGATGAACGCACCGACGACGATCGCGTAACGTGCTGATTCCGTAATGGTTTGGACGCCGCTCGACAGTGCCTCGGCGACGGCGTGCCACATGTTGGTCGCGGGCGGGTTGAAGGCCTCGAGGGCTTTCTTGTTGGGGACCATGAGGTACCAGGCCGGCACCACGGCGAGCACGCCGAAGAAGACGCCGAGGAATTGCGCGACGAACTGCTTGCGCGGATTGGCGCCGAGCAGGTAGCCGCTCTTGAGATCGGTGAGGAGATCCGCGGAACTGCCGGCGGCCCCTGCCGTGATGCCCGCGGTCATGAGGTTGATGGTCTTGTCAGCCGGTGAGAGCACGGCGTAGATGAACTGCGTGATCTTGCCCATGGCGCCGATGGGTGTGGTGTCCGTCTCGCCGGTGGCGCGGCAGGCGACCAAAGCGAGCACGAAACTGAGAAAGACGGACAGCAAGCCGAGCCAAGGCGCGATGCCAAAGGAGATCCAACACAGCAGCATGAGGCCGACGGTGACCGGGATGCCGCCGAGAACCATCCACTTTGCGGGCACTTCGATGCGGTCCATCGCCGCGTCGCCAGACGACCTTCCCGAGCCCAAGCCGCTGAACGCACGCACGATAGTGCGCCAGCCGAGGGCGAAGGACGTGAGGCCGGATGTGACCATGAGGGCGGTGCCGAGCCAGAGGCTCCAGCGCGTGACGAC
>Ga0172368_10007417_pt1 | contig 11445 bp, 9 predicted proteins | sample Lak11m_FD_114540 | JGI IMG/M metagenome (GOLD analysis project Ga0172368, IMG submission 114540) | Freshwater microbial communities from Kabuno Bay, South-Kivu, Congo - kab_022012_11m | ecosystem: Environmental > Aquatic > Freshwater > Lake | place: Democratic Republic of the Congo: South-Kivu...
ATGCGGTTGGCGGAGTACCGGCGAGGCATAGACCTGCTGGAGAGACAGGAAGCCATCAAGGTGATGTTCGTGCCCTGATCAGGCCCGCCGGCTCTGCGCCTGTGCGGCCCGGCCGCGGCAGGTATACTCCGGGCATCACGGTGCCGATCAGGAAGCCCGACGTGCCCGCTTTCAACCTCAGGTCCGAGTACAAGCTCCAGGGCGATCAGCCACAGGCCGTAGAGCGCCTTGTGGAAGGGCTCAATGCAGGCCACCGCTTCCAGACGCTTCTGGGCGCGACGGGCACGGGCAAGACGTTCACGATCGCCCACGCCATCCAGAGGGTCCAGCGCCCGGCCCTCGTGATCGCCCACAACAAGACCCTCGCCGCGCAGCTCTGCGGCGAGTTCCGCGAGTTCTTCCCGGACAACGCCGTCGAGTACTTCGTGTCCTACTACGACTACTATCAGCCTGAGGCCTACATCCCCCAGACCGATACCTACATCGAGAAGGACGCCCAGATCAACGAGGAGATAGACCGCTTGCGGCACTCGGCGACGCAGGCCGTTCTGGAACGGCGCGACGCGATCGTCGTGGCGTCGGTGTCGTGCATCTACGGTCTCGGCTCGCCGGAGGAGTACAGCAACATCGTCTGCTCGCTCAGGGTCGGCCAGGTGGTCCGGCGCGAGGATGTGCTGCATCGGCTGGTTGACATGCAGTTCACGCGCAACAACCTGGAGCTGCAGCGAGGCACGTTCCGGGTAAGGGGCGACACGCTCGAGATCGAGCCGATAGACGAAGAGGCGATCATCCGCGTGGAGTTCTTCGGCGACGAGATCGAGCGCATCACGATCATCAACCCGGTCACGGGCGAGGTCGCCTCGCGCCGTGACGACGTCACCGTGTTTCCGGCGAGCCACTTCGTGACGACCGCCAAGCGGATGGAGCAGGCCATGGTCCGGATCGAGGAGGAGATGCGCGAGCGGGTGGCGTGGTTCACCGCTCACAACAAGCTCCTCGAGGCCCAGCGGATCGAGCAGCGGACCCGGTACGATCTTGAGATGATGCGCGAGTTGGGCTACTGCAGCGGCATTGAGAACTACAGTCGGTTCATGGATGGGCGCGACGCGGGCACTCCGCCGTTCACGCTGCTCGACTTCTTCCCGGAGGACTTCGTCGTCTTCGTTGACGAATCGCACCAGACGGTGCCGCAGCTCCGCGGCATGTATGCCGGCGACATGGCGCGCAAGGACACGCTCATCGAGTTCGGGTTCCGGCTCCCGTCGGCGCGCGACAATCGCCCGCTGAAGTTCAACGAGTGGCTGGAACGAGTGAAGCAGGTTGTCTTCGTGTCGGCCACGCCGGCCGATTTCGAGCGTCGAAACAGCGCCCAGATCGTCGAGCAGATCATCAGGCCCACCGGCCTGGTGGACCCTGAGGTCATCGTGAGACCGACCAAGGGGCAGATAGACGATCTGATCAACGAGATACGCGTTCGTTCCGAGCGCTCGGAGCGGGTGCTCGTAACCACGCTTACGCGGCGCATGGCCGAGGACCTGTCGGCGTATCTTGAAGAGCTGGGCATCAAGGTTAACTACCTGCACTTCGGCGTGAAGACCCTCGATCGGGCGGAGGTGCTTCGCGATCTCCGGGTGGGTGTGCATGACGTCGTGGTCGGCGTCAACCTGCTGCGCGAAGGGCTGGACCTGCCGGAGGTAACCCTGGTCGCCATTCTGGATGCCGACAAGGAGGGCTTCCTGCGCTCCGAGACATCACTCGTACAGACCATAGGCCGAGCCGCGCGCAATGTTAGCGGGCAGGTCATCATGTACGCCGACAACGTCACCGGTTCCATGGAGCGCGCCATTGAGGAGACCAATCGGCGCCGGGCCATTCAGGTGGCCTACAACGAGAAGCACGGCATCACTCCGCAGACGGTCCAGAAGGCGGTGCGCGATCTGATCGCCGCCGACCGGGTCGCGGAGGAGAAGACGGCCTACCGAGTGCGCCGCGACCTGACGGACGCCGAGCGCCTTCCGGTGGACCAGATGAGCGAGCTGATAGGCCAGCTTGAGCGCCAGATGAAGGAAGCGGCACGTGCTTTGGAGTTCGAGCGGGCGGCTGAGATACGCGACGACATCGCGGAGCTTCGCAAGTTCATGCCGTCGGATTCCGTGCTGGCGCAGGCTGGGTCCGGCGCTCGCGGAGCGCGGAAGTGACGCACCCCGGCCATGCCGGGCGCGTCCTCGCGCTTGACCTCGGTTCACGGACCATCGGACTCGCGGTTTCCGACGAGACGCGGACCATCGCCCAGCCGCTTCGCACGATCGAGCGCCAGGCCGAGGGGCACCGACGTGACCTCGCCGCCCTTCGGGAGATCGTCCGGGATCTCGAGGTGACACTGGTGGTCGTGGGGTTGCCCCTGAAACTGGACGGCGAGCCCGGGGTCCAGGCTCGAAAGGCCGCTGCGTTCGCCGATATGGTTCGGGACCGCCTGCATGTGCCCGTGACGCTTTTCGACGAGCGGTTGACCACGTTTGAGGCTGAAGAAGCGCTGGCCGAGTACGGCCTTGACAGGCGGGAGCGCAAGCGCCGAGTTGATGCCGTTGCGGCGAGCCTCATCCTCCGCGGCTTCCTCGACGCCGCGCGGGTCGCGCCTGCGTGAGCCGCCGACGGGCGCGCCGTGGCTGCAGCCGTGGTTGCGCCGGGGCCGCGGCGCTTGTGTGCGTTGCCTTCGCCCTGGCCGGGATGTGGTTCCAGGTACAGCTGCGCCCGGTGGGCGCCGGGCACGGACGCGTCGTTCGAGTTGCCAGAGGCGTTGAGCTGCGCGCGCTTGCCGATCGCCTTCGCTCCTATGGCCTGATCAGGCACGCCGGTGTGTTCTATGCGTATGCACGCCTGCGGGGCGATGGTGAGCGCATCAGGGCCGGCCGCTACCGCCTGAGCCCGTCCATGTCCCCGGGGCGGATCCTGGACAAGCTCGTCCACGGGCGCCAGGACCTTGACGGGCTTGTCGTGATCCCCGAGGGGTTCACCGTGAAGCGGATTGCGGAGCGCCTTTCAGCGAAGCGCATCCTTGCGGGGCCGTCGGCGTTCATGCGTATGGCCCGGAGCGGGGCCTCCGGGGTCGAGGCCCCCTTTCCGCTTCCTGCGATCGGTCTGGAGGGCTACCTGTTTCCGTCCTCTTACGACTTCGAGCCGGGAGCGACCCCTGAAGCTGTCGCCCAGGCGATGGTCAACGAGTTCACGGCCGAGTTCTACGAGCCCTACCGCGACGAGATCGCCGGGTGTGCTCACTCGCTGCATGAGATCGTCACCATCGCCTCGATGATCGAGCGCGAGGCGGAGGTCGAGCGCGACCGGGCGCTGATCGCGGGCGTCATCGAGAACCGACTCAGGCGCGGCATGCGCCTCCAGATTGACGCAACGGTCCTCTACGGCATGGGCTACCACAAGAGCAGGCTGCTCTACCGCGACCTCCGAACGCCTTCGCCGTACAACACGTACCTGCACGCGGGCCTGCCGCCCGGTCCTATCGCCAACCCGGGTCTTGCGTCGCTGCTGGCCGCCCTCCGGCCTGCGCGGCACGACTACCTCTTCTACGTGGCTGCGCCGGACCGGTCGCATGTCTTCACGCGTACCGAGGCCGAGCATAATCGCGCCGTTGCCGAGTTGCGCCGACGCCGCAATGCCGGGTCGCGCTGACGTGGTGCGGGCTGCCGAAGGCGAACAACGCCGCGGTCTGAGGATGCTGTGCCCGGACCGCTTCTGCGAGGGGGGCGTCACCGATATCGCCCCAGAGGATCTGCGCGATCTGGGCATCCGAGCGGTGTTGCTGGACCTGGACAACACCCTCGTGGGGTGGCAGCGCCACGATGTTCCGGACGCGGTGCTCGCGTGGCTCGACGCCCTGCGCTCCGAGGGGTTGGGCCTCTACCTGGTGAGCAACACGCGATTCGGCAGGCGCCTGGAAAGCCTGTCGCGGCGGCTTGGTATTCCATACGTCCGCCGCGCGTGGAAGCCCCGGCGCCGCGGGTTCGCGGCTGCTCTCAGAGCCCTGGGCGCCCGAGCCGAGGAGACCGCAATGGTGGGTGACCAGATGTTCACGGATGTGCTCGGCGGCAACCGGATGGGGCTGTACACCGTCATGGTCAAGCCCATGGCTCGCCGCGAGTTTCTCGGCACGAAGATCAGCCGAGCTTTCGAACGGGCATTGCTCCGGCATTTCCGAAAGCTCGGGATGATCTGATCGCGCACGCGGAACAACGTTCCCTCGCCCGTCGTCGGACGTATACGGTGGAATCTGTCTGTCTCCCGATCCATGCCCACACCCGGCTCGTAGCGGTCCTCGGCTACCCGGTGGGCCACTCGCTGTCGCCCCAGATGCAGAACGCCGCCATCGCCGCGGCGGGTCTGCCCGGCCAGTACATGGCCTTCTCCGTGCCTCCGGGTGGCCTGGCGGATGCCCTTCACGGACTGGCGGCCCTCGGCGCCGTTGGCGCCAACATCACGATCCCGCACAAGGTCGCCGCCGTGAAGCTGATGGACCGGGTGTCGTGCGACGCGGCGGGGTTGGGGGCGGTGAACACGGTGTGCTTCACCGGCGATGCGATCGTGGGCCATAACACGGATGTAGCGGGCTTCGCCGCTGCGGCGCAGTCGGACGGATTCGAGCTGTGCGGCGCTCCTGCCGTGGTGTACGGCGCGGGAGGCGCGGCGCGAGCGGTGGCCTTCTCGATGCTGGACTACGCGATGGACGTGACCGTCGTGAACCGCACCTGGGAACGTGCCGATGAGATGGTGGCGCAGGTGCTCGACGGAGCCGGCATGACCCACGGCGTGACCGCGGCGCGCGCGGGCTCGCAGGAAGAGCGGGAGGCGGTTCATCAGGCCGCGATCATCGTCAACGCCACATCGGCAGGCATGACTCCGCACGAGGACACCATGCCTCCCGTGCCGCTGGACTGCCTGCGCGAGGGCACGGTGGTGATGGACCTTGTCTACAGACCGAGGGAAACGCGTCTGCTGGCGGCGGCGCGGGCAGCAGGATGCGACACCATAGACGGCGTATCTATGCTTGTTCATCAGGGGGCCGCCTCGTTCCGGTTGTGGTTCGGTCTGGAGCCGGACACGGGCCTGATGCAGGAAGCCGTCGAAGCGGCGCTGGCGGGTGAATCCTGAGGATGGCGAGCGGCGCTCGCCCGGTTGCGGGCGGGCGCGTACTGTGATATAATCGGCGCGGTGACCGCGTCCCCTCAGGGGCACGGTACCATCTGCATTCCGTACGGTACCGGACGCTGCGGGCGTGTCGGCGCGCGAACAAAAGAGGTCAGGTGGACCACTATGGCGATAGCACGGAAGAGCATGGGCGACTACCTGGTGGAGAAGGGGCTGGTCACGGCCGAGCAGCTCCGCCAGGCGCGTGAAGCGCAGAAGCAATCGCGCTCCGATCTCGGCAAGATCCTGATCGAGCAGGGCGTGGCTTCGGAGCGAGACGTGGCTGAGGCCCGCGCTCAAGAGCTGAACATACCGTTCGTGGACCTGAGTAGGTTCGCGCCTGAGTCGGGCGCCGTGAACCTTGTGCCGGAGCATCTGGCGCGCCGCCATAACGTGATCCCCGTCAAGAAGGACACCGCCACCAACACCCTGATCGTGGCGATGGCGGATGTCAACAACCCCTACGCTGCCGACGACCTCCGCCTGGTGTCAAGGTGCACCATCAAGGCTGCGCTCGCATCCGCGACCGCGATCGAGGATGCCATAGGCCGGGCCTACGGTGGGCCCCCGAAGACCGCGGAGGGCGCGGACGGCGCTGAGGCCGGCCAGGCGCTGAAGCCGGCTGGTCGGACTCCGACGCCGGCAGCCGGGATGTCCGACCTCTACGCGGAGATCCGCGAGAACATCGCCAAGAGCGGGTCGGTGGGCGAGGTTGCGAGCGAGGAGGACGAGGAAGCCGCGGTCGCCATGGCGGACGAGGCGCCGGTCATTCGGGTGGCGAACGCCCTGATCCAGCAGGCCATCAAGGAGGACTCCTCCGACATCCACATCGAGCCCCAGAGGCGAGGCGTGCGCATCCGCTACCGGGTGGACGGCGTGCTGCACGAGACGATGCTGATGCCGAAGTACATACAGCCGCCGCTCATCTCCCGCTTCAAGATCATGGCGGAGATGAACATAGCCGAGCGGCGCATCCCGCAAGACGGCCGCATACCGATCACCTACCAGGGGAAGGACTACGACCTCCGCGTCTCGTGCTTGCCTAACGCGCACGGCGAGAAGATCGTCTGCAGGATCCTCGACAAGTCAAGCGTCCTTCTGGGCCTCAACAAGCTGGGGTTCGGCGCGGAGACCCAGGCCCAGCTTGAGGAACTGGTTGGTCAGCCTCAGGGCATGGTGCTGTCCACGGGCCCGACGGGCTCCGGCAAGACGACGACGCAGTACTCGGTGCTGCACAAGCTGAACTCGATCGAGGTGAACATCCTGACCATCGAGGACCCCATCGAGTACCAGCTGACGGGCATCACGCAGGTTCAGGTCAACAAGAAGGCCGGACTAACGTTCGGTAACGCGCTTCGATCATTCCTTCGCCAGGACCCCGACATCATCATGGTCGGCGAGATGCGCGACCTGGAGACCGCTGAGATCGCCATAGAGTCGGCCCTTACCGGGCACCTCGTGCTTTCGACTCTCCACACGAACGACGCTCCCTCCGCTGTCATCCGTATGGTTGACATGGGAGTCGAGCCGTACCTGATCTCAGCGACCGTCATCGGCGTGCTCGCCCAGCGCCTCACCCGCAAGATATGCCAGAACTGCAAGGAGCCCTACGAGGAAGAGGCGGGTTACCTGAGGCGCTTTGGCTTCAAGCCCGAATCCGCGGATCAGAAGATCACGCTTTGGCGTGGGCGCGGTTGCGAGCTATGCCGGCAGACCGGCTTCAGGGGACGTCTGGGCATCTACTCGCTGCTGCGGATGAATGATGAAATCGCGGAGCTGGTGGTGCGGCGAGCGCCGCTCGCCGACATTCGTGACGCTGCGAAGGCGAACGGAATGCTGGAACTCCGCGAGGACGGCCTCATAAAGGTCCTCGATGGGATCACCACCCCGGAGGAAGTGCGCAGGGTAGTCTTCACCGCGGGCGTCGGCTAGACCGGAGCAGCAGGGGTGGGGCCTTGCGGGCAGAGCGGAACGCGGGCATTGCCGGTCGTGGCGCGTTGCCCTGAGCCCGGCTACCTGACCTAAGGAAGGACAGATTGTCAGAGCAAACAATACCTGTGCCGCAGTCCGTCACGGAGACGGCGGTGCCGGCCGCAACCGTGGCCGCCGCCCGTCCTCGCCCGCTTGAGGAAGCCCATGTTGACGATCTTCTGCGGATCGTCGTGGAGAAGGGGGGGTCCGACCTCCACCTCTCGGTCGGCGTTCCGCCGATCATCCGGGTTGACGGGCAACTGCTGCCCACGAACTACGAGAAGGTCACTCCGCAGGAGTCGCAGCGCCTGGTCTACGACATCCTGACGGACGATCAGATCCAGCGCTTTGAGACGACGTTCGAGCTTGACTTCTCGTACTCGCTTGCGCGGCTGTCACGGTTCCGCGTGAACATATACCGCGACCGCGGCAACGTCGCCAGCGCCTTCCGCGTGATTCCCTCGCGTATTCCGACGCTCCGCGATCTCAGCCTGCCCCCGGTGCTCGAAGAGCTGACGCGCCTGCCCCGAGGGCTGATCCTGGTGACCGGACCCACCGGCTCGGGCAAATCCACGTCGCTGGCAGCCATGATCAACCAGATCAACAACGAGCGGAGCGTGCATATCCTGACGATCGAAGACCCGATCGAGTACCTGCACTCGCACAAGTTCAGCATCATCAACCAGCGCGAGGTCGGGGGCGACACCCTGGCCTTCGCGAACGCTCTGAGGGCGGCTCTCCGCGAAGACCCCGACGTGATCCTGGTCGGTGAGATGCGAGACCTGGAGACGATGCAGATGGCGGTTTCGGCCGCGGAAACGGGCCACCTCGTCTTCGCGACGCTCCATACCAACAGCGCCGCGACATCGGTCGAGCGCATTGTGGACTCGTTCCCTCCGGGCCAACAGGAGCAGGTGCGGCTTCAGCTATCCAACAACCTGCAGGCCATCCTCTGTCAGCAGCTCATGCCGCGCGCGAACCAGCCCGGGCGCATCTGCGCGATGGAGATCATGACGGCCAGCCCGGCTATCAGGAACCTGATCCGCGAGAACAAGGCGCACCAGATCACGTCCATGATCCAGACCAGCGCGAATCTGGGCATGCAGACCATGGACCAGAGTCTCCGCGACCTGTACGTTCGCGGGATGATTACGTACGAGTTGGCAATGGAGCGGGCCATGAACCCGCCCGAGCTTGAGAAGATGATCCGCACGGCGACGATGGCGCCGCCCGGCGGCGCCGGATCGAGAACCGTCTAGTCAGGCGGCGTACGCTGCCGCAGTGCGCGCAGCGGCGCAATGTGGTGAAGGCGGTCGGCCTTCGCCGGAGGTGAGCATATGGCGACCTTCAGCTATACCGTGCGGGATACGTCGGGTCAAACCCGCACCGGAACATCAGAGGCGGAAAACGCCGAAGTCCTGAGGCGCAGGCTCCAGGAGCAGGGCTTCACGGTCGCGGACATTACCCAGACCGCCGCGGGCAAGAAGCGAGCCGGCGGAGGCTGGGGGCGTGTCAAGCTCGGCGACCTCTCCGTATTCTGTCGGCAGTTCTCAACGATGATTGACGCAGGCGTGTCACTCGTACGCGCGCTCGACGTCCTTGGCGAGCAGACCCAGAACCCCAAGCTGCGACGCATGATCCTCGACATCCAGCAGGAAGTCGAGTCGGGCCAGACACTCTCGAAGTCCATGTCGAAGTACCCGAAGACCTTCAACAACTTGTTCATCGGACTGATCCGAGCGGGGGAAGTGGGCGGCGTTCTCGAGGAAGCGTTACAGAGGCTGTCGGGCTTCCTTGAGAAGGACATGGAGCTGCGGCGCAAGGTCAAGGCCGCCATGACCTACCCGGTCATCGTCATCGTGGTGGCAGTCGGCATCGTCGTCGGCCTGACAACCTTCATCGTGCCCAAGTTCGTGGAGTTGTTCCGCGATCTGGGCGTGAAGGAACTGCCCGCCATGACCCAGGTCCTCGTGGACTTCAGCGACTTCCTCAAGAACCGGTGGTGGATGGGCCTCATCATCATCATCGCTACGTACCTCGCCCTGAAGTACTTCGGCACGACGCGCATCGGGCGGCGGGTGATTGACAGGATCAAGCTCAAGATCCCGGTCTTCGGCAAGCTGCACCACAAGATCGCCCTTGCCAGGTTCTCACGGACGCTGGGGACGCTGCTGGTGTCGGGCGTGCCGATCCTCCAGGCGCTGGAGACCGTCGCCGGCACGGTCGGCAACGGGATCATCGCCGAAGCCGTCATGCAGGCGCGCGCCCGCATTCGAGAAGGCGACCGGATCAACGACCCGCTGGAGAAGAGCCGCATGTTCCCGCCGATGGTAGTGCACATGATCTCCATCGGCGAGGAGTCGGGCGCCCTGGACTCGATGCTGGCCAAGATCGCCGAGTTCTACGAGCAGGAAGTGGAGGCGACCCTTCAGAGCCTCACATCGGCGATCGAGCCGGTCCTGATCGTCGTGCTCGGCTTCTGTGTGGGGTTCATCGTCATAGCCATGTTCATGCCTCTGATCCAGGTCATCCAGAACCTGACCTCGGGAGCCGGTGACGAGACCAGAGGCGCAGGGTCAATGGAATAAGCGGCCTCGCGTGTCATCCGACGCGGGAAGCGGCACGTTCGGCGCCCGGGGTCCCGGGCGCCGAACGATGCGTGTAAGGGGCTAGGCGAATGCCCGGTCCCTTCGATGCCGTTTGGATGGTGATGGCGTTCGCGGTCGGCTCGGTGGTCGGCAGCTTCCTGAACGTTGTGATATGGAGGGTGCCGCGAGGTCAGTCGGTGGTGTCGCCCGGCTCGCACTGTCCCCACTGCGACAGGCCGCTCGTGTGGTGGGAAAACGTGCCGCTGGTCAGCTTCCTTGCTCTGCGCGCGCGGTGCCGAACATGCCGCGCACCCATCCGGTGGCGCTATTTCTGGGTGGAGCTGCTGACCGCCGGGCTGTTCGCCGGCCTGATACGGCTCTTCGGGGCAACCGCCGATGGACTCGCGTACTGCGTGTTCGCGGCGGCGTTGGTTGGGGCGCTCGGGATTGATCTGGAGCACTACATCATCCCGGACGGCGTCAACACGCTGGCCCTTGTCGTCGGGATAGGTCGGGACGCGTGGGGCGTGGTTGCGGGCGAGCCGGCGCATCGCTTGCTGTGGGGCTGGCTGCCGCGGTCCGTGGCTGGAGCGGTCATATGCGCCGGGCTGTTCGTGGCTATCCAGGCTCTGGGCCTGGCGCTGTTCCGGAAAGACGCGATGGGTGACGGCGACGTGAAGCTGGCGCGCGCGATCGGGGCCATGCTCCCGCTGCCGCTCGCACTAGTCTCGTTCTTGTTCGCGGTCGGCGCCGGGGCGGTGATCGGCGGCGCCGCCTGTGTTGTCCGAGGCAGGAAGAGCGGCGCGGCGCCGGTCCGGGAGGCCGGATCGGACGAGGAAGAGCAGCCGGGGGCACCGCAGCCGACCCCGTGGCGGCTTCTGATCGTCGGCGGCGCGCTGTACGTGACGTTCGGCGACCTCGTGATCGAGGCGGCGAATGCGCTCGGGATGCGCTGGGCGAGGCGCTTCGTGCAGTGGTGGGACAGCCAGGCGCCGGACGATGGTGAGGAGCCGGAGGACTTCGTGCCGATGCCGACGCAGGTGCCCTTCGGGCCCTTCATGGTCATCGGCGCGTTCCTGGCCCTTGTGGCAGGCCGTCCGGCCATTGACTGGTATTTGACCTGGGCCGGCTTCATTACAGGAACATAAGCGAGTAGGGGCTCGTCGTATTGCTGACGGGTCACCGCGCCTGTGCGCCATAGTGGCGCGCAGGCCGAGTGTGCACGCGGCACGTCGAGCCGCACGGGGGTGGTCTGGATGGCACCAAACGGATGGACGGGACGGACCAGGCGACGTAGCCAGGGGTGGATGGCGGACGCGTGGGCCGGGGGCTTCACGCTGATCGAGCTTCTGACGGTCATCGCCATCATCTCTGTCCTGGCCGCCATCATCTTCCCGCTGGCCGGCACGGTCAGGGAACAGGCGCGCTCAACCGACTGCATGACGAAGCTCCACCAGATGTATGTCGCCGCCCGGATCGACAAAGAGGACGAGGGCGCATTCCCGCCTGCCCTGATGGGTTACGTCGAGACGCCGAGCACCGATCCAGGCTGCACCGCCGACCCCCTGGTGCCTCGGCACATCCCGTACACCGGGGCGGGCTCGTTCGTGCCGCCGGCGGAGATGATCAACGGCTACCTCTACCGGGAGCAAGTGCGTGACGTGGGGACCTTCCGGTGCGCGGACTCGCC
>Ga0172368_10007421_pt1 | contig 11438 bp, 7 predicted proteins | sample Lak11m_FD_114540 | JGI IMG/M metagenome (GOLD analysis project Ga0172368, IMG submission 114540) | Freshwater microbial communities from Kabuno Bay, South-Kivu, Congo - kab_022012_11m | ecosystem: Environmental > Aquatic > Freshwater > Lake | place: Democratic Republic of the Congo: South-Kivu...
ATCATGCTGAATTCGCTCTTCCAGATGGTGCAAACGTTCGACCGCAGCATGGGCGAGCGCAAGCTGTTCGCCGTCCACGCGGTGCGCTATCTGTGCGGCTGCACGAAGGATCGCGCCAGCGACGAGATGGTCAATTGGGTCATCCAGGCGGTCGCGGCGGGGACCGCCCGGCCGGAGATCCCCGACTACGCCTTGGACATGCACACCGCGGCCGGCAAGGCGGCCGGCCGGGGCCAGCGGCATTTTTGGGAGGAAGGCGCAAAACTGTCCCCGGAGTTGCCGGGGCGCGATCTAACCTATCGCCAGCGCGTGATGGCGATGCTCGACGCGCTGGGCGCGGATTGAGCGCCGATTGAAATCGTCGCTGATACGCCAAGTGCGTTGAAATGCACTGCGGATCGGCCCACGGAACCTGTTTCAACAGGTTTTCCATATCAGGCGGCGATTTCAACCGCTGCCCGCCCCAACCGCAGCAAGGAGATCATCATGCTCTACACCCGTCGCAACTGCGTCACCGAATGGGCCTTCACCTCGGGCAAGGCCTACACCGACCCGTTCAACGAGGTCGAATTGGATGTCATCGTCACCGACCCGGACGGCGGGAGCGTCACCGTCCCGGCGTTCTGGGCCGGCGACCAGACCTGGCGCGTGCGCTTCGCCCCGCGCCAGATCGGGCAGTATACCTACCGCACTGTTTGTTCGGACGCGGGCAACGCCGACCTGCACGGGCAAACGGGCGCGCTCCTGGCGGCGCGCTACACCGGCGACAACCCGCTGCTGCGCCGCGGCTTCCTGCGCATGGCCGCCGACCGCCGCCATCTGGAGCACGCCGACGGCACGCCCTTCTTCTGGCTGGCCGACACCTGGTGGATGGGCTTCACCAAGCGGCTGAGCTGGCCCGCCGACTTCCAGCAGCTCACCGCCGACCGGGTCGCCAAAGGCTTCACCGCCGTGCAGATCGTGGCCGGGCTGTATCCCGACATGGACTGGTACGACGAGCGCGGGATGAACGAAGCCGGCTTCCCCTGGACGAAAGACTTCTCGCGCATCAACCCGGCCTACTGGGACATGGCCGATCTACGCATCGCACACCTGGTGCGTTCCGGGATCGTGCCCTGCATCGTGGGCGAGTGGGGCTATTTCATGGACTTCGCCGGGCCGGAGGTCTTGAAGAAGCACTGGCGCAACATCGTCGCCCGCTACAGCGCGTACCCGGTGACCTGGTGCACGGCCGGCGAGGCGATGATGAACTACTACCTGCTGAAAGACCCGCAGCGCAATACCGACGCGTGGAAGCTGGGCCGGCGCAAGCAATGGGCCGATCTGGTGCGCCATATCCGCGCGCTCGACCCGAACAAGCACCCGATCACGATCCACCCGACGCAATTCGGCCGCGAGCAGGTGGATGATCCGGCCGTGCTCGATTTCGAGATGCTGCAAACCGGCCACAGCGGGTTTAATAGCCTGGCAAACACGCTCAACGCCGTCGAGAAGTCGCTGGCGGCCGAGCCGGCCCTGCCGATCTTGATCGGTGAAGTAAACTACGAAGGGATCATGGAATCGAGCCGGCAGGAGATCCAGCGGTTCATCTTCTGGACGGCCATGCTCTCCGGGGCGATGGGCCATACCTACGGCGCGAACGGCATCTGGCAGGTGAACGGCCGCGAGCAACCCTACGGCGCATCGCCGCACGGCTCTTCCTGGGGCAACCGGCCGTGGGATCAGGCCGCGGCGCTCCCCGGCTCCGGGCAGTTAGGCATCGCCAAGCGGCTGCTGGAACGTTTCCCGTGGGCGCAGTTTGAGACGCACCACGAGTGGGTCGAGCCGCATCAGGAGAAGGACAAGCGGATGCTGCCCTACGCCGCCGGCATCCCGGGACAAGTCCGCGTGATCTACATCCCGGCCGAGGCGTGCTGGATCGCCTGGCGCGGTGCAATGCTCGTCAAGGGCCTGGAACCGGGCGTCGCCTATCACGCTGCCTACTTCGACCCGACGAACGGCGCCGAGCACGACCTGGGCGCGGTGGCGGGTGGCGTGGATTATATCGTGCCCAAGCCGCCGGTGTTCCAGGATTGGGTGTTGGTGTTAGCGCGACAATAGGATGTTGAGGACTGTCGCAGTCGGTGTTATACTCTGCTTGAAATTAAGTCTTGTAGAATCGAGAGGGGCTTATGGAGACTATTCAGGTGAACATTTCAACGCAACTCGCGCACCGACTGCGGTCGCACTACGGAGATTTGGCTCGAATCCTTGAACTGGGATTGCGTCAAATCGAGGAAACACCGAGCACAAAGCCCACACCCGCAGATTTATTAGTCCAAAGGCAAGTGATCGCTGTGCTAGAGCAGGCGGGAGTAGTTGGTCCCACACCGGAAGTTACTGCTCAATACCTGGCGAAGCGCAGCACGCGCTCATGGAAACCCATTGTAACTAGCGGACCACCCGCGAGTCAGATGATTATCGAGGAGAGAGACGCGTTCGGGAACGCTGGGGTTGAACTGAATGAGTAGCACTTATTACCTCGACACCAGTGCACTCGTCAAACGCTATCTGGCCGAAACGGGTACGGATTGGGTTCAAAGGCTACATTATGACTTGGTTCAGATCATTGTGACGGCCGATTTGGCACGCGTTGAGGCCGCGGCGGCGTTCGCCAGGAAATTGCGCGAAGACGCTATCGCACAAGGTGAATATCGGCGCGTGCGGGATCAATTCGCCGAGGAGGCGCCCAAGCGATATCGAATTGTTCCAATCTCTTGCGAGCGAGTGGACGAGGCAGTCGAGTTAACTAGCCGGCATAAGTTGCGCGGCTATGATGCGGTTCATCTGGCTTGCGCGCTGTACGTCAATCGTGCGCTTCTCGCCAGTAATTTACCCCCTCTTGTGTTCGTGGCGGCCGATGATGTTCTTCTCAGGGCTGCCCAAGCTGAAGGTTTGCCTACCGAAAACCCCAATCTCCACTCATAGACAAGGAGGAAACGGCTATGCTCAAAAGATCGCAGCACGCTTTGATCGCCCTTGTGGTGATCGCATCCATCTTGCTGGCCGCGTGCGCACCCGCGCCGGCCGCGCCCGCGCCCCAGGCCCCTGCGCCAGCCCAGGCGGAGCCAACCAAGGCCCCGGCCGCGCCAGCCGCCGCGCCTACCGCGACGCCCGGCGTGGTCGCCATCCAGAAGGCCGAGCAGGCCCAGGCCGAGCTGGAAGGCGAGATCGTCATCAGCATCCAGTCCAGCGATGTGCAAACATATCAAGCGTTGGCGGATGCGTACATGAAGCTGCACCCGAAGGTGAAGGTGCTGGTCGAACTGCGGCCACCCGGCGGCGAAGACAGCTATCTCCAATGGGTGCGCACGCAGTTCGCGGCCGGCACGCCGCGCGTCTCTGTCCTGGAGAACCCCCACTTCCTGGATCTGATCCAGGAAGGGCGCATCCTGAACTGGGCGCCCTACATGAACAAGGTCAACCCCTACACAGGCGCGAAGTGGGAAGACAGCTTCGAAACCTGGGCGCTCAACCTGAGCCGTGACCAGACCACCGGCGAGTTGTACTACCTGCCCTACATGTCGAACCAGACCTTCTGGGTCTACAACAAAGATGCGTTCAAAAAGGCGGGCATCACCGATGTGCCGCCCCAGCCCACCTGGAATCAGTTCGTGGACTGGTGCGCCAAGCTCAAGGCGGCTGGCTATATCTGCATCGCGCAAGAAGGCGTCACCGATCGCATCTGGGGCGGCGGCAAGCTGCCGTGGCTGATGCGCTCGGCGATGGATCAGTATCGCCGCTCCGATGTGGAACTGGCGCGTTGCCAGCCGGGCGACTGGTGCTACCAGGAAGCCATTGACAGCAAGTGGAAGTACGATCCGACCGACCCGCGCAACGATGACCCGGATAAAGTCTCGATCAATGTCGTGCGCCACCTGACTGCGCTCAAAGATGGCAAGATTCGCTTCGATAACGAATGCACCGCCGACATGATGGAACAGATCGGCAAGATCTTCAAGATCGAAAACGGCTTTGTGCCCGACGGCTTCCTGGGGCTGAAGGATAGCTATCCGCTCTTCCTGACTGGCAAGGCCGTGATGCGCCTGGATACGGGCCGCATCTTCACCCAGTTCGAGAAAGACGTCAAAGCGCTGGCCGAAGGCGCGTATACCGATCCTTCGGCCGTGTCCAAAGACGAGGCGAAGGCCGCCACGGCTTTCGAGATCGGCACCTTTGCCTTCCCATCCATGGAAGGGAAATGCGTTCAGGGCAAGGCGCGCGCCAACGAGCTGCCATCGGGCTACCTGGCGATCCCCAAAAAGGACCGCAAGCAGAATGACCTGGAAGTTGACTTCGTCATGTTCTGGGTCAGCTCGCAGGGGATGCGCATCTTCCTGGACAACAAGCTCGATCCCAAGAACCTGCAGGGCGGCATCCAGGGGCCGACGATCATCAAGGGCGTGGCGCTGCCGGAGAAATGGCAGAAAATCCTGGGCAGCCAACCGTTCATCGGCAACTACGAGAAGCCGGGCGCGCCGGCCGACAAGGTGGCCCGCGGCTTCTGGTTCTACGAGCCGACCAAGCGCGAATGGGCCATCATGGTGCAGGATTTCTTCGCGGGCAAGCTGTCGTCCAAGGACTTTTCGACCAAATATCAAAAGCTCCTGGAAGATAACTGGGCGGGCCTGCTGAAGTACCTGAATTTCACGGAAGAAGACCTTAAGCATCCCGAAAAACGGCCGCCGGGGTGGGTGGCGGGCGGGCCGTATTGAGGCGGACGACCGACGACCGACGACCAACGACCAACGAATGACGAATGACGGACGACCGACGAGCGACACGCAAAGCACCCTGAGCGGAGTCCCGCCGTCGTTGGGCGGGACGCAGTCGAAGGGTGCGGCACGTTGCATTTGGAGTCAAGGCTTTAGCCGGTTGCTCTCGTTGACCAAGCAACCGGCTTAAAGCCTCGATTCCGATGGGACGACACGAGACCGACCCGAATCGTACAAGCGAGGCGCGCCCCGCAATGAAGTCAAAGCGGTCATTGCAGCTATCACTTCTCATCATAACGCTGGCGCTGTTGCTCACCGCGCCGGCCAGCGCGCAGGACGGCGGCGGGCAGCTCTGGCGCTTCGCCGCGGGCGGCCGCGTGACAGCCGCGGCGATCACGGCCGACGGCGGCCGGATCGCCATCGGCAGCCGCGATAACCACCTGCGGCTGTTCGACCGCGGCGGCACGCTGGTCTGGGACTTCACGGCCCAGAACAGCATCCTGGGCGCCGACATCTCTCCCGATGGCAAATGGGTGGCGGCCGCGTCGGAAGATCGCGGTGTTTACCTGCTGGACGAAACTGGCCGGCCGCTCTGGCAGTTCAGGGCCGGTCGGGCCATGAACAACGCCGCAGTCGCCGATGACGGCTCCCTCGTCGCGGCCACCTCGGATGACCGCGCCTTCTATGTCCTCGACGGCCGGGGCCGGCTCCTGTGGCAGGAAGACCTGGGCATCGGCGTCTCCGGCGCGGCGATCTACGGCGTGGGCGAGAATGCGCGCGTCGTGATCGGCTCGGACGACGGCTACCTCACGATCTACAGCCGGACGGGCGACCCACTGCTGCAAAGCCGGTTGGATTATGATGTCAAGTCGGTGGCCGTCACGCCCAACGGCGCACGCATCGCGGCCGGCACGTCCGACGGGCTGGTGACGCTGCTGGATGGCGCGACCGGCAAACGCCTCTGGAACTACAAGACCGGCAAGGCAGTCAACGCCGTGGCGCTGGCCGCCGATGGCCGGACGATCCTGGCCGGTTCCGAAGACAAACAGGCGTATCTTCTGGATGGCGACGGCAAGCTGCTCCAGATCTTCAAGCCCGGCGCCGAGGTATTGGCGGCGGCGCTGTCCGGCGATGGCAGCCTCCTCGTGCTGGGCGCAGCAAACAACGTCGCGCAGACGCTCGACCGGGGCGCGGCGCGGGCCAGCCAGACCGCCGGCCAGACGCGCCAGGGGATCACACTGGTAGTCATCGGCGCCGGCCTGGCGCTCGTCGTGGCGGCGGCAGCTTGGGCAGCGCGGCGGACGACGCGGGGCGGCCGAGCCTGGCAGCAATTGACGGCCGGGCCGCGCGACCTCGGCCGCCGCATGTGGCAAGCCCGGATCTCCTACATCATGATCCTGCCGACCCTGCTCTTGCTCTTGACTTTCAACTATTATCCGGCATTCTCCGGGCTGTACCACGCGTTCACCGAGTGGAGCCCCGGCGCGCGCACCGAATGGGTGGGGCTGGCGAACTTCGAGTTGCTGCTGCGCGACCGCTTCTTCATCTCCTCCTTCCAAAACACGGTCATCCTGGTGATCGTCCAAATCCTGAAGACCCTCAGCGTGCCGCTGCTCGTGGCCGAATTGGTGTTCAACCTGCGCCATGACCGGGCGCGCTACTGGCTGCGCACCCTTTTCATCGTACCGCTCGTCCTGCCGGTGGTGGTCGAAATCCTGCTGTGGAACAACATCTACGACCCGACCATCGGCCTCTTGAACCAGACGCTCATCGCCCTGGGCCGGCCTGACCTGGCGCGCACCTGGTACGGCGACGCCAGCGTGGCGCTCGGCTCGATCATCTTCATCGGCTTCCCGTGGGTCAGCGCCTTCGCCCTGCTGATCTTCTACGGCGGGCTGATCGGCATCTCGGAGGAGATTTTCGACGCCAGCCGGGTGGACGGCGCCAACGGCTTGCAGCGTTTCTGGCACATTGACCTGCCGATGCTGATGGGCCAGATCAAGCTGCTGCTGATCCTCAATTTCATCAGCGCGGTGCAAACCTTCGAGGTGGTCTACCTGACGACCGGCGGCGGGCCAGGCTCGGCCACGTATACCCCCGCGCTGGAGCTTTATTACATGGCGATGCGCATGTACAACATGGGCGCGGCCTCGGCCATCGGCATGATCCTGTTTGTGATCATCCTGGCGGGCACGATCGTCAACATGCGGTTTGTACGGTCTTCGATGGAGTATGAGGCGTGAAAGACGAGGCATTCGCAAAATTGACGAAAAGCATCAGACAGGCCGGGGAAATTCGTCGCCGAATACGGCAGAAGGAGGAAGCGATTGAAATCGCGGCTCAAGGGCGCAACGGCGCCGGGCGTCCGCCGGCATGGACGCGGCCCGCAGGTGACGCGTCCCGGTCGGCGCAGGCCGACATCGCAGCCGAAGGCTCCTCAGCCGCGACCTCGGTCGCCAGTTCACAATGACACACGCAAAGACGCTCCCCAGCCAGGGCAGCAGACATCGGACCGAGGAACGACTGAAACAAACAACTATGTTCATCATCCTGGCCGTCCTGCTCCTGCTCACCTACGTCCCGCTGATCTATCTGGCGATCCTCTCACTCAAGGATAACGGCCAGATCTACGGCCGCTTCTGGAGTTTGCCGAACCCGGTGCGCTGGGCCAACTTCGTCTATGGCAGCCAGGCCATCTGGCGCTCGATGCTGAACTCGATCATCACGACCACCGTCTCGACGGCTGGGACGTTGGTCTTCGCCAGCCTGAGCGGCTATGTGTTCGCGCGCCACCGTTTTCCGGGCAAAGAAATCATCTACACCGCGATCCTGGCGCTGCTGATGATCCCGCCGATCCTGACCCTCGTCCCGGCCTACGTGCTGATTTACAACCTGCACTTGCAGAACACCTACTGGGCGCTGATCCTGCCGTGGACCTCCGGCGGGCAGGTGTTCGCGCTGCTGCTCTGCCGCAGCTTCTTCGCCACGCTGCCGGAGGAGTTCTTCGACGCGGCGCGCATTGACGGCGCATCGGAGTTGGCGGTTTTCCTGCGCATCGCCGCACCCCTCTCCGTGCCGATCCTGGTGACAGTCGCAGTCGTGCGCCTGGTGACGACCTACAACCAGTTCATGTGGCCGCTGGTGGTGATCTCCAGCCCGGCCAAGCAGGTCGTCGCGGTAGCGCTCACGCAGTTCACCTCCGACATGGGCATCACCGACATCGGCCCGCAGATGGCCGCCTACATCCTGGCGGCCGTGCCGTTGGTCGTGTTATTTTCGTTGGGGATGAAGCAGTATGTGCAGGGGATTACGGCGGGGGGATTAAAAGCATGACCACTCCACCCAACATCATCTTCATCCAAACCGACCAACACCGCTACGACTGCATCGCGGGGCACGGCCACCCGCTGGTGCGCACGCCCAACCTGGATCGGCTGATCCGCGCGGGCGCGACGTTCAGCCATGCATTTTGCGCCAGCCCGGTGTGCCGGCCCGCACGCGCCTCGCTGATGACCGGCGTTTGGCCCACGCGTCACGGCGTCATCTGCAACGAGAACCTGGAGGCGACGGCTGTGCTGCGGCCGGGGCTGCCGACATGGAGCGAGGCGCTGGCCGAGGCCGGCTACTACCTGGGTTATGTCGGCAAATGGCAGGTGGATCAAGAGCGCGACCCAAGGCACTTCGGCTTCCACGACTACATCCCGAACAGCGATTACAAGGCGTGGCGGAAGGCGCAGGGCCTGGGGCTACCTCCGCGCACGAACGGCTTCTGGGGCGAGGTAGATCCTGAGATCACGCCGGAGCAATCGCGGCTGGGTTGGGGCGCGAGCCAGTTGATCGGCCTTCTGGAAAAGGCCAGCCGGGGAGATCGCCCCTTCTTCCTCCGCTGGGACACCGACGAACCGCACCTGCCGAACGTCGTCCCCGAACCCTACGCCTCGCTGTACGATCCGGCCGACATCCCGCCCTGGCCGAGCTTCGGCGATCCGCTGATCGGCAAGCCGTACATCCAGCGCCAGCAGTTGCGCAGTTGGGGCATCGAGGGCTGGACATGGGAACAATGGGCGCCGATCGTGGCGCGTTACCTGGGCGAGGTCTCGCTGATCGACGCGCAGATCGGCCGCATCCTCGCTGCGCTCGATGCGCTGGGGCTGGCCGAAAACACCCTGGTCGTCTACACGCCCGATCACGGCGACCTGTGCGGCGGCCACGGCATGGCTGACAAACATTATGTCATGTACGACGACATCGCCCGTGTGCCACTGATCCTACGCTGGCCGGGCGTGATCTCGGCCGGGCAGGTCTGCGATGCGTTCGTCTCGTCGGGGATTGACCTGGCGACGACCTTCTGCGAGGCGGCCGGCGCGACGCCGCCGGAGACGTTCGTGGGCAGGAGCCTGCTGGCGGCGCTGGCTCGGTCGGAGACCGGAAAGGAGCTGGCTCGGTCGGAGACCGGCCAGAGCGAGCAAGGCAACAGCCGCCAGGACATCTTCTGCACCTACTTTGGGAACCAGTTCGGCCTCTTCAGCCAGCGGATGGTGCGCGACCGGCGGTGGAAGTACGTCTGGAACCTGACCGCGGAGGATGAGCTGTACGATCTGGCGGCCGATCCGGGCGAGATCGTCAACCGGGCGACCGATGGGGCCGCGGCCGGCGAACTGGCCCGGCTGCGCGGCCGGATGCTGGCCTGGCTGGAAGAGACGCGCGACCCCATCGTGAATATGTGGACGCGACGCCAACTCGAACAGGGAGCGAAAGTTTAGGCGACACCGGGCGCGCGTCATTTGACAACGGCGCGCGAGTATACCGCAAAAGTGTTGGACACGGTCGCTGAGCCTGTCGAAGCGCCCCCTTCGACAAGCTCAGGGTGCGTGCTCGCCAACAGTTCTCCGTTATACTCACGGCGCGCCCCTGTGTTATGGTAGCGCCTGTACGCATAAGTAGACAAGCATATAGCGCCCTCCCGTTGTCATACGAGTGCATCCAGAGGTGCAAATATGCCCGAATCCGAGACGATACCCCTCGAAACCGCGGCCGACATCCTCCGGTTCGACCGTGCCACCGGCTGCCTGGTGTCATTGCGCAGCAAGGCAACGCCCGATCAGGAATTTATCGCCTGGGCGCCCGACCACCCGGCCTTTGTGATCGGCTACCTGGACGAAAAGCGCGAGTGAGTATCGGCTGTTGACCTCCGCCAGCGCAGCGATGGTCGAGGTGCGGGGCGACGGCCAGACGTTGACCGCCGCCTACCATCGGGTCGGGGGCCGCGAGCTGCATGTGACGCTCGAAGTGCGGGCCGCCGCGCACGATCGATTCAGCCGATGGCGCATCAGCCTGGACAACGCGGCCGGCCCGCAAGTGGTGGACGTGCAGTTCCCGTTCCTGGTCTGCCCCTACGACCCGGGCGGCGCGGCCGGCAGCGAGGCGATCCTGCTGCCATTCTTCAACGGGAAGCTCATCCGGGCGCCGGGCGCAGGCTTCGGCGTGAGCGCTCAGCCGAACGCCGGGCCAACCGGCAAGCTGTTGCCCGACAGTTGGCGAGCGTGGGAGTTCACATCGCTCAACGGCGACCTCGATCACTACCCAGGGATACAGTTCGCGCAATTCCTGGCGCACTACAACGACCGGGGTGGGCTGTATCTGGCCTGCCAGGACACCGAAGGCAACGTGAAGCGGTTCCGGGCATTGCACCGCGAGCCGGGCGTGCGCCTCGGCGTCGCCCACGCCGGCGATTGGCCGCGCCTGGGGCCGCGCACGATCGAGTACGACACGATCCTCGGCAGCTTTGCTGGCGACTGGTATGACGCGGCGACCATGTATCGCACGTGGAGCCTGGCCCAGACGTGGGGCACGCCCCTGCATCGTCGCACCGATGTGCCGGATTGGCTGCTGGAGTCTCCCGCGTATATCACGATCCGGCCGCAAGGCATCCTCGACGATGGCTCGGTCTTCCCGGTGCAGGAATTCCTGCCCTACGAGGAGAAGTGTATCCCGCTGCTGGCCCGGCTGGCGGAGCGGGTTGGGCCGCTGGCGTCGAGATTGACGCCGAGCGCGCCGGCCAACTCGCTCTCCCCGGCGAACACCGGGCGCGGCTGGCCGCGCTGAGCGCGCCAGGCCAACGCACCGGCCGCCAGGAGCAACGCCACAACCACGGGCAGGCCGATCCGCAGCGCGCGCCGGCCATGAGAGGTGAAGGACATGGCCGCAATAGTACCACGAGCTGGCGAGTTGTGCAACGCGCGGCGGGCTAGACAAGGTTGCCAACTTTCGGAAAGTTGGCAACCCTGCTCCTTCTTCGCTGACTTGACGCCCCTGCCCCGCAATGCTACAATCCGTGCCAGACCAGTGTTTCTTGATAGATATCGCTATTCGGAGATCCAGATCATGAGCATGGAAATGACCCTGACGTTGTCGAACGATCTATATGAAACGGCCCGGCGTTGGTCCGCCCTGACGCAGCGCGATCTGACCGAAACGCTGAAGGACGCGTTGACGATCGTGCTCAGCCCCCTTCACACGTCGGCCACTCTGGACAAACCAGTATCATCCTTGCCCGACGACGAGGTGTTAGCGTTAAGCAAGGTGAGGCTGAACCTGGCAACGGGATCACGGCTGAACAATCTGCTCGAAAAACAACGCGAAGGGATCCTGCGCGCCAACGAGCGAACAGAACTGCTGGCCCTG
>Ga0172368_10007422_pt1 | contig 11437 bp, 6 predicted proteins | sample Lak11m_FD_114540 | JGI IMG/M metagenome (GOLD analysis project Ga0172368, IMG submission 114540) | Freshwater microbial communities from Kabuno Bay, South-Kivu, Congo - kab_022012_11m | ecosystem: Environmental > Aquatic > Freshwater > Lake | place: Democratic Republic of the Congo: South-Kivu...
AAAAACCGACTGCTTGGGCGGGGCGCGGCCCCCACCCCGCGCCCCGCCTAGCGCTATCTTTTTCAAAAAACTGCCTCAATTTTTAGGGGGAGGAAAAAATCTTTTCCACCTCAGTTATTTGTTCTTTATTCTCTTAAGTAAGGCTGTAGCTTTTCTTGAATTATTTTCAAAGGAGGCGCTATCGCACTTACATATTGGTAATTGCCTTCGCGATTATTGTTAATTGAAAGCTGAATTGGACTGGCTTCGCTCTGAATGGCATTTACCTTAAATATCCTATTTACTGTATCATAAACAACATAAGGTGCCCCAGAAGATCCAAAACGAAAGTACCCTTTAATTAGATATCGCATTCCTTCAGATATATAATCTCCGCCGATCCTATCTGGAAGTATATTGAAATGATCTAAAAATCCTTCAATACGTGCACTATTAAGTAATCTACCCAAAAACGCCCCAGGAGAACTTTGAATACAATATAAATTTTGTTCATTATCATTAAGGATTGCATAGTCAATGGCAATACTTGGAAGCCGATTAATTATGTCTTTATTGGTGTCTATAATTCTGTAGAGTGCAAAATCTTCGTTATAATAAGCACTAACAAGCTCTAATGCTAATAAAAATGTATACCGATTTAAACTGGGTTCTTGAAAAAATGTATCTGAATTAAAATATCCTGTTAATGTTGCATTATTATAAAATTGATTATTTCTAAATTGAACAATTAAATATGGTCTACAGATGTTTTTTTGAACTAAAGTTAACCAACGTGTATCGAAATTAGCCTGCTTAAGTAAATCAATAAGCTGCTGGACATCAGTATTATTTATGTTACCTAAATATCGTTTATTTGTAGTGCCATCTAAAGAGTAGCATCGATTAAATAGTGCTGTTTGGGTAGGATTTAAATGTGGCAAAATGTCTCTTTGATAAATTGTTTCATCTATTGATCTCAATATTCCACTCTCTAGCCGTAAGTTATGTGCAACACTAAGAATCAATCCTCTACCGATGTGAAATGCACAAATATTGTTCTCAAAACTCCTTCTCGTTCGTTCTGCCACATTATATACCGACATAATTCTAAACAACGGAGATGACTGTTCATCTATCAACTCTAGTTTCTTTTTTGTCATACGCTTGTCCCGAAACTTTTTAAACATTTTTGGCTCCCTTTGAGACAATTAGAGGACGTTTCATTTTTTGTTTTTCAAAAATTAGCCACGATCTTTTTATATTTAGACGCGGCCCTCCACCCCGCCTGGCACTATCTTTTCAAAAACTGGCGAAATTCTTAGAGAGGAATTTAAAAACATCCCCCCTCATTCCTTTTTTAGAATCAGTCGTCCCAAGGGTAATTTTTAACCTTACCATCAAGTGTATCTAGGAAAATATTCACTGCTTTCTGCTTTTCTTCTGACAATTTCTTAAAATCCTCACTCTTAGCGATAGATCTTAAACGGCCTTCGATAGGCTTCAGATCTATAAAATGTTTTATGCTATCTAGTGAAATTTTCCAACTTACCCTACCTACATAATCTGACATGCCATGGCTAATGGTTTTACCTAAAAATGAAGCAATAAAATCTACGAGACCATCATCAGTTTTAATTAAAGCATCAATAAACTGCGCCACATCTTCTTTTGTTCCCCAATTTTCCCAACGATATAGTATCCCTGCCAATTTTTTGTGCTTAGCAAGCCGACCATCTTGTGCCCAAAGTTTAATTTTAATACAAGCTATCTTCTCTAGCTCTTCTAGATATTGAGAATTCAATGTAAGCTTTTCTTCCGGTCTTGGTTTATCTTTTAAACCATACTTTCCATGTTCTTGATCCTGCACTGAAACTTCGTGAACAATTGTATATAGACTTCTCTCGGCCTTCTCAAATGCAGATTTTAACAAGGAGAACCTTTCGGGATGATCTGGCAGCCTTCGTAAAAGCTGATGAGTAACGCGTAAAATCCGCAAAGGTGTATCAAACCCAAAAAATCCAGTATCTCCTTCCGGAAAAATATCTCCCATATTAATCAATGTTTCAATTATGCAACCGAAATTTTCTTTTGCAATATCCTTCTCTGTATAATCCTCGAGACGTTCAAGAAATCTAATAATTTTCCCTTTCTCGAACAAATTGGTTAACTCTTGAGCAAAATCCTGACAACTATTACTAGAAGATATAATTCGAGTAATATCTTTTTGCGATAGTTCGTTTTTGGGAAGGGACAACCGAAAGAAAATATCAAAAAGCTCTGGGCTGCTGATACGACCTGCCTTGCGCCAATTATCCAACCAATCAGAGCCGTAGTTTGAACCTCCATAAACAGATTCAAGCCGCGGGAATAGTCGCTTTAGCACATCCTTCAATTGCTCTAAATCAACGCCTTGAGCTTTACTAATAATGTCATCGCATTTTCTACGATCTTCGTCTATCTGAGAGGAACTTCCTCTATCTCGTGAAGCACCTACAAAAATATCCTTATTATCTCGAATACCTATATAAACATCTGGTAAAAACACTTGTAAGCCTGTAATAGCTAAGAAATCCACAGGATTAATTTCGCCACGAATCATTTCAAAACTTAATCTCAATGAATTTATGTATCTCGTAACATCTCTTATGGTAGTAAAAAAGTGCTTTAGCCCACTATGATAAATATTCCCCCAATACGTCTGGTCCCATTGCTCTTCCGGAACATCTTTAATCAGTTGATCAAGATAATTAAAGAACAATTTCTCGATTTCCTGTTTGTCGGCAAGCGGTACCTCAAAAGGAATCTGAACAATCTTTTCAAGATATTCCTCTCCTGAACCCTCTTGCACTTTTGAAAGTGCATTTATTACGACATTCTTATCAAAAGCCAATAAATAAACCGTATTAGGAAAATCCCCTAGTGACTTGATAAGCTGAAATATTTGCCGAATTTCAATATTATTAAGTCGATCAATATCATCAATAACAATTATGATTTTCCCGGAACGCTTTCCAAGCATTTTATTGAGGTCTTTTTTAACTTCTCCTAATTCTTTAGACTTTAAGACTCCCCAACCTTTGCTTACTTTACCAAAAATTTGGAAAACCTTCGAAACAATAACTGCCGGAACACTAATCTGAGGAACAGAAATAAGCGCCAATGGCTCAAAGAAGGAAGCGTAAGTTTCAAGCTGACTTCCAACCTTTTTGGCTTCTTCTGCGTTATCTGTTTTCTTAAGAACTGCGGCTAGCTGCTTAAAAAACTGCGCGATTAATTGATTTTGATCTGAATAATTCCATGGATTAAAATTAACAATGAGGGGTTTTTCATTCTTTGGCTTTGCTATAACAGAGATGTGCTCTAATGCCATATTAACAATCGAAGTCTTACCGCAACCCCATGAACCATATAAACCAACAACAATGCTATTTTTAGCCTGATAGGAACATATGGCATCAGCTAATGCCTGCGCGAAAGCATGCCTACCTAGGAGATCCTCTTTGCTAGACTGAATTGGCTGATCTGGCCTAAAAGACATCATTTACCTCCAACTTCTTTATCAACAATATTAATCTCGTCAGGTGACAAATTATAGAGTTTATACACCATCTGATCGATTTCGTATTCGTATTTTTTAACTCTGCCTTGTTTCTTCTCATTCGCATAATAATCATTTTCTTTTGTGATTGACATGATCTTATCAACCAGCTCTATAAATTGTTTTTGCTCATCACCGATAGCTATTTTAATAGGAAAAGATCGAAGTTTATCAACCCCAATATCGATACCAGCACCTCTATTCTTACCATGTTTATAAAACCAACTTAATGCAAATCTTGAATTTATTATAGCGAGTATATATTTTAAATTGTATTTGTCATCCCTTGATATTATTAAGTTTGTCGATAACCCAAAATAAGCAGGTTCGGAAATAAGTGTGGCCGTAGCTTCCTTGAACATTGAAGGAATAGCAATCTTAGGGTTTTCGAAATATCTTTCCTCTCTTGGCCAATGTAGTTGAAACCATTTAATTGTCCCTTTTTTAGTCTCTCTTCTCTGATCCATTATTTTCTTGTATTTTATAAGATGTTCTTTAAAACAAGCGTACTCCTGAATATTCTTGCAATTAGATCTGGTTAAATAAATCAAGTAGCTTTTGTTATCTCGATTAAAACAATACTTACCTATTTCTCTTTCGTCATAAAAGCTTCGAATGAATCGTTTTTCCTCTTTTGAGAGTCTTGATAGCAAACCATATTCCTTTTTATTTAGGACAAAAACACCTTCTCCCTGTGTTAATTTAAATTTAGCGGCAGCTTTTTTTGATACTTTATCCGGATTTTGAACGACCCCTTGTGAAATATCTGTAATTTCACCTAATTTTATTACTCCCTCTAGTCTAAAATTATCTTGTTCAAAAATAATTTCATTGCCGTGAAATATATTATTATTAGATAGTAATTGAATTTTAATATTTTCAGTATTGTTATTCTTATCGATATCACTAATGTCGTTTTCCAATTTTTTGTAAACAAACTCATTTTTTGAATTATTCTTTTGATACACAGCTACCATATGTTGCCCAGCAACATTATCAAAAACTTTAAGCTTTCCAATATCAACGAGACTAATAAAAGACAAGCTATCTTTAACTCTTTCAATCAATTTACTTGCACCGCTACTATTAAGCCAATATCGAGAAGTAATATATGCGATCGATCCTTTATTTTTGACCATATCTATTGCTTTATGCAGAAAATAAAACCAGTAATCCATCTTTCCCTGGTGATATACCTTACCAAAGCTTGAATTATTAACAATTTCAAAAACTTTCTTATTATCTCGTTCTTTCAAATACGGTGGGTTTGCTATTACAACATCAAAGCCGCCATTTTCCTCAAACACCTCTGAAAAATTAAGTTTCCAAAGAAAATATGGTCTAATATTGCTATTTTTAAATTCATGCAGCCGCTTTAGCTCAGAAATTTTTCCTTGCTCGCAAAGGGTTGTTTCAATAAGTCGCCATTCTATTCTTTGAATTTGACTTCTGAGGTCTTCCTTCTTTTTCTTTTGTGTAGTTTCGAAATATTCTTTATGTAGTTGTTTTAAGATACCTGCTTGCTGCTTAGCCTCACTATAACGATTAAACAAATCCAACCCTTCCTCTTTAGACCCTTCCACCTTATTAAGCTTTTTCAATTCACCAGCAATTCTTTTTAATTGTTCATCGATTTCAAATCGTTTAGCATCAGATAACTTATTCGACTGATGAAGATCGATATATTCAGCAGAAAACTTAGCCTGTTTTGTTTTTAAATCTTCTATCCTTTTCCCCTTATCTAAATCAACTGAAGCAATTATTTTTTCATCAAATAATTTAATTCCCTCATACTCTTCTAATAAACTATTACCTTGCATGATCTTATAATCTAAATTTGGCAATGGTTTAATTTGTTTCATATCATCCTCATCTACCACCAATGACAACCAAAGGCGGAGCTTAGCAACTTCTACTGCTCCGGAATCAATATCCACCCCATATAATGAATTATGAATACAGTCACGCTTAAAATTATAAATGGTCCGCGTATTATCCTTAATATAGTTTGATAATGTGTTGCGCGCGCGGACAATTTCACTCATCATGCCTACAGGAAAAGCTCCGGAACCTATAGCCGGATCGCATACTTTTATATCCGCAAGCTTATCATCTATTAACTTTGCATTTACACGTATGCTCTCTGGAATCTTATGATAATAGGTTTGTGTTTCTTTGCCTGCGCTTATTACTCGTGCTTCATTTTCAGAAACACTTTCACCATGATGTATTAGAGTTTCTATATCACCTCTGGGTACTTTACCTTCAAGCTGCGCTGACAAATAATTAATTAGACTTTGTTGGCACATGTAATGAACGATCTCGCGAGGAGTATAATAAGTACCTTTGGATTTACGATCCTTCACTTCCAAAAGGTTTTCAAAGACCTTACCTAGCATTTCTGGATCAACAGCTACTTCTTTTTCAAGAGGCTCATCCTCTTTAACAGTAAAGTTGTACCGATCAAAAATATCTAAAATACCGTTTCCTTTGTCACCCTCTTTAGTCTTGCGAGTATTAGAGAATAATTCGTTCGGCAAAATGATATCTGTATGCACCCAATCATAGTTATTTAAAGGATCAAAAAGTCCACCGTTTAGAAATGGAATTTTACAGTTAAACCGGCTATAAAAATCGTCATCCCGTTCTCTAGCTAAAGCCTCATAGAAGAGTGACTCTAAAATATCATTGAAGAAATTTTTATAGGTGCCGTGTTTACCCTCAAAAAGCTCTCTTAGGAAGTTTTTGGGTCCGGTCCCCCAATCTTCATCGCGCTTTACTCCAAACCATCCTTTTTTCTGCAGAAAGTAGAGAAAAACAATTTGTCCTAATAACTTTTTAGCAAAATCAATAGTGTTAACTCCTTTATCTTCAAAATCAGACCTAATCTTCCTATCTTTCTTAACAACATCTACTAAAGTTTCCTCTGTCCACAAAAACAGCTCCCTATACTTCTCGAAAAATTCCTTAGTAACTCGTTCTATATTAAAAGCATCTTCGAGTTGGGGAAGAGCCGGATTGTTCTCATCATCAGCAAGTATGTCTACAAGCTGACTTTGCGCTGTATGGCTATTTTCATTTGAACCAACAAGAAAAGACCATCTCCTAGCTGGGGTAAACTCTTCTTTAACCCTCATACTGCCGTTTTTCCCTTCTTCAAAACGATAGTCCATTTTTACTAAGGAAAAACGCCAGTCCTCTTCATTAGGAGCAACAAAGGCAACTAATGCAGCATCCTTTAATTCACCGCCTCGGCTGCCATTTAAATACCAGGCAATAAAGTTCCTCTGCATTGTACGAGCGCGTTCTATGGATGTCTCCTTCTTTAGCTTCGCAATAAGGATATCGATTTTATGTTCGCCAACACTGTATTTCCCTATTCTTTCCAGAGTATTGATATATTGCTCATAGGCATCAGGAATATAATTACCCCTATAGGTAAAAGTATCTTCTTTAATAGTGTTCAGGAGATTCTTCACAAAACCAGTGAATTTAGCCTTGTCGAAAGGCTTTTCGAATGTCTCTTTTATAATTGACTGAGCCTGTTTCTTATCCATAAATTAATCGGTTAGATATAAAGAAAGGATTACTTCGCGCTTCCCAAAGACAATAGGCGAATATTCAACATAATGACCTTCCAGAAGTCTTTCGGGAACATGAGTCTGAAGAGTCGCCAGTACCTTGAACGGATTCATTAATTCTTTCTTTAATTCATTCAGAGCCTTGAGAGTTTCTTTTGTGGTCTGTTTAGGGAGACCACCTTCTTCAAGCTGAGTTAGAACCTTTTTTAGATATAATTCCTGATCGTCAGTGAATTTCTGAGTATTCTTCAATGTTACTTTTAAGATTCTAAGAATTTTCCCTGCCGCATCCCTGCCGCCTCTATGCTTCGGCTCTATCATCTCCTCTGTTGTCGCAAAAATAAACGCCTCTTTGTTTTTGTCTAGGAGCTCATAAAATGATGTCGGAAGCTTCTGTTTTTTATCTTCAACGCTACTTTCCAGAAGCTTTGCGGCAGAAAGAAAATCTAGCTCTCCGGACTCTGCATTAGTTTTAGCGATGAAAAACTTCCCCAGTTTCCCTCGCCTAAAATAGGTAATAAGTGCTTCTTTAGGATCGCTACATTTCTTTGCAGAGCGAGCTTTTTTGGGCAGATGCTTAATTCTTTCAAATAACTCCGGATTCTTATCGCGGATTGTTTTAATAACATGTAAATACTTTAAATCGCTTTCTTCTTTTTCGTCTTCACCGGTAATAGTCTGCTTAGAAATCAATCGATTAAAGAGCTCATGCGAACCAATAGGCTCACCTTCCATCAAAAGTGCCGCATCTCCTCCTAGCAATGTCAAGAAGGCATTGATTTTCGCTTCCGCGGCCTCTTTGAGCTTTATTAGATCATTTGACTGTTTGGTAGGAAAGAAATTAAACGTGTGAATCGAGGGGAATTTTGTATCCACTCGGTTAATACGGCCAACCCTTTGCATCATACGTGTGGGATTCCATGGGATATCATAATTTATAACAGTATTGGAACGATGCAAATTGACGCCTTCTGACAACACTTCGGTAGATACTAGAATTCGATAGTCATTTTTTGGATGACGTGCCCGAGCGTCAAAGTTTTCAATTACTTTATCCCTTGTTGCCTCGCCTGATCCGCCACTAAAACACAGAGCTGTGTTAGGAAATTTATCATTGATATTAATGGTTAAGTACTCGGCTGTTTCCTTTGATTCGGTAAAAACAATGAGCTTGTTTTCTTTTAAAGTTTTATCCTTCGAGAGTTCATCTAAGAATTTAATTAACTTAGGGTCGCGATTGACATTCTGCCATAAAGACCGCACTTGTTTTAGTATCGCATAATCACTTTCCAGGTCTTTTATAAATTCATCCTTGAATTCTTTTTTGTCATACTTTTGTGTCTTACCTTCATCAATCAATCGTTGTATAGCTTCATCATCATCGTTTTCCAATAATTCAAATATCTTATTGGTATATTTTTTGCTTACATATATATTTCCTTTATGGAATTCCTTAATGAACATATCATAAGAATAAAGGAACCTTTCTATGGATTTTTTAAAGGCAAAGAAGCTGCTCTCCAGTCTCTTGACCAAAAGAATTTTCATAAACTTACCCATATTTCTTTGGGATAGCTCTTCCGGCTGAGTTATTTCGCCTTTATAATAAAGCATTGGCATATAACGAGTATATTTGAACTTCTTAGCAATCAGCTCTATGGTCTTGCTAAAGGTATCATCCTCTGCGTCATTTAGCTCATAGAACAGAGGCTCCGGCTTCTTAGCATCAGGAAATTTTAGCTGTTGCCTTTCGAGATCTTCAGAGAAATAGTTAATAATCTCTGCTCTTGTGCGTCTAACCATTAAATACTTAAGTACTTTTTCACGGATTTCTTTGGCGTTTTCCTTAATCGTCTTAATGTATTCTGCGTAATCTTTTTGGCGATCTAATCCTTTTAATTTCCTATATAGACCATTAAAGAATCCCTCCAAATCAGAAAGGTTAGGGATTGTGCTTTTCTTCGCTTTTTGAAAAAGCTTAATCTGGCTCAAAACATCTTTAGGGGAGTTATTATAGGGCGTCGCAGTGACAAGAATAACCCGTTTACCACGACAAATTTCTGCTAATGCCTCATAAGATATGGTTGTTTCGGTGCGGAATCGGTGGGCTTCATCTATAATAATATTGATATATTTTTCAGTTCCTCGGTCAATAATATCATCTAGCTTCCCTAGTGATTCAAAATCAGCCGGGATTCTAAAATCAGAAAATACGTTTGGCCAAGAGCCTGGATTAGCCCTTTCAAGAAGCACTGGTGGGGCGATAACCAACGTTCTGCCATCAAGCTGACCTGCGAGCATAGCTGCAATATAAGTTTTACCAAGCCCAACCACATCAGAAATAAAAACTCCCCCATATTCCTCAAGGATTTTCTTAGCATTCAGAACCGCCTGTTCTTGATATTCCAGCTTCTTAAATTCTTCGGGTAGATATTTAATAAATACTTCATCTGTTTGGCTCAATTCGTCTTTAAAATATTCATATAAGAATTTAATGTAGAGGTGGTAAGGGGTAATATTTTGATTAAGCCATGTTTTATCCTCTATTGTTTGGATATACTTATCGCTTACATCAACAGAATCTTTCCAGAGCTCCTCAAATTTCTGCTTAGCAAATTCATAATCGGCGCGATTCTTTAACTCAACATTAAGTTCAAGATTATCAATTAATCCCGCTTGAGTAAAATTACTTGAGCCGGTAATAACCCTACCAACATCTCTGTCTCCCTCAGCAAAAGTCATTATGTATAACTTGGCGTGGATGTTTTGTGAAGGGTATGCCTTTATTTCTAGCTTTTTACTTTTGAGCCACTCAATAAATTTAACAACACCCTCTTCTACATTCTGATTATCTTCTGAATCTTCTAATTCTTTCTCAACAAGACCCTGGAATTCTTGCTTAGTTTCGGCATGGGAGAATTGAAGCGATTGCTGTTTCTCTTTATCCCCTTTTTGAAGTAAATCATAGGTTTGGCGGCTTGTGCTTATCCCAATCAGAATCCTCATTTTTTCAGTCCCCTCCAAAGCCTTGTATATTGCGTGAAAACCGCTTGTATAGAAGAATCCAACGAGACAATCAAATAATCTCGTGTCTTTTATCAATATCTCAAACCTTTTTTTGAGATTCTGATTTTTTTCGTTCGTGATAAATGTTAAATCGCTATTCATTTTATTTCCCCTTTATATATCTTATTCCTCCCCACCAAGGCATCCAAAGTTATTCCAAAAACATCTGCCAATTTAAGCAGAGTTTTCAAAGTCGGATGTTCAGCTGCACCTTGCTCTATCTTTGTGATCGCATTGAAAGATAATCCGGCCTTTTCGGCTAATTTTTGTTGTGTCCAATTACGTTCTTTTCGCAATTCTTTAAGCCTCTTAGCAAGCATCTTTTTCTCCTTGACTAAATAATAAAGTTTTAGTATTATATCTTTAGTGCTTAATCTGAGGTACTGAACGCTTATTATTATACCAAATAATCACTATTTTTACATCAATTTCCTCCCCCTAAAAATTGAGGCAGTTTTTTGAAAAAGATAGCGCTAGGCGGGGCGCGGGGTGGGGGCCGCGCCCCGCCCAAGCAGTCGGTTTTTAAGCATTGCCAACAAGAGGCGGGGCATAGCGCCGTCCTTGTAGTTTTAGCGTAGCTTAAGGCGCTGCGGACGAGCTTGTTCTTTCCTATAAAAATTTTTGTTTTTAATGGCTTGGTAGTTGTAGCGAGGACGCACGCCGCGACCGTGTATTTTCTCTTGTTGTAGAGCGGCGAGCCACGCCGCACACACATTGCATTAGCACGAAGCGAGCGGCCAAGCGAGCGCCCAGTGAGGCCCCTGCCCACAGGGGCCGAACGATGCACGCTCAATGTGGGAGCGCCCCCCAGGGCGCGGGGCATTTAAGCTGTTTCCTTAGAGACCAGCTTTACCCCACATTAAGCACCCGGCCCTATTGGATGGGCCGGTGTCCCGCAGGTGCGGGAACAGAACCATAAGAGGCGGGGAAGGGCGTTAATATAGCAAGCTAGTTCTTTCCGGAAAAAAATTTTGTTTGCCAGGGGTGGGAGTGCTAAGGGCGCGGGAATAGGGGCTGTTTCAGAGCTTTACCCGGGGGAGTTTCTTCTGGGGAAAGAGAAAAATTTAGAATTGCTTCCAATGAGGAACCCCAGTAATATTCTTCTCCTCGCAGTATTGGAGAGTTTAAGGCCTATGATCGCACCAGCGGTTATAGGCCTTTTTATCTATCGATGTCCCTAGGGGTTAGGGCATCGCATTTATTGGCCGCATAT
>Ga0172368_10007424_pt1 | contig 11436 bp, 11 predicted proteins | sample Lak11m_FD_114540 | JGI IMG/M metagenome (GOLD analysis project Ga0172368, IMG submission 114540) | Freshwater microbial communities from Kabuno Bay, South-Kivu, Congo - kab_022012_11m | ecosystem: Environmental > Aquatic > Freshwater > Lake | place: Democratic Republic of the Congo: South-Kivu...
GCCGGCGCCCTTCGATGTATTGGAACAGTTCGCCGGGCTGCTCTCCCCAGAGGCGCAGTTGATCGGCGCTTACGGTGCGACCGAGACCCTGAGCGTGGCGGTGGTAGGTGCGCGCGAGGTGCTCGACGAAACCCGCCATGCCAGCGTGCGCGGCGCGGGCGTGTGCGTCGGGCGGCCGGTGGCGCGCATCCGGGTGTGGATTCTCCCCATCACAGACGCGCCGCTGCGCTCAGCGGCGCTGCAGTCGCTGCCGGCAGGCCAGGTCGGCGAGATCACAGTCAGCGGGCCGGGGGTTTCGCGCGCTTATGTCGGGCGCGCCGAAGCCAACCGCCTGGCCAAAGTCGTGCTGGACGGCGGTGAGATCGCCCACCGCACCGGCGACCTGGGTTATCTGGATGAGCAGGGCCGCCTGTGGTTCTGCGGGCGCAAGTCGCAGCGCGTGCGCACCCGCGCGGGCGATCTGTTCACCGAGCAGATCGAGGGCATCTTCAACGCGCACGCGCTGGTCTACCGCAGCGCCTTGGTCGGGGTGGAGCGCGACGGGCAGACCGAACCTGTGCTGTGGGTCGAGCTGACTGGCGCGGGCCGGCGCGCCAGCCGCGCACAAATTCGCGCCGAGCTGCTCGAGCTGGCCCAGGCCCACCCCGGCGCGCGCGCCATCCGGCGCATTCTCTTCCACCCGGCCTTCCCCACCGACGTGCGCCACAACTCCAAGATCATCCGCGAAAAGCTGGCCCGCCTGGCCAGGGGGCGGCGTTGAAGGCGCTGGTGAGCGGGGCGACCGGTTTTCTGGGCGGGGCGCTGGCGCGCCGCCTGCAGGCCCAGGGCGCAGCCGTCACGGCCCTGGGGCGCAATCCGGCCGCGCTGGCCGAGCTGGAGCGGGCGGGTATGCGCGCCCTGCGCGGCGACCTGGCCGACCTCTCCTTTGCGCGCGCCGCCTGCCAGGGCCAGGAGCTGGTCTTTCACTGCGCGGCGCTGTCTTCGGCCTGGGGGCCGGCGCGCGAATTTTACCGCGCCAACGTCTTGGGCACGCGCAATCTGATCGCCGGCTGTGAAGAGGCCGGGGTGACCCGCCTGGTGCATGTTTCCACCCCCAGCATTTACTTCCGCTATGCTGCGCGCCTGGACGTGGCCGAAGATGCCGCCCTGCCCGCCCGGCCGGTCAACGAGTACGCGCGCAGCAAGCTGCTGGCCGAGGCCGAGGTCGACCGCGCCTTCGCCCGCGGCCTGGCGGTGATCACGATCCGCCCGCGCGCCATTTTTGGCGCGGGCGACACCGCCATCCTGCCGCGCATCATCCGCCGCCTGCAGAGCGGCCGCCTGCGCGTGATCGGCGATGGGCGCAACATCGCCGACCTGACCTGCGTCGAGAACGTGGTCGACGCGCTCTTGCTGTGCGCTGACGCGCCCGCGGCCTGCCTGGGCAAGAAGTACAACATCACCAACGGCGAGCCGCAGCCGCTGTGGGAGTTGATCGGGCAGGTCTGCGCGCGCCTGGGTCTGGCCTACCCGCGCCAGCGCATCGCCTACCCGGCCGCGATGGCCCTGGCCGCCGCGCTGGAGCTGGTCCACCGCGCCCTGCCCGGCCAGCCCGAGCCGCTGCTGACGCGCTACATGGTCAGCGTGCTGGCCCAGAGCGCCACCCTGGACATTCGCGCCGCCCGCCGCGAGCTGAACTACACTCCGCGCCTGTCCGTGGCAGAGGGTTTCGAGCGCTTCGCGCGCTGGTGGCAGCAAGGAGGGCGATGAGCGAGGTCAAAATTTCTATCTTCAACGCCGGATTCTGCACCTGCCCGGAGCACATCGCCCTGCGCGGCGGCAGCCGGGCGCACGTGCGTTTTCCGGCCATGTTCGCCCTCTTCGAGCACCCGCGCTTCGGCGCGATGCTCTTTGATACCGGCTACTCCTACCGCTTTTTCGACGAGACGCGCGGCTTTCCCAACCGGCTCTACCGCCTGGCCACCCCGGTCAGCCTGCGCGAGGAGCAGCTGGCGGTCAACCAGCTGGCCGGGCGCGGCCTGCGTCCCGTCGACATCACGCGCGTCTTCATCTCGCACTTCCACGCCGATCACGTTGCCGCGCTGGGCGATTTTCCGCGCGCCAGCTTCGTCTACCTGCCGCAGGCCTATGCGGCGGTCAAACCCCTGCGCAGACTGCGGGCGCTGACGCGCGCCTACCTGCCCGGGCTGCTCCCGCCCGAATTCGAGCGGCGCGCCGTGCCGGTCGAGCCGTCCATGCATGTCGCCCTGCCGCCCGAGTTTGCGCCGTTTCGCGCGGGCTATGACCTGCTGGGGGATGAGAGCCTGCTGGCGGTGGCGCTGCCGGGGCATGCCGCCGGGCAGATGGGCCTGTTCGCGCGCGCGGCCGATGGCCAGGTTTTCTTCTTTGTCGCCGACGCGGCCTGGCAAGGGCGCTCGATCCTGGAGAACCGCCCGCCGCATCCCATCGCCGACCTGCTCTTCGATGATCCGCGCGCCTACCGCGCCACCCTGGCCGGGCTGCATGGCCTGGGCCAAGGCTGGCCGGGGCTTAACTTGATCCCCTCGCACTGCGCGCAAACCCTGGCGCGCTTCTGTCCATTGGTGTGAGGAGAAGAGGGAGCACCACCGGGGACACAGAGGAGGAAGGAGGGAGCTGGGAGCAGGGAGGAGGGAACAGGTCAGGAAAAACGTTTTCTTGTTCTCCGTGTCCTCGGTGAACTCTGGGGTGAATCCTCTTTTTCAATAAGGAAGAAGGTTAACCGCAAAGGACGCAAAGAGCGCGAAGTAAGAATTTTTTCTTCCTTTGCGTTCTTTGCGTCCTTTGCAGTTCAAACGTTTCTTTCTTCTCCGCGCTCTGTGCCGTTTTGGGCGGTGGCCATGCCCGCGCCGATCACGGCCAGCGCTCCGCCGAGCAGGAACGGGACGGTGATCTGCTCGCCCAGCAGGAGCAGGGCAAACAAAATCGTGGCGATCGGCTGCAGGTAGGTGAACAGCGAGGCGCTCAGCGCGTTGCCCAGCTGCAGCGCTTTTTGGTAGGCGATATAGAAGAGCGTCGTGCCGACCACCCCGACCTCGAGCGCGGACAGGATGTGGCGGGCCTGGATGGCGGATGGGTTGAGCGGGCGCTGGCTCAGCTCGGCGGCGGCGAAGGGCGTGCAGACCAGGAGGGTCGCGATCGAGAAGTAAAAGGTCAGGGCCAGCGGCGAGATTTGGTGCCGGGACAGCTTCTCTTTGGAGAGGATGCCGTAGAGCATGAAGGCCAGGGCGGCGCCGAAGATCAGCAGGTTGCCCCAGAAGCCCTGCAAATCGACGCGGCCTTTTTGGAACAAGGGCAGCAGGATGATCAGCGCCACCCCGGCGAAGCCGACCACGATCCCGAGGATCTTGTCGCGCGTGATCGGCGTGGCGCGGAAACGCTGCAGGTAGAGCGCGGTCAGCAGCGGCACGGCGGCGTAGATCAGCGGTGATACCGACGAGGGGGTGAACTGCAGGGCGATGAAGAGCAGGATCGGGTTGAGCGTGCCGACCGCGGCCACCCACAGCAGCTGGCGCAGCGTGGACAGGTTCAGTTCGCGCGCGCGGCAGACGAAGGGCAGCATGACCAGCGCCGCGGAAAAGAAGCGGATCCAGACCAGGGTGAAGGGCTGGAAGGCTTCCAGGGCGATCTTGGCGAAGGGCGCGACCGACCCGCCCGCGATGGCGGCGGTGAGGATGAGCAGGATGAGGTCTTTCAAGAGCGGGGATTATAATGGATTATAACCATTGCGCGTATCCTCCCAAAAAACAGGGGCGTTTTGTGTAAATTTGACGCTTTGCGCCAAATTTACACAAAACATATCCCCTTTTATTGAGATGATACCATTGCTCTTTGACCGTTTTGTAGGGAGGGCGATGATGAGCCGAAAGAAAACACAGACACCCGAGTATCAATGGGAGCAGGCTATGCTCGAGGCCTATGATGATTACCGCTACAAAGAGGTACTCGACCCGCTCTACGAGGAATTCCAGCGGTGGAAGGCCGGCGAGCTGTCCCATGGTGATATGGACCAGGCCATTCACCGGACGCACAAGCAGATGCAGAAACTCTTTGGTATTTTTACGATGAAACGCGACTGGCTGGTTCGCACCATCATGTATGATGAACCGTGGTACCAGGCCTGGGTAAAGGACTGCCCGCCGCCGGAGGGCTATCCGGGTGAGGAAGCTTCAAATGTAGCCTGACTTACCTTATTGGATGTTAAACAAAAAAACTGAGGGAATCACCCGCCGGAGGCGGGCGATACCCTCATATAAAATGTCGCTTGCGCGGGTGAAATTTACTTCGCCAGGTCGAAGCGGTCCAGGTTCATGACCTTGGTCCAGGCGGCGGCGAAGTCGCGCGCGAACTTCTCCTGCGCGTCCGACTGGGCGTAGACTTCGGCCAGGGCGCGCAGCTGCGAGTTGGAGCCGAAGACCAGGTCGGCGCGCGTGGCGGTCCACTTGAGCGCACCGGTGGAGCGGTCGCGGCCCTCAAAGACGGAGGCATCCTGGGTGGCCGGGTGCCAGACGGTGCGCATGTCGAGCAGGTTGACGAAGAAGTCGTTGCTGAGCGTGCCGGGGCGCTCGGTGAAGATGCCGTGCTGGGAGTGGTCGAAGTTGGCGTCCAGGGCGCGCATCCCGCCGATCAAGACGGTCATTTCGGGGGCGCTCAGGGTCAGCAGCTGGGCGCGGTCGATCAGCATTTCCTCGGCCGGCACGGCGTATTGGGCCTTCTGGTAGTTGCGGAAGCCATCGGCGGCCGGTTCGAGCACACCGAAGGAGGCCGCGTCGGTCTGTTCCTGCGAAGCGTCCATGCGCCCTGGGGTGAAGGGCACGCTGACATTGAAGCCGGCCGCCTGGGCGGCCTGTTCGACGGCGGCGCTGCCGCCCAGCACAATCAGGTCTGCCAGCGAGACGCGCTTGCCGCCAGACTGGGCCGCGTTGAATTCCTGCTGGATGCCTTCCAGGGTCTGCAAGACGCGCTGCAGCTGGGCCGGCTGGTTGACTTCCCAATCCTTCTGCGGGGCGAGGCGGATGCGCGCGCCGTTGGCCCCGCCGCGCTTGTCGGAGCCGCGGAAGGTGGAGGCCGAAGCCCAGGCGGTGGAGACCAGCTCGCGCACGCTCAGGCCGGAGGCCAGGATTTTGGCCTTGAGGGCGGCGATGTCGGCCGCGTCAACCAGGGGGTGGTTGACGGCCGGGATGGGGTCCTGCCAGATCAGCTCTTCGGCGGGGACTTCCGGGCCGAGGTAGCGCGCGCGCGGGCCCATGTCGCGGTGGGTCAGCTTGAACCAGGCGCGCGCGAAGGCGTCGGCGAATTGGTCGGGGTTCTCGTAGAAGCGGCGCGAGATCTTCTCATAGGCCGGGTCGAAGCGCAGGGCCAGGTCGGTGGTCAGCATGGCCGGGGCATGGCGTTTGGAGGGGTCGTGCGCGTCGGGCACCGAGTTGGCGCCCGCGCCGTGCTTGGGCTGCCACTGCTGCGCGCCAGCCGGGCTCTTGGTCAGCTCCCATTCGTAGCCAAACAGGTTCCAGAAGAAGTTGTTGCTCCAGCGCGTGGGGGTGCTGGTCCAGGTCACTTCCAAGCCGCTGGTGATCGTGTCGCCGCCCTTGCCCGAGCCATACTTGCTGGTCCAGCCAAGGCCCTGCTCCTCGATGCTGGCGCCCTCCGGTTCGGGGCCAACCAGCGCGGCATCGCCCGCGCCGTGGGTCTTGCCGAAGGTGTGCCCGCCCGCGATCAGCGCGACGGTCTCTTCATCGTTCATGGCCATGCGCGCGAAGGTCTCGCGGATGTCGCGTGCCGCGGCCAGCGGGTCGGGGTTGCCGTTCGGGCCTTCCGGGTTGACGTAAATCAGGCCCATCTGCACGGCCGCCAGCGGGTTTTCCAGCTCGCGCTCGCCGCTGTAGCGTTTGTCTTCCAGCCACTTGCCCTCAGAACCCCAGTAGATATCCTCTTCCGGCTCCCAGACATCCTCACGCCCGCCGGCGAAGCCGAAGGTCTTGAAGCCCATCGACTCCAGCGCGCAGTTGCCGGCCAGGATCATCAGGTCGGCCCACGAGATCTTGTTGCCGTATTTCTGCTTAATCGGCCACAGCAGGCGGCGGGCCTTGTCGAGGTTGGCGTTGTCGGGCCAGCTGTTGAGCGGGGCGAAGCGCTGCGTGCCCGAGCCGGCCCCGCCGCGCCCGTCGCCGGTGCGGTAAGTGCCGGCGCTGTGCCAGGCCATGCGGATCATCAGCGGGCCGTAGTGGCCGAAGTCGGCCGGCCACCAGTCCTGCGAGTCTTTCATCAGGGCGTAGAGGTCCTGTTTGAGGGCTTGCAGGTCCAGCTTTTTGAATTCTTCGGCGTAGTTGAAATCCTCGCCCAGCGGATTGGAGACGGCCGGGTTCTGGTGCAGCACCTTGAGGTTGAGTTGATTGGGCCACCAATCCTGGTTGGTGGTGCCGCGGCCGGCCGCGTGGCCATGGGGTACCGGACATTTGCTTTCTGCGCTCATCGTTGTTTCTCCATTTTTATCGTCTGAATTGTGGAACCGTCATTTCTTCTCAATCAAGGGAATGGTTTGAACCAACCCCCCAGCTTGAGTTCGTACCAGATACCCTTATTTGTCATGTTCTGATTTATATTATAGGGCGCAAAACCCTTGATTTCAATAATGAGTTGGCTATATAATCCATAGGTAAATCCTATTGAATAAGGCGCGCCGTGGAAATTCATCAACTGGTCTATTTTGTCGCTGTGGCCGAGACGGGCAGCTTCACCCGCGCGGCCGAGCGCTGCGCGGTGGCGCAGCCGTCGCTCAGCCAGCAGATCATCAAGCTGGAGCATGAGATCGGGCAGGCGCTGTTTGAGCGCTTTGGGCGCAAGGTGCGCCTGACCGATGCCGGGCGCGTGCTGCTGCCGCGCGCCAACGCGATCCTGGCCGAGCTGCAGCAGATCCGCAGCGGGCTGGAGCAGGAACTGCAGGCCGGGCAGGGCGCGCTGGCGGTCGGTTTCATCCCGACCATGGCGCCGTTTGTCCTGCCGCAGGTCATCCGGCGCTTCCGGCGCGAGTTTCCGCAGGCGGCCCTCTCGGTGCAGGAAGATTTCACCGAAAACCTGGTGCGCGGGCTGGTGGAGGGCAAGCTGGACGTGGGGATTATGAGCCTGCCGATCCAGAACCGCCTGATCCACACCGAGGAGCTGCTCAGCGAGCCGCTGCTGGTGGCCTCGCCCGCCCAGCATGACGCCGCAGCGCGCGCTGCGCTGCGCGTGCGCGAGCTGGACCAGTTCCCCTTCATCGCGCTGAGCGAGGTGCACTGCCTGGGCGAGCAGGTGCAGAGCTTCTGCTTTCAGCAGGATGTGGAGCTGCAGATTGTTTGCCAGACCGCGCAGCTGTCGACGGTGCAGAACTGCGTGGCGCTGGGGCTGGGGGTCTCGCTGGTGCCGCGCGCGCTGGCGCTCTGCGCACCAGGCGAGGGGCTGGTCTACCGCCCGCTCAGCGACGCGCTGCCGCAGCGCAAGATCGCCGCGGCCAGCCACGCCGCGCGCCAGCTCTCGCCCCTGGCGCGCGCCTTCGTCCAGATGGTGCGCGAGGAATATCCCGCTTAAATTCAGAGCGGCAATAACCGATTGTGCGTTTTTTTTACCGCTCTGAATATCACGGTCTTTCCCCACCCCCAACCCCCACCCCTGGGCGGGGGCAAGACCTTTTTTGCGTTTTTTGCGCCGCTTTGCGGCGCAAAAAACGCTTAAAATTCTTTTCCCCTCCCGCTTCGGGAGGGGTAGGGGAGGGTCTCTTGGGCACCTATCCGCCCGCAAAAATTTTATTCGATTATTTTAATGCTTCCACAATCATGGTGGTGTTGGCTTTAATCATCGCGATGTAGCTGGGGGCTTTGCCGCCGGGGGCGGTGATCGAATGGGTGTAGAGACCGGTCACCACTTTGATGCCGGTTTCGCTGGCGATCTGGTTGGCCAGCTGCGGGCTGGCGCCGGTTTCGAGGAAGATGGCCGGCGCGCCGCTCTGGCGGATGCGCTCGATCAGCTCGACCAGCTGGCGCGCCGAGGGCGAAGCGCTGCTGCTGACGCTGGTCAGGATCGTGCCCGAGACGCTGAAGCCATAGCGGTCGGCGTAGTAGCCGAAGCTCTCGTGGTTGGTGATCAGCTGGCGGCGCGCAGGGGGCACCTGCTCCACCTGAGCACGGATCCAGCCGTCCAGCTCCTGCAGCTGGGCGATGTAGGCGGCGGCGTTCTGCGTGTAGGCGTCCTTGCCAGCCGGGTCGGCCTGGATCAAGCCGTCGCGGATATTCTCGACATAGCGCACCACGCTGAGCGGGTCGAGCCAAAAGTGCGGGTCGCCCGGGCCGTGCTGCTCATCCGCGTGTGCGATTTCGCCGGGTTTGGGCTCGCGGGTGGTCAGCCCGGCGCTGGCCTCGATCAGCAGGCGCTGGCCGCTGGTGTTTTTCAGCAGCTTGTCCATCCATCCTTCCAGCCCGCTGCCGTTGACGATCAGCACCTGGCTGGCGGCGATCCTGGCCACATCTTGCGGGGTGGGCTCAAAGGCGTGCGGGTCAAGTTCCAACGGCAGCAGGGCCGTCACCTGAGCGCGATCCCCCGCCACGTTTTGGGCGATGTCGGCCAGGAAGGTTTCCACGGCCAGCACTTGCAGCGCGCCCGTGGCGGGCGGGGCGGCGGCGGGGGCGCAGCCCGCCAGCGCGGCGAGCAGCAGTACAAGCAGCGCGATGTTAATGAATTTCATTTTCAATACCTCGTAAAAAAATTCAGGGGTCAAACCGCTGCCGGGCGGCAGGCCGGACACAGGCCGTAGAGCTGCAGCCAGTGTTCGGTGATCTGGTAGCCGCTGTGCTGGGCCAGGCTTTCAAACAGGCCGCGCAGGTCGTCGCCGCTGAAGAAGCGCACCTGGCCGCAGGCCGTGCAAATCAGCATGTGTTCGTGGCCGCGGCTGGCGCGCAGATACAGGTTGCAGCCGCCGGGCTGGTGGACGCGCTGGATCAAGCCCAGTTCCTCCAGTTTCTCCAGGGTGCGGTAGACAGTCACCAGCCCCAGGCTGGGATACGCGCGCCGCCCGGCATCGAACAGTGCCAGCGGGTCCATGGCGCGCAGACTGGACGCGAGCAGTTCGACGATCGCGCGGCGCGGTTCGGTCAGGCGGTAACCGCTTTGCTGAAGTTTGGCAAGCCACTCCTTGCCGAGGTCTGTGTTCATGCGCTGAGTATATCCTTATTGATATTGAAAGTCAATATCAATAAGGATAAAAACCAGCGCTTTTTTAAAGTCGAAAGCCCTGGCGGACACAGAGCAAAGACCTACCCCCTTGCCCCTTTCTCTCCGGGAAGGGGGGGCAAGAGAGGCTTGGAGGTGAAATGCGGCACTTTGTGCCGCATTTCACCTCCAAGCCTCCACTCCCCGTCCCTCGAGGGGCGGGGCCGGGGGTGGGGTGGAATTCGCAGACAATATCCGAACCGCACCGCGGGCCATTTTTTAAAGGCAGACTGGGCGGCAGCCTAATGGTGGCTGCCGGTCAGGCGCTCAAAGGTCATGGACAGGCTGAGGATTTCCCCGCCAAAGCCGGTCTGAAAGCGCTGCGCGTCCTGCGGGTTTTCAAAGCTGAGCACCGAGGGCGCGCAGCACAGGCGCACGCTGCTGCCCAGGACATAGGTGGCCGACGCAGCGTTGATCATGGTGCCGTAGAGGAAGTCAGTGGCGAACACATTCGCCGCGCTCTGCCCGCTCAGGCGCGAAATCCCGCAGTGCGGGCAGCAGGCAGTCTTAATTTCTCCGGTCGGGTTGCTGAACAGAAAGCGCGTGCGGTCCGGCACCTGGCGGCGGCACATGAAGCACACGTCGGCTTTGGCGTCCGGGGCGGGCAGGGCGATTCCGCCGCGTTCGCGCCGGATCAAGCCCTCACTTTCCATCTGGCGGATATCGCGATTGGCAGTCATAACCGAAACCTCAAGTTGATTGACGATTTCGTCCATGCTCAGCCGGCCAGACTGGCGCAGGCGCTCCAGTATAATTTCCCTGCGGCGCTCGGGTGACTGTTTCATTGATTCCCTATTTTGATAATATCTGTTATAATCATCACATTATAAAATCCAGAGCGGTTAGCCTTTGGAATTCTATCACACTCTTTTTTTCTATGAGGTCGCGATGAAGTCACTGAACGTTTTGCTGTTTGTCTTGCTGCTGGTGGTTTTGAGCGCCTGCGCCGCTGCCCCGGCTGGTCCGGCCATCCAGATTGAGAGCCCGTGGGCGCGCGCCGCCGCCATGGGCAATAACACGGGCGTGTTCATGGTGATCAAGAACACCTCAGGCCAGGCCGATAAACTGGTCTCGGCCGCCTTCGCCGAGGCGATGATGACTGGTATTCACGAAACCAAGATGGTCAATGACGTGATGACCATGTCTGAAATCGAATCCCTGGAAGTCCCGGCCAACGGCCAGGTCGAGTTGAAACCGGGCAGCTATCATGTCATGATTATGGAATTGATGAAAGAACTCAAGGCCGGGGACAAAATCAAAGTGACCCTGACCTTTGAGAAGGCTGGAGAAGTGGTGGTTGAGGCGGAAGTCCGCGCCCCGTAAATTTGCGTCCATCCCCAGCCCTGGTCCCTCCCTGTGTGAGGGGAAGAAGAACTTAATGCGGATTTTGTGCCGCGAAGCGCCACAAAATCCGCAAAAAAATCGCTTTTCCCCCGCCCTGGGGCGGGGGTTGGGGGTGGGGAAATGGGACCTATCCGCCTCTAACCGCGGCGGTAGGATGGGATTTGCATTGAGGTGGTATGGTGCGGCTGCCGCACCATACCACCTCACTTTTTTATGGCTTGTACTCGATCTGGCTGAATTCGATCCCGCCCGCCTGCAAAAACTGCACCGCGATCGGATCCTGGCGGTAGGCCACCGCGTAGACCAGGCGGGTGACCCCGGCGTTGACCAGGGCCTTGGCGCAGTTGATACAGGGGAAGTGGGTCACATAGCAGGTTGAGCCGCGGGTCGAGATGCCGTGCAGGGCGGCCTGGATGATGGCGTTGGTCTCGGCATGGATGGTGCGCACGCAGTGGCCCTCGACCATCAGGTGGCCTTCCTCATCGCAGTGCGGCTGGCCGCTGGGCGAGCCGTTGAAGCCGGTGGTCAGGATGCGCTTGTCCAGCACCAGGACACAGCCAACGAAGGCCCGGTCGCAGGTGCTGCGCTCGGAAACAGCGTAAGCGATTTTCAGAAAATACGTATCCCAATCTGGACGCATAGACCCTCTCCCTCGCAAATTTTGGCGATTATAGCACAGCGCCGAATGGGTGAGAGTCTTCTGGTCTATGCCTGCACGCCTTTCTTAAAGTCGAAAGGGGTTGAAAAGAAAGACCTTCTTGGGTAAATTGAAGGTTCCAACACCCACGATACCAAAGAAGGTCAAAATGGAGTCTAGCACACAACAAGCTGAAGCGA
>Ga0172368_10007432_pt1 | contig 11432 bp, 9 predicted proteins | sample Lak11m_FD_114540 | JGI IMG/M metagenome (GOLD analysis project Ga0172368, IMG submission 114540) | Freshwater microbial communities from Kabuno Bay, South-Kivu, Congo - kab_022012_11m | ecosystem: Environmental > Aquatic > Freshwater > Lake | place: Democratic Republic of the Congo: South-Kivu...
GTAGAGACGCAATGCATTGCGTCTCTACGGTTTATTATACCATTGGGTTTATTTAATAAATAATCAAATTGGAATTAGACGCAATGCATTGCGTCCCTACGTATTTTATAGAACAATGTGTAACTTTTTGTATTTTCATCCGTCTTTGCACTGTATTTGAAATTATGACGGTAAAAGATTATAACAGATCTGTTGAGGAATACTCTGATTCGATATATCGATTCATTCGCGGGAATCTTAAGGATGAAGACAGGGCTAATGATATCGTGCAGGACAGCTATGAGAAACTATGGCGCAATGTTACAGAAATTGAATATCCGGTTGTAAAGTCATGGTTGTTTTCTACTGCGTATCATACTATGATCGATATTATCAGAAAAGAAAAAAGAATGACCGGCATAGAGCCAGTACATGAAAAAGAACTGGCTTATGATTCTCACTATAGCGATCTTAACGAAATACTTCACGAAGCTCTAGAAAGACTTACGGAACAACAAAAGACAGCAGTAATGTTGAGGGATTATGAAGGTTATAGCTACAAAGAGATTGGTGATATTACAGGATTGAGTGAGGCACAGGTCAAAACTAACATATACAGGGGAAGACTGGCTCTAAAGAGTTATATCGGGAAAATTGAAACAGTAATTTAGTATGAAACCAGACAGGTCAAATTATGAAATATGGTTCATCGACTGGCTCGATGGGAATCTCGATTCGCATCAGGTTGAGGAGTTAACTGTTTTTATTGATGAAAATCCTGATCTTAAAGAAGAATTCATTGAGCTTGCTCTTGTCACCATCGAGCCTTCAGACAGTCAATTTAAAAACAAAATGTCTCTTATGAGATCCCCGTCAGATATTTCAGAATCTCAATTTGAATATTTGTGTGTTGCATTCCTTGAGAATGATCTTTCGAATGACCTGAAAAGGGAATTGAATGAGATTATAGAACATAATCCGGAAAAGAAAAATTTATTTGACTTAATACAAAAAACCAGGATCGCTCCTTTATCCTTAAAATATACAAATAAATCAAATCTGCTCAAGTGGACTCCCTTGCAGAAAGTAATCAGGCTTTCTATAATCGGATTAAGTGCTGCAGCAATAACGACATTCATAATTACAACGTTCCTGAACGCTCCCCGGGAGATCTCTACTCCTGTTTATAACACTGCAAGTATTATAATTCCTGAAAAGATAATAAAAGTACCCGGCGAAAGGCAAAAAGAGGTCAGGTTAGTTCCTGTCAGAAAGGAACAGGCACACATCGTCAAAACTGAACTGGCTGTCATTATTAGGAATGACTCTGCTGAAAACAGTATAATAGTAAAAGACAACGGAATAAATAAAATCAATTTCTCTTCGGCTCTGGCATTAAGTAAGAGAATCGAATCAAATACCCTGGTAGTTTCGGGGGTTTCTTTTTCTATTCCTGAGGAGGAGGATGGAAGAAGTAATGTAAGCCGGTTTATCGCAAAGACATTCAGGGAGAAAATTCTCAGGGAGAAGACAGCACCTGACAGCCCTCTGAAAGGATACGAAATAGCGGAGGCCGGTGTCACTGGTTTGAATAAGCTTTTTGGCTGGGAAATGGCTCTTGATAAAAATAATGACGACAATGGAGAACTTAGCTCTGTATATTTCAGTTCAAAACTTCTCAAATTCAGTACTCCGGTGAAAAATAGTGAACCTCTGCCGTAACTTTTTTGGGACCTTCTCCGTCCCATCTTTGAAAACAATGACAATTTTAATTTTAAGCCATGAAAAAGTTAGGAATAATCATATTGCTTACAGCAATAATACTACAAGGATTCAGCCAGAACGTGGCTGCAGAAAACCAGAACGAAAAACAGCAAGGGAAATCCGGAAAAACTGATGAAAACACCAGTGTTAGTGTCGGCAAAAATCTTGTTAACATAGAGGAAAATGATTCATCTTTGAATATAAGAGTAGGCAGTAAGGGTTTAAGAATACTTGAATCTCTCGAAGGAAACAAATACAGAATTGAGAAATTCACTGATGATGACTGGAATTTGAATGATGGTGAAGATGAAAATGCACGAAATAAAAGAAGAAACCGTTTCAAAGGTCACTGGTCAGGGGTGGAATTCGGTTTCAATAATTATCTGACATCTGACAAGAGTAATGTGATGCCTGATGACATCAATTACATGTCGCTTCACTCAAGCAAATCAAATAATTTCAATATCAACTTTTCACAGTTGAGCCTTGGAATTACACGACGTATCGGTTTTGTAACCGGTTTGGGTTTTAACTGGAATAATTACCGGTTTGACGGACAAAATAATATTCAAAAAGGAACGAATGGTGTTATTGAAGGAACTGGCGTGTGGACACCCGTTAAAAAATCAAAATTCGCAACTACATACCTGACACTCCCTTTCATGCTGGAGTTTCAGTTACCTGTTGACAACAAAAGTATTAATTTAGCGGCTGGTCCCATCGGAGCCCTTAAGCTTGGATCCCATTCAAAAATAGTGGCTGAAGATGGTCAGAAGATAAAATCAAACAGCGATTTCAGCCTGAATATGCTCAGATACGGGGCAACAGCCAGGGTAGGTTACGGTAACTTTCAGCTCTATGGAACTTATTATATGACACGTATGTTCAAGTCGGGGAAAGGCCCCGGTGGATATGATCTTTACCCATTTGAACTGGGCGTAGCATTTACATTCAACGACTAATTTATATTTCATTCCGGGTTTTTTGTAAGGACGATTTTCGAATCGTCCTTACTTGTTTTTTGATACATGTCTATTACAATGTATATTTGCATCTTACAGATAGAAATGTTGAATGGCAGAAAATCAACTAACTCCCAGAGAGATTCGCAGATACAGCAAACAGATTATGCTTCCTGAAATAGGGGTCGCCGGGCAGGAAAAAATTAAAAACGCCATAGTCTTGGTCGTTGGTGCCGGAGGATTGGGTTGCCCTGTCCTTCAGTATCTTACATCTGCCGGTGTGGGCAATATAACAATTATAGAGTTTGATAAGGTTGATGAATCAAACCTTCAGAGGCAGGTTCTTTATGGCTCTGATGATGTTGGGAAACTTAAATCCATTATCGCAAAGAACCGCCTCGAACATCTTAACTCACTGACAGAAATTGGGATATTAAATCTTCGATTGGATGGAACAAATGCATTAAATATCATTAGAAATTTTGATGTGATTGTAGATGCAACTGACAATATTGATGCAAGATATGTTATCAACGATTCATGTGTAATTTTAAATAAACCGATGGTGCATGGATCGATTTATAAATATGAAGGAATGGTTTCTGTCTTCAACTATAAAGGTGGGGCCACATACAGATGTTTCAATCCGTCAACCGCAAATAAAAAATCAAAAAATCCGTTACCTGCAAATGTGGGGCTCTTTGGAGTCCTTCCCGGAATAGCCGGGTCATATATGGCTAACGAAGTTATAAAGATAATAACCGGAACCGGAGATGTCTTGAGTGGAAAGGTGCTGTTATTCAGCACTTTAAAAAACACATTTAAGATTATTAGTGTAAAAAATAATCCGTTGAACCACGAAATTAAAGATCTAAATACAAAACTATGAAGTTACTTCTTATAAGCAACTCAACTAATCCGGGAGAACCGTATCTTGACTATCCGAAAAATAATATTAAAACCTTCCTGGGGAACAAACCTGTTAAAGCTCTCTTTCTTCCATATGCGGCAGTTACTTTTTCATTTGAAAAATATGAAGAGAAAGTCTCTGAACGGTTTAACGAAATAGGCCATGAGATTGTATCAATTCACCGGTTTTCAGATCCAGTTGCTGCAGTAAAAGAGGCTTCGGCTATCGTTGTAGGCGGAGGGAATACCTGGAAATTGCTTAAAATGATAAGAGACAATAAACTAATTGAGGTAATAAGACAAAAAGTTACTTCAGGTACGCCTTATATCGGATGGAGTGCAGGATCGAATATGGCTTGTCCCACAATACGTACGACAAATGACATGCCTGTAGTTGAACCCGACTCTTTTTCTGCCTTTAATCTGATCCCATTTCAGATTAATCCACATTATCTTGATGCAAATCCGGCAGGACATGCAGGAGAAACAAGAGAACAGAGGATAGAAGAATTCATAGAGGCAAATCCTGACGTGTATGTTGCAGGGCTTCGTGAAGGATGTATGCTTCTCAGAGAAAACACAAAACTTACTCTAATCGGTTCAAAAACATTAAGATTATTCAAAAAAGGAAAATATCCTTTAGAGCTTTCACAAGATGACGATTTATCATTCCTTCTGAAATAAGATGAAACCTCTTCTGAAAATATTTAAATTTTCTGCGATTCTGATTGTAACTATATCAGTTTTACTGTTTTCAGCGTCACTCCTTCTTCAAGACAAAGTTGCAGGTATAATTCTGAAGTCGATAAATAAAAATTTATCCACCAAACTTGAGTTTGGGGCAGTCAGATTAACATTCCTTCGTAAATTCCCGAAAGCATCGCTGGAGCTAAAAGATGTCCTGGTCTGGTCCTCTTCTGATTTTATGAAGTCAAACTTTGAAGGTATTAACACAGATACTCTTCTTGCAGCAAAAAACGTATCCGTCGAATTCAAAATTACCGATATAATAAATGGAAATTACAATATTGAACGAGTCGGTGCCAGAAATGGGAAGATGAATCTGTTTACTGATAAAGCAGGCTTTGTAAATTACAACATATCGGCAAATAAGGATAGCTCAGAGGATGAAGAGTTAACAATAAATCTTGAAAAAATAAATCTTAATGAGACAAAAATATATTATAATAACCTGGCTACCAAGCTTATAATAAATGGCAAAACAAAAGACGGAAAACTAAAAAGCAGGATATCAGGAGATAATATCGATCTGATTGCTGAAGCTGACCTCGAGATTTGTAGTTTCCAATTATATAATACAACTATTACAAAAACAATTAATGCCGGACTGGATCTATCTCTGAAAAGTTCAAAGGAGGGGATATTGTTCAATAAGGGGACATTGGCCATCGAAAATCTATTATTCAGTCTGGATGGTTTTGTTTCCTCAGACAACATACTGGATCTTAGAATTAAAGGGGAAGAAATAAATCTTGATATGATCCAGAAGTATCTTCCGGGGAAATATCAGAAATTGGCCAATGACTACAACCCTTCGGGTTTATTGGATGTGGCGTGTAAGATAAATGGTCCCTTAACCAGAACAAAAAATCCACATGTTGAAATAAACATGACTTTATTAAACGGACATGTAACTTTTGCAAAATCAGACATCATCCTGAATAATCTTGCCTTTTCTGGTTTCTATACTAATGGAAATGGAAACAACTCAAAGAGCAGTTCTGTATCATTGAAAAACTTTAGTGCAAGACTTGGTTCTTCAGACTATTCAGGATCAATTGATATTTCAGACTTCTCCCGGCCCATTACTGAACTTAATCTCATGGGAAGAGTCTTTCCCTCTGAAATTAAGGAGTTTTTTAATATTAACACTATTTCTGCTGCCGGAGGTTCGGTGGATATTGATATTAAACTCAGGACAAACTACTGGCCGAAAGATTCTGTAACAATCGGAGATCTTCTTTTGCTGAAGCCTGATGCCAAATTAGGTTTCAATTCATTAACTTTTGGAATAAGAGATAACGGGCTGGTTATAAATGATGTAACTGGCAGGGTTTCTGTGTCTGATTATATAAAAGCCGAAAATCTGAATTTTTCTTACAAAGGTCAGAAAATAAAAATAACAGGTGAGTTCCGGAATTTGCCCGAATGGTTAGCAGGGAAACCTGTCAGAATGGCGGCAGAAGCAGCCGTATCGTTCAACAGGCTTAACCCTGAAGCGTTCATGAATAGTTTATCAACTTCAGAAAAATCATCATCAGTAAAAACCGCATATGATCTGCCCGGAGATATGCTTCTAGATATTGATTTTAAAATAGATTCTCTCATCTATAAGACATTTTCATCAATAAGTGTTGTCGGTACACTTAATTACAAACCAAGGATTCTGACCTTTAAGTCGATAAGAATGGATGCCCTGAACGGATCTTTATCAGGTACTGGTTTTATCGTCCAGAACATTAGCAAGTCGATTATCGCAAGAGGCAGTTTTAATTTATCAGATATTGATGTAAATCAGACATTTAAGACTTTTAATAATTTTGGACAAACCTTTCTTAAGGCAGAAAATATTGGAGGCTCTCTCTCTGGATCCCTTTCAATACTACTTCCTATGGATTCACTGCTTAAGCCTGATATAAAATCAATTACAGCTGAGGGTAAGTATCTCCTTTCCCATGGCGCACTTATAAACTTTGATCCGGTTAAAGAATTATCAAATTTCATCGAACTCTCTGAGCTTGAAAATATAAATTTTGAGAAGCTCGAGAATGATTTTTTCATAAGAAATAATTATTTGTATGTCCCCCAGATGGATATAAAATCATCTGCTGCAGATCTTTCTATAAACGGGAAGCACAGTTTTGACAATGAATATGAATATCATATCAAAATGCTGTTATCAGAGATTCTGAGTAAAAAGAGAAAGAAGAGCAAAAGCAAGGTACCCGAATTCGGAGTAGTTCAGGATGACGGTCTGGGGCGCACCTCAATTCTTCTTAAAGTTCTGGGAAAAGGAGAAGAAGTCAAAGTAAGCTATGATCTAAAGGCTGCAGGAAATGAAGTAAAAAACAATATCAGATCTGAAAGGCAGGCCCTTAAATCTATTCTTAACCAGGAGTATGGTTGGTACAAAAGCGATACCACCGTAAAACAGAAATCTGTCGAAAAGAAACCACGGTTCAAAATATCCTGGGATGAAACAGATAGCACTATAAATTCTGCACCCCCCCCGGTTGTGAAAAAAGAGAGTGCCGTTAAAGGATTACTTAAAAAGAAATGATTCCTTTCACTAATAAAAATATCTGGAAGTTTTTCCTGCTTCTTTTTGCCATTTCAATTGGGATGGGATCGCTTTTTTATACAAAAACTCTTGTTAAAAAGCTAAAAGTTGAGGAGAGAGAAAATATTGAGATGTGGTCTGAGGCTCAAAGGCTTATCTCTCTTTCCGATACTAGTCAGAATGTTGAATTCCTGTTCTCAATAATAGAAAACAATAATACTGTTCCGGTCATTTTAGCCGACGAGAATGACAGTCTTATTTCATCACGTAACTTTAATGAATCAAAAATATCAGATCCTGTATATCTAAGGAAAGTTCTTGATAAAATTAAAGAAAAGAATAAACCTATCATCAACTATCTCGAGGAAGGTCACTTCAACCAGATATACTATAAAGACAGCATAATTCTGACAATGCTGATCTATTACCCGTATGTTCAGCTATCAATAATCATACTTTTTATCCTGGTATCCTATTTGGCTTTCAGTTCATCGCGTAAGGCGGAACAGAACCAGGTTTGGGTTGGGATGTCGAAAGAGACGGCTCATCAGCTTGGCACTCCCACATCCTCCCTGGCCGGATGGATAGAAATTCTACAGCAGAAACATCCCGAGATCTCTATCGCTAATGAGCTAGCTACAGATGTGCGGCGGCTTGAGAAAGTAACAGAAAGATTTTCAAAGATAGGTTCCAAGACGGCACTCACAGAGGAGAATATTATTTTTATTATTCTCCACACAATCGATTATCTTAAATCAAGAAGTTCGTCAAAGGTGAAATTCATTATGGATTTTGATACGAATAAAGAGCTGCGAATACCTATGAACTCTGCTCTTTTTGAATGGGTTATTGAAAATGTATCAAAAAATGCAATTGATGCAATGGAGGGAAGTGGAGAGATTACATTAAGGATAACAGAAACGGAGAAATCGGTATTAATTGACGTTTCTGATACTGGAAAAGGAATGCCGAAATCGGCATATAATAAAATATTTTCACCGGGATTTACTACTAAACAAAGAGGTTGGGGATTAGGCCTTTCCCTTGCCAAAAGGATTATTGAGGAGTATCATAGAGGGAAAATATTTGTCAGGTATTCTGAGGTGGGGAAAGGATCTTGCATAAGGATCGTTATGAACAGGAAGAGAAAATGAAAAGAAAAGATATAGAAATCATGGCACCTGCGGGATCATATGATTCCCTTATGGCTGCGATTCAGGGGGGTGCAGATTCAGTCTACTTCGGAGTGGAACAACTCAACATGAGGGCTGCATCATCTAATAATTTCACCCTTGATGACCTTAGGAAAATTGTTACAATCTGCAGGAAAAACGGACTAAAGAGTTATCTGACAGTAAATGTTGTTATCTACGACCAGGAGATTGAACAGATGCACAGGATAGTAGATGCTGCTGTGGAAAATGGAATAACGGCCATTATTGCTTCAGATCTTTCGGTGATCAATTACGCATTCTCAAAGGGAATTGAAATCCATTTATCAACTCAGCTTAACATAACAAATATTGAATCACTGAAATTCTATTCTCAATGGGCCGATGTTGCAGTACTTGCCCGGGAACTTAATATTGGCCAGGTCAGACATATTTATGACAGTATCAGGGAGCAGAATATCAGAGGACCCAAAGGAGATCTTGTAAAGATTGAGATGTTTGTGCACGGGGCTCTTTGTATGGCAATATCGGGGAAATGTTATCTGAGTTTGCACGAAAATAATAAATCTGCCAACAGGGGAGAATGTTATCAGACTTGTCGGAAATCATACATAGCTACCGGGAAAGAATCAGGCTATGAACTTGAGATAGACAATGATTACATAATGTCGCCAAAAGATCTCTGCACAATAGGATTTCTTGATAAGCTCATAGATGCTGGTGTTAAGGTTCTTAAAATTGAGGGAAGGGCTCGTTCGGCCGAATATGTAAAAGAAGTATCAAAATGTTATGATGAGGCAGTAAAAGCGATTACAGATGGATCATTCAGCACGGAGAAAACTGATGAGTGGAAAAGAAGGCTGGCAACGGTATTTAACAGGGGCTTCTGGGATGGATACTACTTAGGACAGAAGATGGGAGAATGGAATACTAATTACGGATCGAGTGCCACCAAACGAAAATTGTACATCGGAAAAATTACCAACTACTTTACAAAATTAAATGTTGCTGAGATTAAGCTTGAAAACGGAGATCTTAAGAAAGGAGATACAATTCTAATTACAGGCCCCACAACAGGAGTAATTGAATATACAACTGCAGAGATAAGGGTAGATCTGAAAGTTACTGAAATCGCTTTAAAAGGGCAATTGTGCTCAATAAAAACGGCAGATTATCTGAGAAGATCAGATAAGGTCTATAAATGGGTTGATGCCAGTGATGTAAAAAAGCAGTAGAAAAATAAAATTACCAGTATAGTTACCGGGCAGCTTCAAGTATTTTCCTGCTGTTTATCGCAATATCATCTGTATCTGTTTCTACGTATTTAAGGTTTTCTGCCTTCTTCTTTGTCAGGCCGTATGAATATGCTTTGTCATAGTATGAGAGAGAAATTTCTATTGCCTTCGAAATATCACCGGCATCAACAGCAGCTAGTGCGTCCCTTGTATTATCACCCCCTAATCGTTTGCTGATTTTAAGAATTGAGTCTTTCAGTATTTCAGGAGGATAAACAGAATACTCCTTCATGAGTCTTGGCATTCTTGTTTTAACATCCATAAGAAGTATAATTGTTTTAGCATTCTGCATATTCCCATATAAACCATCCGGAATAAATACCGTCCCGATATTTCTGCTCTCGTCCTCAATCCAGAAAGGATTTCCGGTATCAAGCTTACTCCATTCTGCAAAAAGGTTATTACCGAACTGTTCAGTTGATGGTTGTGGCAACTGTCCTAGTGCTCCGAAGGCTGAGCCTTTATGGTTCGCAAGCCCCTCGAGGTCAATTGCCTGTTCTCCATGGTCTCTCAGGTATCTGATTATATGAGTCTTACTGCTTCCGGTCATTCCTCCCAGGACAATCATTTTCCGGTTCGCAGTAAAAGATTCAAGAATATAGTTACGGTAAGCCTTGTATCCACCTTCAAGAACTTGTGTTTGAATCTCACCCAGCGAAAAAAGCCAGGTCATAGCCTCAGATCTCATACCTCCTCTCCAGCAATGCACTAGTAGTTTTCCTTCTTTCGATACTTTCAGGCCATATTCCAGCTTTGCCGACATTGAAGGACCTGTAAGTTTTAATCCTTCAATAATTGCAGGTATTCTGCCCTCTTTCTTATACCTGGTTCCAACAACAGCTCTTTCGGTATCATCAAAAAGTGGAATATTAACAGCTTCTGGTATATGTCCGGCTAAAAACTCCAGAGGAGACCTGACGTCTATAACAGGAATACTTTCAGCCAGTTTCAGAAAAGCTGATACATTAATTTTCTTCAAATTATTACTTTTTGAAATATTTGGCGAAAAGTTTTTTAAGCTCTTCCATCTTTACCGGTTTTGAAATGAAATCCCTGATGCCTGACAATTCAGCTTTTCTTTTTGACTCAGGCATATTGTCGGCTGTAAAGGCTACAATAATTACTGTTTTATCAAAAGCAAGGATTTTTTGTGCAGACTCAAAGCCATCCATTTCTGGCATAATAAGATCCATGAATATAAGATCATATTTTTTGATTTTTGCCTGAAGATAGCCGGTATATCCGTTTTCAGCAATATCATATTTATAGCCAAGGTTGCCGAGCATTGTTCCAATGACTTTCTGATTCATTACATTGTCCTCAACAATCAGAATATTTAAGTCATTTCTTACTGTTCCGATATCAATGGATGAATTGGGATCTTCAATAAATGGGAAGCTGCTGTTAATAATAGTAAGAAGTTCACTTACATCAAATGGTTTAACAAGATAATGATCTATACCCATCATAACAGAGTTTAGAAGGTTTCCTTTCTTGTCATTTGAGCTTATCATCACGATGATAAATTTCCCTGAGAGGTTATTCTCCCAGATTCCCTGTGCTGCTTCAAAACCATTAAAGTTACCGTCATCGAAAATCACAATCAGGCTAAACTTGTCAGAAGGAAAGTTCTGATTAGCTTTTATCTGGTTGACAGTTGACTTCATGAAGGTTGTAACAGTTATAGTCAGTCCTAACCTGTGAAGTGCATTTAAAATCTCTTCATCCCTGTTTTGGTTCCCTGTAATAACCAGTGTTTTTATCTGGTTAAAGTTCTTTATGTATTCGAGTGAAAGATCTTTTTCAGGCTTATCATTTGAGTAAACTGTCAACGTGAAAATAACCTTAGTGCCGGATTCTCCTGCAAGACCTGAAGGAGATGAAGCGATAAGTTCTCCCCCCATAAGCAGAACAAGCTGTTTGGCAAGAATTGTTCCAAACCCCGATTCATCATTTAATCTTACTGTTTTTGATTCGATGTCTACAAAATCGCCAAAAATTTTCTTAAGAGTAGAATTGTCGAATGTTTTTCCAGTGTCGAGCAGTTCAA
>Ga0172368_10007434_pt1 | contig 11431 bp, 11 predicted proteins | sample Lak11m_FD_114540 | JGI IMG/M metagenome (GOLD analysis project Ga0172368, IMG submission 114540) | Freshwater microbial communities from Kabuno Bay, South-Kivu, Congo - kab_022012_11m | ecosystem: Environmental > Aquatic > Freshwater > Lake | place: Democratic Republic of the Congo: South-Kivu...
AAGCGCTGTAAGGCGCACAACGCCCCAACGGGGAGAACGGAGGTGGTATGCCACCAGACTCATCAATGTGACTTACGGCCGCCAATGCCTTCCGGCGGCCGTCCTTTTTTTATATCCCAAACGAGAAAGTCCGGGCAAGGAGATACGCCACCCAGCCGATGAGGGCGGCGCATGGAATGGTAAAAATCCAAGCCCATACGATATTGAGCGTCACGCCCCAGCGCACTGCTGAAAGGCGCTTGACTGCCCCAGCGCCAGAGACAGCCCCGGTAATCACATGCGTGGTGCTGACCGGAATACCAAGATGAGTTGCAAGAAAAAGGCTTCCGGCGCTCGCAGTCTCTGCACAGAAACCGTCAATGGGCCGCAGTTTTGTTATTTTCTGTCCCATGGTTTTTACGATTCTCCATCCTCCGCTAAGCGTGCCAAGCGCAATGGCGCTGTACGAGCTCACAACAACCCATAGCGGTATGTCAAATGTTTGCAGAATGCCCCCTGTTACAAGAAGGCCCGTGATGATTCCCATGGTTTTTTGGGCATCATTGCCGCCATGCCCAAGACTGTAGAGCGCAGCGGAAAAAAGTTGCAACCGTCGCGACCATCTATTGATGGAAGCAAGCGTACATTTATGCACCACCCATGCCGCGATAATTTCTAACACAAAAGCAAATACAAATCCGATCGCTGGCGCAAGGACGATAAATAGAAGGGTTTTATACCAGCCCGCAACAAGGATAACTCCCCACCCGCCCTTGGCAATTGCCGCACCTGCGTATCCCCCGATCAGCGCATGGGACGAGCTTGAGGGCAATCCGCGGTGCCAGGTAATAAGGTCCCACGCGATAGCGCCTATAAGCCCGCAGAGGATGACAAGGGGCGTCACCACCGAAAGATCAACCATATTTTTGCCAATGGTTTTTGCCACTGCTGTGCCAAAAGCAAAAAATGCGAGAAAATTAAAAACAGCAGCCCAAAGAACCGCCTGCCGCGGCGTGAGTACTTTTGTTGAAACGATCGTTGCAATCGAGTTCGCAGAATCATGCATTCCATTCACGTAATCAAAGAGGAATGCAACCGCGATGATGAAGATAATAAAAAGGATGTCTGGAGACACCATATCTAACTTGTTTTGACAACAATGCTTTCGATAATATCGCTTACTTTTTGGTACTTATCCATCACGTTTTCCAAATCTTCAAGAATATCCTTCCATTGGATGAGCGTTCTGGCATCTTTTTCATTCGTAAAAAGCGCATGGAGCCCCTTACAAAAAATTTCATCTCCCTTATCCTCAAGTTCATGGATATAGATTTTTGATTTTGTGAGAAGGTCGGTCTTTTTTAATTCTTGGAAATGGTCAAGAAGTTTTCCAAGCGCTTGCGACGCTTCGATAATAAGATCTGCGAATTGATCAAATTCATCTCGCTTGCTGACGACGGCATATACCCCCACGTTGTGAATGACATTTTCTATAAGATCAACAATGTCATCGAGTTCGTTTGTGAGGAGATAGATATCTTCTCGGTCAAAAGGGGTGATAAACGTACGATTGAGCGTATCAATAATTTCATGAGCAACTGCATCCGCTTTGAGTTCTATGTCTTTTGCCTTCTTCTCATATTCTCCCCCATCAGGAAAATGATTCGCAAAATCTTTAAGAAGTTGGGCAATCTCTTTCTGGGCATCACTGATTTTTTTGAAGAGGGTAAAGAATCCATTTTCTCTCGGAAGAAAGAAGCGCATAATGTTGTTCGTGTATTATGATTATTGTAGAGTTTTTTTTGTTCCGGATCGTTTGCTGAAGTGAACGTCTGCTGGCGTGAGGGAGTCGTGCGGACGCTCTGTGTTGAAGAAGTCCATGTACTCGGCGATCCCTGAGCTTGCCTCATTATACGTCCGGAGGTTCTTAATGTACATAGTATCATGCTTATTTTTTAGATATTGATATTTTTTTGATCTCTCGTAGGTATTGTTGAATTTCTTTCGATACTATTTTTATAAGCGCTTCAAGCGTGGAAGGAGACATTATATAGATATGAAACGGAATCTCCGCAAAGCACGCGTATTTGCTTTCCGTAAAAGCGATGATTACGTCCACTTTAAATTTACTACTTTGCAAAAAAAGCGTCCTCTTTTTAGTATTCCATGTGCATTGAACGCCATACTCACTTCGAAGCTCTCCGTATTTTGACTCAAGCTGGCTGATCCGTTTACGCATGCCGCTTTTGATGATAGGAAGCGGCACTGTGTGAGATTTTTCAAATAGTTTTTGCATAGGATGGGTTTAAAAAATTTCCATTTCAAGATATTGCACACCAAATTTTTCTGCTTCTTCCTTATCAGCCATCCAAATATCGACGTGAAGGCTGTAGCGCTCATTCATGCGATCTTCTACCACAAAAAATTTATCACCGAATTTTTTGGGAAATTTAACAACCGTTCCTACGGGAAGAAAATTTGCCGCAACGATACCATCCCGTACAAATGTATTATATGCTGTTTTATGCGGTGAGTCATCCGTCTGACTTGGTGTGCTAGAATAGGCTGTCGCAGATATCATCATTACTTTTTTTGGTTTTTTAAACTCAAAATAATTGCGGATATACGCATCGACATCCATCGTATCAGATCGCACTACAACAAGCGGTTGTTTATATTGCTGTTCATCGTTTTTTGGTAAATTCTTTTGAATAGTGTCTGCAAATAGCGTATAATTTCCGAAAAATGCAAGCATGGCAACAATAAGAATACAAATGGTATTAAAACGCGTATACGTAGTTAACTTGCCCACCGTGTACATTATTTTATTTTTTTTGCTTTTGCGGCGTAGATAATTTTTTTTTACTATGTATAGCGTATTCCCTATAAAAGAAGCACATCGCAAAAATAGCGATCCTCTCTTTTGAAGTACTGGTAAACTATTGTCTCGTGTGGATTCTGCGTTTGCTCGTATATTTTTTTTCATAGTAGTATTAGGCTCCATTTACGTTTTGTTCGGATTCTTGAAGTTCATACAAAGGACCAAGCGCTTTTACTGTCGCGATCAAGTTGAAAACATTATTAAGGACGAGTGATGCGCCTAATCCCCAAACCCTTGCGAGCGCCCCAATGATGCACAACGCGTTTGGGATTGCAATGAGATGAAAGCTTTGCCATACTCCTTTTTTAAATTTACCAGCAGAATCAAAAAGTAAATGGATTTTTTCAAAATGACCGTCGAGAAAAATAATGTGCGCCGTATCTGTCGCGATACCAGAAGCACCCTTCATTGAAATCGCAATGTCTGCTAAAGAAAGCGCAGGGCCATCATTGACTCCGTCACCCACCATTGCAACAACTTTGCCTTGTTCTTTGTATTTACGGACAACATCTGCTTTCTGATGGGGCATCACTTCAGCAACAAATCCATCCACACCCAAATCTTTTGAAATAGAGGCAGTAACTTCCTTTGCGTCTCCGGAAATAATTATTGTCTGCTTCACTCCTTTTTCTTTCAAGTACTGAACTATTTTATACGCGTCAGGGCGAGGAACAGTTTTGAGAGCAATAAACCCTGAAATCTTGCCATCGATGCAAACACATACGACACCAGTGCCATCATTTTTTACGTCTTGTATTTGTTGCGCCAAACGATCCGGCACTGAAATTTTTTCTCCTTTTACATAGTTGAGGCTGCCAACCTGAATTTTTTTTCCTTTCACTTGCACCTCAACGCCCAGGCCAATATGGCATTTCCCTTCTTGGGGACTAGACAAAGAAAGTTTCTTTTTTATCACCTCTGCTATGATCGCCTTTGCGATTGGGTGACTCATGTTTTGCTCTGCACAGGCAGCATACTGCAAAACTTCATCTTTTGAATACTTTTTTGTGCAGGAAACAACATCGACAATTTCCGGTAATTCAGAAGTCAGGGTACCCGTTTTGTCGAAAAGAAAAATGTCAACATTTGCTAATTTATCAAGCACAGCGCCATTCTTCACAAGGATTCCCTTTTTTGCAAGTGAGATGAGATGTGATAACAAAAGTGTCGGAGCGGCAACTCTGATCCCTGTCCCAAAATCCGCGTTCACAATTGCCAATGCAGTGCTTGGACCTCCAGTCATCATTCCTAGTCCGCCAAGCGCAAGGGTAGGAAGCACTGCTTTATCTGCAATTTTTTCTCCCATTGATTGGGCTTTTGTCTGATGCGATGCAGCGTCGATAATAATCTGTTGAATAGCACCCGCTATCGTGTCTTTGCCTGTCTTTTCAACTCGAACAAAAATAGTACCACTAATAACCGTAGTGCACGAAAACGCTTTATCTCCCTTACGTTTCTCTACCGGTTGAGACTCTCCCGTAAGCGCACTTTGGTCAATAAGACCTCCTCCATCTGAGACAATCCCATCTATGGGGATTGGTTCTCCCGCGTGGACTGCAATAACGTCGCTTTGTTTTAGATCAGATACGGCTACCTTTTTTTCTTCTGTCGCAGTTTTTAGCCATGCAAAACGAGGTTGGCTGCCAAATATTTTTGAAAGCATTTTCCCCGTGGATTGCGACGTGCCGTCTTGAATTCTATCCGCGAGCGAAACCGCCCACACCATAAATGCTGCCACCGCATATTGCTGCGCTGCAAGGCTTCCAGCAACAACAATACTGTCAAGAATATCCACCTTCACCTTTTTCTCCCATAATGCCTGCGCTGCTTTTTTGAACGTAGGAAATGCGGTATATAAAATCGCAGGGACTGCTATGAATGGAACCTCTGGCAATGCAAATACAAGGGCAAGCGACGCGGTTGACAATTCAAAATTTCCGATCTTTTTTTCATCTTTCACACGTTCCTCTCCCTCAAGAGAAGAAAGTGAAAATTCTAATACGCTCAGTAACTGTTCCAAAGGAATTTCTTCTTCGCGATAGTGGATCAATACATTTCCGGAAAGCGAGTTTATGGAACATTTCTCTATGCCAACTGTGTCTGTAAGTGTACGCTCAATCTGAGCGCACACTGCGCTGCGACGTGAAAGCAATGGATGATGCAATCTGATACGCCCGGAAAGATGATGCACAATCTCCCAATTGGTGACGTGTGAGCCAAACCGATAAAACTTCAGTTTTCGTACTAATGTGTCTTCAAAAAATATACGACTTATTTTTGTTACTTCTTGCGCGGCTCTTTTTCCGGCGTGCGATCCTGAAAGTACTGTAATGACTTCAGATCCGCCTATGTGCCCCTTACTATGGATAAGTGCTGATTGTGTTGTGGTATTTACTTCTATCCACGCAATGGTTGGTAGTAAAAAAATACGTTCGAGCATGGAGAAACAATCTTTTTGAAAAGAAGAAAAAACGGACGATTTTAATCGAATAAAATCATCTGTGATTGGCTTTATTGTAAATCTCACTTTTCTCTGATTTTTTTCCATGCGTCTAGAGCGACAAAGAAATCATGAATCGAAGGGGCTCATATTAAAAGGCTGATGCCTTGTTTTTGAGCCCCAAGATTCAAATGAGCTCATTTTAATCTTTTTTCGAGAACGTATGCAATGATTTTACGCGGACGCGGCAACGCGCGCTTTTTTCCCTCGCTTCCCTGTATGTTTCACAGGTGTCTCGGCTTTATGAAACACCTTTTTTGCTGTGTCACTCACTGCTTCTGTAACATTCTCTGATAGATCCACAACTGCGTCAGCTGCGGACGTCGCAACTTCTACTACCTTTTCTTTCGCGCTTTCCGCGACATTTGCAACCGACTTTTTTGCTTTTGGAATCCATTTCCTTATTTTTCCCCAATTTGCGCCAAGCGTAATGCCGACGACAAAAGAAACAAGTCCCATCAGTCTTCCATCTTCCATACAATGTTTCCTCCTTCCTTGGTAATGAATAAAATTACTAGTATCGACCGTCTAGTAAGAAAATACTATTTTGCCGATGACGAACGTGTATGAGTCTCAGATTCTGCTCCAATAAACGGCATATACACTGACAATTCTGACACACTTACTTTCGGAAAAAACTTTTTTATTCGTCCCCAGTTCTTTGCCAAAAATGCTCCCGCAAGAAAGGATAGAACGAAAGAAAATTCTTCATTCATATAATTTTAGTTATAGTAGCCAATTAGTTATGCCTTAAAAGGTTCCAGATCGACCTTTGTAGGTTCTGGAATTTTGTGCATGAGATTAAATTTGCGCGCGCTGACTATAGCCACAAGCACACTATCTGTCGAATTTGTCCCTGTCCGAAATGAATCGGGAAGACCAATCTGTAAACTAAAATATAACGCTAGGAAAAGAGGTGCAGTTTGGGGCGGCACACCAAGAAGAAGAGACATAGTGCCGGCAAAAATCACGAGTTCACCAGGGATTCCAGGAACAGCATATCCAAGAATAAAAATGACAGGAAGAGACATGATAAGCTGCAAGAAAGATATATGTACGCCGAGCAACTGCGCAAGCACCACCCCCATTACATACACTGAGATAAGAGTCCCGTTAATGCCAAGATACGATCCTGCTGGAATGACGAATTGCCGAATCGCGGAAGGGACTTCAGAAAATTTCTTTTTCATAATAGTAAGCGTGATGGGAACGGCAAGAGTTTCAGATGAGCTTGCCCATAACAATGGATACACTTTCGACCAAAAATCACGAATATAACGCTTAAAACTAAATTGTGGATCGACCAATTTTGTATACCCAACATACAATATGTGCCACACTATGCAGAGAGCGCCCGTTAATAATCCTATAAAAAAATAAAGGACGATAAAATACAGTCGCGGTGAAACATTCTGGAGAAAAGGAATGGTTGCAAATGATTCTGTAAGTGTTTTGAAGACAAGTGATACATTTTCTCCGACACTCTCTTCAAGATAGGTGGGAAGATGATAGAGAAAACCTCCAAGCGCAAACATAAAGAGAGGAGAAAGGAGTATAAAATACTCGCCGAGCTTCTCAATGCCATCACCTACCAAGGTAAAAAAACGCTTGAGAACTTCAAATCGCTGCGCAATAAACATCGTCAGAACCGCGGCATAAATACCATAGAGAAATGTGCTGAAGAAAAGCGCTTTAAGAAGCTGTTGACCTACATTTTGCATGGCTGTAAAAAATGATCCTTCCGCAGCACTACTAAACAGCGGCAATTGAAATATGAGGCTCAAAGCAATACAGCTATATACGATGGCTAATATGCGCGCAAGGGTGAACTGCCGAAGCACAGAGAGGAGCCATCCATTTCCATGTTTTTCTGCTAATATTACGATTTTTAGTAATGCTGGTGTAATAAGAAAATAGAGAAGAAACGGAACAAAATAACTGTACACATTCACAAGGTTTGAGATACCTGTAGATACTATCTCTCCTACTATTGGATCTTTTCTAGTAAAGCCGATACCGAAGAAAAAAAATACAAGCGACACTGGTAATGAATATCTTTCAGTAAACAACAGTATTTTTTCAATAATGCGTCGAAGTGATTGAATGAAAGGATTTACTCGAAAAAAATCCGTATAATGCATGGGGGGGGGCTATGAATAAAACGGACGTATTATGATTCAAAATGAGGAATAAATTGTTTTGATGAATTAAAATCTCTGAACATACTGTATCCGTACCACGCAAGCTCATTCCATTTCGGCATAAGAGGCCGTCGGGAAAATTCAATCAGCGCCAATGCAATCAATCCAAGAGGGACAAGCGATGTAAGATCTGCGGTATTGCCAAGTGATTTGCGGATCGACGTATTTGTCCTCACGCTAAATGTCCGTATAAATGCCGAAAGAAAATCATCTTGGGAATCCCGCGATTTTTTATGGTCATTTTTTTTTACACCTGTAAAGATAACTTCCATATCTGATACGCTCTCTTTCAAATCCTCAAAATACCGCTTTATATTTATTACGGAAGAATCATAGGAAATGAGCAACGCCTTCTTTGATTGAGAAAAATCAACGTCGAGTATTCCTTTTTGCCTTATGAGTTTTGGTATATTTATTTCCTCTCGCAATGGAATCCGCGAAAATTGTACGAGCACTTTCCCTCTTTCAAAATGAATGACGTTAATCGCAAGTGATTTTTTTACCACCTGTTGCATAGGAGGTTTTAAGTCTTAGGTAGAGACGGAGTATTTCGATTTTTCTTCCCCTTCCCGCTCCCTTTCTGGCTTGCTTGCCATTGCGCAATCATATCCTCAATGTTTTCCTTTTGCGTTGTCATTGCTCCCAATGTCGCGAACGCTGCGTTCCCATATTGCTTTTCGAGAATTTGAAGGATCGGTTGTATGTTTTTTTGGATCTGTGGCCAATTTTTCCCAAGCATTACTCCAAATCCAAGCGCAAGCAGGACCGTGAGAGTATCTCGTTGCTGTTCTTCTTTCATACAGATTTCGAAAATAAAAAAGCCTTATTTAAGCATAAGGCATCACTGTCGTTGATATTCTTCGACGACTAACTAAAACGAATTCAGAGAGAGAGAGAGAGTTCGCATAATTAAATTCGTAATGACATATCTTTGTGTAAAAGACATTTTCTCTAGCCTCAAGTATACAAAAACTAAATAAAAATTACTATCCCCCACTTATCCACAGAAAATTATCATCCTACTACTTGGCTCTGAATTACGAAACTCACTTTTTGCATAATCTTTTGGGAACGAAAAACACACCCCCTCCGCAATGTCACACAATCTTTGAAAGCGTTTGAACGTTGAAACGGTTCTTATGCAAGTACGAACGAAAGCAGCACGTGTAGGCACTTGCCAAGAAGCATTTCAGCGTTGCGTTGCATAGAATCTAGTACATCTCAAAGCAACAGAGAAGGCGCGAAATCGATGAGTTCTAATACCCACTATGTGTCTAGTGCCTCATTACCTTAATTCATCCACCTCTAAAACATGAAATTTCGGCTGCAAACGCCTCAAAACTCCTCGAAATATTCTCGATATTCCTCGTCGTTTGTTCGACGTTTTCGCTCGAAATTTCATAGTTTTATAGATGGCAAATTAAATTAACGAGGCACTAGTATATGGGTGCGGTCCATATCGTCGGTGATCAATTTTTTACTGACGGAAAATCACGCGTGATTTTTTGAAAGACACGAACGAATCGGCGATTACAAATTGAACTGCGATTCTCTGATAAGCGCCATTACAAAAGTATATAAGCAGGAATCTTTTTATTATGCTCAAAACGCGCTTGAGGATCTTTTGTTAAGATGATGTAAGCAGCGCTCGGTAGCATATCATTGACGATAACAACATCATCGATGGCTGTATCCATGAGAAGAATTTTATCATCGATATGCGGGCTGACCGTTTCATTTACATAACCGTTCAAGAAAAATGGATCTCGTTTTACGATTGTTTTCGCCTCTTCGATACTTGCGGCAGCAAGAACAATTTTCTTATGGTATTCTTCAAGGTCATTTTTACGATATCCCCCGAGATTGATAAAAAAAAGTTTTAATCCAGTATTCATTTGTGATGGCGCATCTGCCAAAGAGACCTTATAGCCGTCAACTTCATCAATAGCCATGTATGAATCAATGTGTGACGCATGCTCCCATCCTTGTTGCAACTGTGCCTTTATTGTGTCGATATACTCTCCGATGGCAAAAGCTACATCATGCTGTTCTATTATTCGCCCTGATGGTTTTCCCCCGAGAACAATGAGAAAAAGTTTAGATTGTATCTCCATACATTACTGACGTTTTTGCAAACACCTATTTGGAAACATCTTATGGAAATTATTTCAGTAATGTAGCATTCTGATGCTGAATCGTAAACAGCTAAGGCAAGTCTTCAGATTTTCGGAGGCGGGATTAAAACACAAAACCGCGCCTGAAGGGGGCGATTCCGTTGCGTATTCTTACTGGCTCGGAATCGTGCGCAATGTGAGAACCTGTTTATATACCTCGAATGATCAAAAAACTTGACAAGATCGCTCAATGTGCTATTTGCTCCATTAATTTAATTTGCCATCTACAACACTATAAAATTTCGAGCGAAAACAACGAAGCGCGAGCCTGCCTGCGCGAAGCCGATGCTTCGCTTCGGCGAAGACAGGGAGGTGAATTGTGGATATTCATCGACGAGTGATGAGTTGTTTGCAGCCGAAATTTCATGTGGTAGAGGTGGAGGAATTATGGTAATGGAGCGCTAGGGCTAGAATAGCACATTGAGAAGCACCTCCTACGGTTCCGTCCTTAGGCGGTTTTTTTCTTTTTATACTCCATTCTTAAACAGTTATCCGTTCAATAGATTTGTAATTAATGAGATCATCACTTCTTTTTCGCTTGACTTGCTCTCCGCAATAAGAAGCGCAAGCGCGACAAGCGCGTTATCATTGATCTTTCGTTCGCCGTTCTTTTTCGTGAGGTAACGGTTCCTTGAAAGAAGAAGAATAAAAAGCAGTGATGCGATCCGCTTATTTCCGTCAACAAAATAATGGTCCTTAATGATGAAGTAAAGCAGATGTGCTGCTTTTTCTTCAATACTTGGATAGAGATCTTTTCCGCCGAATGATTGGCGAACGCTTTGCAAAATTCCTGCAAGCCCATTGCGTTCACGCTCATTCCCAAACATCTGCGATGCCTGCCGCCTACCAATCAAGTGACTTTTAAGCGAATGGATTGCGTTGAGCGCTTCATCGTGTTCAAGATACGCAATACTGCGCATCGTTCCCTTTTGACGCCGGATTGCACCCTTATCATATTGTTGAAGCAATGCCCAAGTGTGGGCGTAATCGGTAATTACTGAAAGTAATCCTTGCGCCTCGCGCGTATCCAACGCCTTTGAGCGCATGACATTCTGTAAAAGAGTTATTGTTTTCTCAAGCTCTTTTAATTTGAGCTGATGCGCTTCTTTAATACGCTGTTCATTAACAACGACTCCTTTCAAGGTATAGTCGCGAAGGACGCGAGTCGCCCAGATGCGAAATTGCGTAGCGCGCGTAGAATTGACGCGATAGCCAACGGAAATAATGGTATCGAGACTATACAGATTGACTGGCTTATCTGAATGAGCAGTGTGCATTTTTTGCACATTGCTTTCTTCTGACAACTCTCCTGATTGAAATATATTCCGCAGATGTTTTGTAATAACACTGCGTTCGGTTTGAAATAAAAGTGAAAGTTGCGCTTGGGTAAGCCATAACGTCTCATTCCGGAGGTTGATTTTAAGCTGCACTGAACCATCCTTTTCTTTATAGATAACAATTTGCTTTTCGACTTCCATATCAGATAAATATACCACAAGACGGGAAAATCAGAAAGTATAAGCGCTCCTTTTGGGGGCGCGAATGCATCATATACCACTTGGCTCGTACGAAAACGGAAACGGATTCGCTATGTCAAATTTCCGCTAAACTCCCGTCGGTAATGTTGGATTATGGCATATTCATTTCACACTGGAACTCCATCATAGTATTTTTGTCCACGCGGTCTTCTCTCTGA
>Ga0172368_10007436_pt1 | contig 11429 bp, 4 predicted proteins | sample Lak11m_FD_114540 | JGI IMG/M metagenome (GOLD analysis project Ga0172368, IMG submission 114540) | Freshwater microbial communities from Kabuno Bay, South-Kivu, Congo - kab_022012_11m | ecosystem: Environmental > Aquatic > Freshwater > Lake | place: Democratic Republic of the Congo: South-Kivu...
CCGAGCTTGACCTGGTGCCCACGCAGGAGATCAACACCACCTTCTCAGGTTGGACGGCATCCGACGTGTGGTTTGGCCTGGCAGACGATGATCCTGCCGCCTTGCCTGATATCGCAGTCGGGCGTTTTCCCGCGCAGACGGCCGACCAACTGGCGGCCATGGTGAGCAAGGCGCTGGATTACGAGCGAGTGGATCAGACCGCGGCCTGGAGACGCCAGGCGTTTCTGGTGACTGACGGCTCCGATCCTGCTTTCGCTGCAGCAGCGACTGATTTTGCTCACAAACTAAACACCTACACGACAAGCCAGGTGGCGAGCCAGGATGATGGCTCGGCTGCACGCCAGGAATTGCTGCGCGCATTCGACGCGGGGACCGGTTTGGTGGGATACTTTGGCCACGGGAGCGTGACGATTTGGGCCAAGGAAAAGGTATTCAGCGTGGAGGACGTGGCGAAGCTGGCTAACCGGGATAAGCTGCCGATCGTCTTCACCGTCACCTGTCTGAGCGGCTTCTTCCAGCATCCCAACACGCCCTCGCTCGGGGAGACTTTGTTGCGGGCGGAGAATGGGGGGGCCGCAGCCACTGTCGTGCCTTCCAGCGCGGCTGTTTTGACCGACCAACGCGTGCTTGTCGAGGGACTGGCGGCTGCCTTGAACACGACGGCCGAAACAGACGCCCCGAAGACGCTCGGCGACATCCTTTTGCAAGCTCAGCGCAGCGTATCGGACACCTCTCAGGGACTTAGGGAAGTGCTCCTCACCTTTAACCTGCTCGGTGACCCGGCAATGACGCTGCCGCGCTGAACACGGTGCGTCGAAGGTTTAAGGAATTGGAGGGACTTTGTGTCCTTCGTGCCTTGGAGCCTTTGTGTGAGCGGGCGATTTTTGGACAGAGGCCCACGCCGGGCGCGGCGCCACGGTCCATTAAAATGTCACGCAGAGCGTGAGCGGGTTAACGAGTCAACCTGCGTTCCGGCGGAACCTCAGCGAAGCATCCGTCCGCTATGCTCAGGACAGGTCCCCGTACGGCCACGGACTCTTCGCTGGTGGTATGCCGCGACGTTACTCACGGGGTCAACCCGCTCAGAGTGACAGGCGATAGGCCTTTTCCGGAGCAGTCACCAGCGAAGCCTGCCTTGAGCCAGGCCGAAGGGAATCCCCCGTACGGCCACGGACTCTTCGCTGGTGGTATGCCGCGACGTTACTCACGGGGTCAACCCGCTCAGAGTGACAGGCGATAGGCCTTTTCCGGAGCAGGAAGCTGGACGGGGCGCGCTCCGCACACCCAATCCCTAATACCTAATCCCTAATACCCGACCTCTGCATCCCGCTCAACGCAAAACGCTGTACCACACCCTCTGCGCCGCGCCTAGCGGCAGGAAGTCAGCACGTCCGGCTGCGGGAACATCGTCCGGGCATCTACCCCGTGCGCCCACACGTTTGAGAACGTCTCCACGCCATCCACGCTCACCCAGAAGTAGAGCTTGTTCAGCGGCTCGCGCGCGGCGCTGATGTCCACGTCGTTGAAATCCCAGGCCAGGAACTTGATCCCGTTGGCGGCGGTGATGATCCGCGGGGAGCCGATGACGCCATCGGATAAGCCGGCCGATCCGACTTCGGCGAGCTCAGTCGAGCCGTTCTCCGGGTCGGTATTCAGCGACCAGTGCAGGCGGGCCGTGGGCGTCCAACCCAAGGACGACGGGATCGCCAGCAGCGTGCGCGCCGCAAACGGATAGGCGGTGATATTCGCGAGAACGGCTTCGTTGGCCGGCAGATTATCATGCGGCCAGACGATCTCGATCCGGGCGTCCAGCGCGGCAGGCACTGCGCTCACCATTCCGGATGGCACGTCCGGCTGCGGGAAGATCGTCCGGGCATCGGCCGCGTGCACCCAGATGTTGTGCAGCGTCTTCACGCCATCCACGGTGACAAAAAAGGTCAGCTTCGAGGCCGGATCGCGCGCCGCGCTGACGTCCACGTCATTGAAATCCCAGACCGGGAATGTTTGACCGCTAACGGTGGTCATGCGCTTCTCGCCCACTGCGATGGGGCGTGCGGGCTGGGCGTTGGCCGCAGCCCACAGCCTGACGGTCGGATTCCAACTGCAAGGTGGGGGCTCGGGCAGCCCCGTGGTCGCGGCCCTGCCGCTCTCCTGAATCAGATACGCGGTGATATTGGCGAGATTGGCCTGACGCACCGGCGCGCCGTCATGCGGCCAGACGATCTCGATCTTGGCACGAATGATCGCGGGCGTGGGCTGGGCGGTTGACGTCGGCGTTGCGGTAGAAGTCGGTGTCAGCGTCCTGGTCGGCGTGGCCGACTTCGGCGAGCTCAGCCGAGCCGTAGCTGAGGGTGTCGCCGTCCGGGTACGCGTGGCAGTGGCCGTTCGAGTAGCAGTGGGCGTCGACGTCGGCGTGGCAGTGATCGTCGCGCCGGTCTCAAGCGACGTCGTGGCCACCGGCGTGCTTGTCGGTGTAGCTCTTGCTGTCGGCGTGGCCGTGGGCGTGTCAGTCGCCGTTGGTGTGTTGGTTCTGGTCGGCGTGGCCGTCAGTGTGGCGGTCCTGGTAGATGTGGCCGTAGGCGTGCTCGTTGCAGTCGCTGTTGGCGTATGGGTTCCGGTCAGTGTGGCAGTCCTGGTCGGTGTAGCCGTGGGCGTGCTTGTCGCAGTCGGCGTATTGGTTCCGGTCGACGTCGCGGTCGCTGTTAGTGTTGGCGTACTCGTCGTGGTCGATGTAGCTGTCGGCGTGCTTGTCGGCGTCGCAGTTGCAGTCGGTGTGTCGGTCCCGGTCGGGGTAGCCGTGGGCGTATTGGTTCCGGTCAGCGTCGCGGTGCTGGTGGACGTCGACGTGGCGGCAGGTGCCGGAGTGCCGGTGAATGTCGGCGTCGCGGTAGGCGTCGGTGAGGGAGTTGGGGTGGGTGAAACCGGTAGCGGCGTGACCAGGCCGGCGCAGAGGGGGTTGCCCAGGAGCGGCGCATCCTCCACAAGCGTCAAGCTGTTCGCGGCGTAGTCGGCTACCGCGACGAGGTTGTTCCAGACGGCGATACCCATGCCACCGTCTTGCTCATCTTGCGCCGCCAGCGAGATCTGTCCGATGCTCGCGCTACCCGGCTCCACCACATACAGCCGGTTGTTCACGGCGTCAACGGCGTACAGGCGCCCGGTGCCCGGGTTCACCACCAGGCCATAGGCGGGGCCGGGCAGACCGAGGAGCGCCGTCATTTGGAGTGTGCGCGTGTCGATCGCAACCACCCACCCTTCACGGCTGCCCACGTAAATGCGTTCCCGGATCATGTCCCAGGCGATGCCGCGCGCATCCGGCGCCCACGTTGCGAAGTGAGCCTGCACCTTGCCTTGAGCGTCCAGTTGAGTCACCTGGCCGCCCAGGTGCACCACGTAGGCTCCACCCGATCCGGCCACGACCGCGACCGGGCTGGCAGCGACCGCCGTTGTCGCCAGCACTTGCCTGGCAACGAGATCAATCACCGATACGGTGCTGTCTCCGAAGTTAGCCACATAGGCTCGCCCATCGGCGGCAGCCACCCCCCACGGCAGATGACCCACGGCCAGGGTCGCCAGGCGCGCGCCGCTGACGGCATCGTGCAACGTGACAGCACCCTGATCGCGATTGGTGGTCACCGCGATGTCATTCCACACCGCCACCCCGTTCGTGCCTCCCCAGCCGGTGGTCACCTGCCAGATCTTCGTCGCACCATCGACCGCGGCCCGTGCGAGCTGATCGCCGACGTACAGGCCGACGAAGAACCCATCGGCGCTTGCGGCGACGCTCTTCGGGCCGTCACCGACCGGGAAGGTACCACGGATGCGCGGCATACACGCCAGGACTGGCGTCGTACTGGTCGGTGTGGCCGTGGGCATGTTCGTTGGCTGGTTAGTTGGGGTGTTGGTCGCGGTTGGCGTTGGCGTATTTGTCCTGGTCAATGTGGCCGTGGGCATGTTCGTTGGCTGGTTAGTTGGGGTGTTGGTCGCGGTTGGCGTTGGCGTGGTCGTCCTGGTCAATGTGGCCGTGGGCGTGTTCGTTGTGGTCCCAGTGGACGTGGCCGTCTGGCTGGGGACAACAATCGGCACAAAGGTCGCCGTTGGCGTGACCGTGGGGGTTGCCGTCCGGCTGGGGACAAAAATCGGCACAAAGGTCGCCGTTGGCGTGTTGGTTGGTGTGTTGGTCGGAGCTGGCGGCGCGGTCGGCGTCATCGTACGGGTGGCCGTTGATGGCGCAGTTGGTGTGCGGGTGCGGGTCGCGGTGAAGATGGCCGTCCGCGAGGGAGCCGGCATGATGGTCATCGCGGGCAGCGGGGAACTGCCGACGTCCACGAATATCTCGTGCAGGTACTCGGGGCCGGCCGCATCGTTGACGATCTTGATGAAGGCTTTGCCGTCAACCTGATTGGCAATGAAACCGGTCTGGGTCCAACTGTAGCGCTTCCAAAGGCCGCTGCCCTGCTTGCGCACCGTTTTGGGCAGGGTGTTCCCGCCGCTGGATGGAAGGTAGACGTCAAAGGCGTCGGTGCCGATGTCCAGGTACGAGACGGTGACGGTAACAGGGTAAGTACCGCCGATGAAGGACCAACCTGGCGTCAACGCGATCCACACCTGGGCCGAGTTGTCCAGCCGTCGCGCCTGGCGGTCGAACAGCCGATTGATCGTGTCCGCGCCGGGACTCGCCGTCGGCGCTGGGGTAATGGCCGGGGTGGGCATCGGCGTTCCGGGACATGCGGGCGTGATTTGCTGGCCGCGATCGCTGATAGCGGCAGCGTTCGCGGCCTGCGCAACCGTCCAGAGCTTCGGGGAGCAGACCTGCGGCGCATCCTCGGGGTTGAGCAGTTGCAGGTGTTTGGCGAAATCCCCGATCGTGCCGCTGGTCCCGTAGCCGGGTTGGAAGTCATAGGTGGGGAATTCGCGATCCCGAAACACGATCCAGGCCCGCCGATCGCTCCCCAACCAGTAGTCGATGATCTCCCACAGGTATGACGTATAGCTGCCGTTCCAGTCGCTGTGGTGCAAGATAAAGCTTCCGCCGTTGCCGGCCCCGCTCAGCTCGGTCCAGTACATGCTGGCGTAATCCGGCGCGTGGGCATCATACTCGAACACGACGGGCGCCCCCCTGGTGCTCAGCGCCTTGCCGATCGTGAACTTGGACCACCCGGCATACCGGTTGCCCGGCCGGTCATCCGCATCTCCCCGGTCCGTATTGATGCTGTTGATGGAAACGCCGATCAGGGTGTTTGCCCAGGCTTCCCCGTAGAGAGAACTCCGGTAGGCCGCGGATGTCCAGGCCGAACAAGGAGACACATCAGCCATGACCGCAACCGGCTTGTTTGGGAAAGCAGCGGCTGCGGCTTCCGCAACCTGCTTGACGAAATCCTGGTACGCGGTGCAGCCGTCCTGGTTGCTGATCTTCCCGAGCGCCTGTTCGTGCGCCTTGACGACGATGTTCCGATCCTTCTCGTCCCCTTTGCAGTCCATCCAATCGGCACCGCCCGGCGGCTTCACATCCCAGTAGGGCTGGCAATTGCCGATCGGCTGGCTTTCTCCCTGGTAGCCCACGGCAATGCGCACGGCCGACACTTGCGGGTTGTCGTTATACCGCGCGCCGGCAGCCTGGACGAATTCGATCATCTTGGTCTTGAAGGCGCCGTCGTAGCGCACCGATTGGTAGTACAGGCCGGACTCCGGCACCTGGAACGTGAAACGGTAGGCCTCGTTTTGCATCCACGGCGGCAAATGCAGGCGGATCAGGGGATTGTCGATCGTGCCCGGTTCGCCGTGGCCCGATGTGTTATACCAGCGGGCGCCGGCATCGGAGAAGGCGCTGGGGATCGTCAGGATCACCGGCTGAGGCACGGTACGCCCATCGGGCAGCTTGACCGTGCGCCTGGCAGCCGTGTTGAGACAATTGTCATAGGGTGCCCAGTTGATGGCGTCAGGATTGTCCCACGTCGCCGCAATGTTCTGATCTCCGCCCGACCCCAGGTAAGTGAGACAGTCGAACCCGAGCACCTCGTTTCCCGGTGCCAGCGGATCCGTTGGCTCGCGCGTGGGAGGAATGGCGCCGTCGGGCCCCGACCAGGCAACGTAGGCGCCGGGGACCGCTGTGCCTGCGTAAGGCGGGGGAAGGCCTTCAGGTGTGCGGCTGGGACGGAACCGAATCGGAACGGGCGATACTACGCAGAGCAGAATCACGCCGGACGTCAGCAAGGCGAAAAGCAAAATGACCGGCAGCCTGTGCCGGTACAACCAGCGCCGTTGATGAGGATCGCCCGATGCCATTCGCGGATCCCTTCAGGGGGGTCAGAGAGCACGGCAGCCGCTACGCCGCCGTTTATAGCACCACGATACTATCCTATAAGGAGAATTCCTGCAAACGACACCAGACGCCCAGCAATTCTCAATTTGACCGTTCGGAAAGGTCTCCTGACCGCCGCCGCCCGCACACCTCTGGTCATGCGAGCCGCTCGGTCGGGAGACCTCGCTCCAACTCCGCCAGATTGAGAATTGCTGCCAGACGCCGTGAATCTATTGCGCGATCAGTTTATGACGTCAGGGGTTTCCGGAAGACGAGGATGAGGCGTTCATCGCCGATATGTGAGATAGTTTCGGGATCTTTAACGTAGATCAGCCGCACATCCATATCGGTCAGGTTAGCAAACAGGCGCGAACGCAGCGTCGCGACGTCATAGTGACGGCTGAACCGCCCGCCGGCCCAATGCCGGACGTAGTAGACCTGGGCACTGGGGTCAAAGCGTAGCCCCGAACGATCGATGAACGGATCGGTGATGTTGGCGAAATGGTTGGCCATAAAGATCGGCAGGATCACACAGATGCCGCCCGGCCGCAAGACCCGTTTGGCTTCACGCACGAAACCGATATCTGCATCGTTCTCGAAATGCTCGATGGAATTGTGTAACACGAGCTTTGTTGCAAAGCCGTCCGGGATCGGGAGCCCGGCGGCGTTCCCCCCGATGCGATCGCCGTGAACGCCGGGCGGATAGATCAGATCCTGGCGATAGGTCCGGCAGCCATAGAGCCGATGAGCGATGTCCGCAAAAGGCGACACGGCAGCCGCGATGTCGATCAACACGTCGTCGGGCTTCAGATCCAGGTACAGCAATGACAGAAAGTGCTCCAGCGACTTGCCGGCGACGTGATAGTAGTAGTCGCCATAGCTCTCGGGCGAGTAGTGCGCGGTCTCAAGATAACCGCGGTAGGCTTCCATCGGCACATTGATCTCTTCGAGCGGAATCCCCGCGGCTAACAGCCCGTCGTGAATCGCCTGCGGATCGGCCGGCGGACGGCCGGTGTTAAGCGCCGGGTTCCGCCAATAGAACAGATACCACTGAAAGGGGTGAGCCGCTTTGAGGATCCGATACTGGGTTGCGATACGCCGAATGGCGCGCTTCAGGGCGCCGGCAAAACCTTCCCTGCGGATAACGTGCGCGATTCTCTGCATTCTTGCGGTTACTTTCGGAGCAGGATGAGCGGCATGTAGATGCGTGCATGATACCACGCCAGCCCGAAATCGGCGCGTCCGGTAACGGCGCCTTCCGAGAGATTAACCTCGACAAACGGGGGTGTCGTCAGGGAAATGCCCGCTTGCTGGGGAACCGTCAACACATAACTGCCCGACGCCAGGCCGGAGAACACATACTGGCCGTCGATGCCCGAAACGGTCTGGCGGAGCGGCTCGCTCAGCACGGGGGGCGCGGCGGAGCCATCAGCATGGTAGAGCCTGACCGTGACGCCGGCGACGCCCGCTTCCTGATCGTTCTGCTGGCCGTCCCTATCCAGGTCGAGCCAGACGCTGCCGGTGATCCGGCCAGGGGGCGTAGGGGTCGCGCTGGCGGTCGGCGTCGCCGTTGAGGTCGCCGTCGGTGATGGCGATGCAGTCGGCGTAGATGTGGTGGTCGGTGTAGGCGTCGCGGTTGGGGTGGGCGTTGCCGACGGTGATGCGGTCAGGCTGGGCGTCGCGGTCGCCGTTGCGGACGGAGTGGCTGTCCGCGTCGGGGAAGAAGTTGGGGTGGCGGTGGCACTGCCACCCGGTATCGTATTCGTAGCAGTCGCGGTCGGACTGGCGGTGGCAGATGGGGTAGCAGTGACCGTCGCGAAAACATCCACCGTTCCTGTCGGTGTGGCTGTTGGTGTGGTGGTTGGTGTGGTGGTTGGTTGGTCGGTTGGCGTGGCTGTCGGTGTGCTGGTTGGTTGGTCGGTTGGCGTGCTGGTTGGTTGATCGGTTGGTGTGGTCGTCGGCGTGGGAGTGCGCGTTGGCGTCGTCGCATCCACGTATTCGATCACCAGCCGGGGCCGCTTAGACCCTACGGGATAGGAGGATGAAGCGAAGCGATATTCCGCATTTCCGTCCGCAGTCCCGCGCAGCAGCATGCCTTCGTTGCTCACGGGCAATGTTGACCACTGTTGCAGGAACGATGTGACATCCACCGCGGCCCAACCCGTCACCTGGTCGATGGTGGTGAACCCGGACGGCGTCGCATCTCGATCCAGCGCGCCACTGGCGCCGGGCAGTTGCCAGTTCTCGCTTGCGGTGGCTTTCTGCCAGGTGGCCGCGAACTCGTCCCAGGGCCGCAACAGGCGATAGGCGGCCAGCGTCAAGGGCGCCGAACCGGCGCGGTCGTACTGGTAGAGCTCCAGCGTAGCCGTGATCACCCGGGCATTCGCCGGCAGCCTGGTCAGGTCGAATCGCAACAAAGGAGCCTTGAAATCGTGCGAGAAGATGAGCAGGCGTTGCTCGCTGCCGTAGTTATTGGTCGGAGCCCCCTGATCCAAATAGGTGTCCCGCAGCCCGTCGTAACCCTCTACGCCCGTTTGCAGGATCAGCGTCTTCGAGTCGTTGGGGCGCACCTGCACATCGACCAGATTGATCGTCTCATCGCCGTCGTCCGCGCTCCAGATGCGAAAATCGCTGCCGGGATGCGTCCCGCCGCCGGGCTGGCGATCGGCGAACTGTGCATCATTCAGGATGAACGTGGCCTTGCGCCAGGTCAGGGTATTCTGCTTCTTGACCTCGCCACCGATCTTGTCAGTACCGGACGTGCTGTCGTAACGCAACTGCCAGCGATCGGTGCCCTTGTCGTAGTATGTGACGGTGATGGTGGCGACGTTATTGCCGCCGAAGGCATAGCCATCATCGACATCGAAATACATGCTGTCGTTGCCGGAAGCCTGATCCGTGCGCCGGGTGTAGCGTCCTTCCGGGTCCTTGCCCACGTTCCACAACGGCACCGTCTTGCCGGCGGGCGCGGCGTCGTTTTGATACAACCAGAATTCGTAGTTGCCGTAGTCGGGAAACCAGTTCCCTTCGGTCTCGCGCAGCGCGGTCCAAACGCTGGGCGTATTGGCAGGCGTGCGGCCGATGTACTTCGCCGCAAACTGGAAGATATCCTGCCGATCCAAGGCCGTGACGGCCTGGGTATCCAGGGTCAGGTAGTCCACATGCTTGTCCAGCGCGTTGTAAATGGCCCAGAGTGTGCTGGTACGGTCGGGCAGATAGGCGCCGGCAGTGCCCTCGAAGCCAACGGGTACGCGGTCGCCCCATTGTGCCAGCGGGTCGTACTGCCCGGCCTGGTAAGAGGAAAGACTGGGATCGGTCATATAGGCGTCAGAATCCGCGTCCGGCTTAAGGCCATTATGCTTCAGCCCGACGCCCAGGTTGGCTGCATAGTCGCTGAAGGCCTTGCGCTCCCAGCGATTGAGATAGCGCGGCACGTATTGCAGCAACAACTGGGTGTCGGGGAAAGCGGCGCGGTAAACATCCACAGACCACTCAACGAATGCGACCCATCCTTCGCTGGTCAATCCGGCCGCTTGCAGACAATCGTTGAGCTCACTTTCCGCCGGTGCCGTCTCACCGAAGATGCCGGCCGAGATCTCCACCCAGGCCACACGCGGGTCGCCGTTGTAGCGCGCGCCGAAGCGGCGCACCAACTCCTGGAAAGTGCGCTTGTAGTCCGCATCCCAGTAGCGCGGAAGCTGGACGCCATTCGGGCAGGTCAGAACCGTCGAGGGATAGGCCTGGCGAATATACTGGGGGATAGATAGACCGCCACAACACTGACCATCGTAGGAATTGATCCGCAGGCCGGCGAGTTTCCCTTGGGCGGCGGCATCGGCTACCCAACCATCGACAGACGACCAGTCATATGTCTGCAAGCCAGTCTCGATAGTATTCCACTGGAAAACCATCTCGCCGCCGACGATAGGATACTGCTGGGGACTGAGCTTTTGCCAATCGTAGAAAACGTAGATTCCTGGTCGCCCGGCTCCGGGCTGCGTGATAACCTGCGGTGCGGGCGGCGCTGCATCGGTCTTTGTGAAGACTGCCAACGCCAACAAAACCGACGCCAGCAGTATGCTTCCCAGCTTAGTTATTTGTTGTCTGGTTTTCATCGAAAGTAATGAAAGAGATCCCGGAGGATGTCACCCCGAACCGGGTTGCGGGTTAGAAGTAAAAAGCACGTCTCTCGGCTGTCCTCAGCCCGCGTACTCCGCGCCCAACACGACGGGGATGGTGTTGAGCAGGATTCGCACGTCCATCGCCAAAGAGCAACGGGCGATGTAGTCGATGTCGAAGCTCACGATTTCGTTAAAGCTCAGGCTGCTGCGGCCGTTGATTTGCGCCCAACCCGTCAGCCCGGGCAAAACTGCCAACCGCTGGCGTTGGCGTTCGGTATAGTATGGCAGCTCGTAATCCATGGACGGCCGGGGCCCCACCAGGCTCATATCGCCCTTGAGCACATTAAAGAGCTGCGGCAATTCGTCCAGGCTCATACGCCGCAGCCAACGACCGACGGGCGTGATGATCCGCCCATTGGCAGCGGGCTTGAAGACGTTGTGGCCGTTGCCGTCCCTATGATTTTCAGTCCCGTGCCCGTTGATATACGCCTCAGCAAATTTTTTATGCTCCTGCACGTGGTCCTTGCTGTAGGTCATGGATCGAAACTTGTAAAAGTCGAAAATGCGACCATTGAGTCCCACACGTCGCTGAATGATGATCACAGGGCCGGGCGAAGTGACCTTGATAGCAATTGCAATAACCAGCATAAGGGGTGCCAGCAGGATAAGAGAAAGGCTGGCGATAAGGACATCAAGACAGGTTTTGGCTAATGGATACAAGACGCTTGAAATGCGCTTTCGGGTCAGCGGACCGCTTTCTGATACAACCGGTTGTGGCTGCCATGTGGTGATGTGGGTGCGATCAATAAACATAGGATAATCGCCTTTCATTCCAAGACGAGATGCCGGGGCGTCAAACCCGGGTGACGCCGCTTGCCGGTCCTGCTCTTCCAACTTCGTGCTTGATTCTATCATGGCTGCGTTAATAGAGTCTAAAATCGTGGGTGCTGGCAGATGAAAGTTTTGCCATAAATGAGGGCGCCAACTGCTCCAGCACACCGGAAAAG
>Ga0172368_10007438_pt1 | contig 11427 bp, 7 predicted proteins | sample Lak11m_FD_114540 | JGI IMG/M metagenome (GOLD analysis project Ga0172368, IMG submission 114540) | Freshwater microbial communities from Kabuno Bay, South-Kivu, Congo - kab_022012_11m | ecosystem: Environmental > Aquatic > Freshwater > Lake | place: Democratic Republic of the Congo: South-Kivu...
CCAAACTGGCGGATCTGGCGGCTGGCGCATTTGGGACATTTCTCAGGCTGTTTGCGCCGGTAGCCGCAGGTGTGGCAGAGCAGCCCACCCGCGCCCGGCTCGTCGAGCGCAGCGTGATAGGTCAGCGGGATGTCGCAGCGCGGGCAGTCCAGGCTGGCGCCGCAGTCGCGGCAGAAGATGTAGGTGGCGGTGCCGCGCCGGTTGAGGAAGAGGATCGCCTGCTGCTGGTTGGCCAGGACCTGCTCCAGCCCGGCGCGCAGGGCGCGGCTGAAGATGGTGCGGTTGCCCGCCTTCAGCTCCTGGCGCATGTCGACGACTTCGACGCGCGGCAGCTCGAGGGCCGCGCCTTCGCCCTCGGCGCTCAGCGCGCGCGGCGGCAGGCCCAGGCGCTGCAGCTGCTCTTCGACGGCTTTGCGGTGGGCCAGGATGCGCACCGGCAGGCGCAGCACGGGCCAGCCATCCAATCGGGCGCGCTCCATCAGGACCGCGTCGGGGGTGGCCGAGCCCAGCAGGGCCAGCCCGCCGCTCAGGCGCGCCAGGGCCAGGGCCGCGCCGACGGCATGGTAGGCGGGCGGCTCGCTTTGGTAATAGCTTTCGTCGTGAAACTCGTCGATCACCACCAGGCCCAGGCGGGGCAAAGGCGTGAAGAGGGCGCTGCGCGGGCCGACGATCACCCCCAGGCGGCCTTCGCGGGCGCGCCGCCAGGTGTCGTAGCGTTCGCCTGGGCTCAATTTGGAGTGGACCAGGCCGACCTGGCCGGGGAAGCGCGCGGCAAAGCGCCGCGCGGCCTGCGGGGTCAGGGCGATCTCGGGCACCAGCACGATCGCCTGCCTGCCCTGGCGCAGAGTTTCTTCGACCGCGGCCAGGTAGATCTCGGTCTTGCCCGAGCTGGTGATGCCGTAGAGGATGTGCGGTTTTTGCGGCTTACCCTGCCAGGCCGCGTGCAGATCGGCGCGCAGCGCGCCCCACACGTCGGCCTGGGCTTCGGTCAGGCTGGGCGCTTCGCTGGGCACAAAGCCCAGGCGCTCGAGCGGGTCGCGCAGGCTCTCGGCCTCCTCGACGCGCAGCAGGCCCAGCTCCGTCAGCTTGCGGATGTCGTCACTCGTCCCGCAGCCCGCGCCGGCAATGGCCCAGGCCGGGTCGACCGGCGCGGCTTCGCCCGCCAGAAACTGGAGCAGGGCCAGCCTGCGCCGCGCGCTGTCGCTGCCAGGCTTGCCCAGGCTGGGGATGTGCGCTTCGATCTCAGAGGGGGGAATGGCCAGGGCGATCTTGCGCCCGCTGCGCGCGCGCACGCTGGGCAGCGGCAGGACCGGCTCGGAGGCCAGCCAGCCGCGCTCTTCCATCTTGCGCGCCATTTCGCGCCAGTTGAAGCGCAGCGCCAGGTCGATCTGCTTGCCGCGCAGCGCGCCGCGCTCGCGCAGCAGCCCGGCCAGGCGTTCCTGCGCGCCGCTCAGGCCCTCGGCCGGTAAATTGCCCGCGCGCAGGCTGTACAGGCGGTCGGCCTCCTTGCTCATGCCGGGCGGCAGCATCAGGTCGAAGCAGGCCGCCAGGGGGGTCAGGTTCTCGCGCGCCAGCCACTCGGCCAGGGCCAGCTGGGCGGCGGTCAGCACGGGCTGGGCGTCGAGCAGGGCCAGCACGGCGCGTGTCTGGGCCACCTCCGGGCTGGCGACAAAGCGCCAGGCGATGGCCTGGACGGTTTGCGTGCCGAAGGGCACCATCAGCAGGCTGCCCGGCAGCACGCGCCCTTCCAGCTCAGGCGGCAGGTGGTAGTGATACATGCCGGTGATGGAGGGTTGGTTGATGGCGCACTCGACGTAGCTGGGCATGGATTGATTCTACCCGGGATTGGGGATGGGGGAGCAGGGAGGAGGGAAAGAGAAATTTCAGCGGTTTTTGTGCCGCGTCGCGGCACAAAAACCGCTGAAATTGGTTTATACTGACCGTGTCATTCTCAAACTTGGTTTCATTTAAAGGGTCCTATGCCTGACAGCATCTCCAAAGAGACTTTTGACCACCTGGTTGACCTGGCTGCCCTCGAACTGCCGCCCCAAGAGGCGGAGTATATCCTGCGCGAGCTGAACAATCAGCTCAAGGCGATCAGCGAGCTGGAAGCGATCCCGCTGGACGCGAACCTGGCGCTCACCTCGCACGGGGTGGCCTACACGGCCGCCACCAGCCAGGCGCCGCGCGAGGACGTCTGGCTGCCCGAGGCGCACCCGGAAGAGATCCTGGCCCAGGCGCCGCAGGTCGAGGACGGCTATATCATCGTGCCGGATATTCCAACCACCAAACTCGATTAGGGAGGCGGCCATGCAGCTATGCGATACCCCCGCCGCCGAACTGAGCGGCCTGCTGCGCAAGCGCGCGGTCTCAGCGATGGAGATTCTCGATTCGGCCCTGGCGCGCGTCGAGGCCGTCGACGGCCGGCCGGGCACGCTGGAGCCGGGCGAGATCAGCGCCGAAGACAAGTCCCGCGTGCACGCCTTCATCACCCACACCGCCGAACGCGCGCGCGCGCAGGCGGCCGAAGTGGACCGCAAGCTGGCGGCGGGCGAAGAACCCGGCCCGCTGGCCGGCATCCCCTTCACGGTCAAGGACATTTTTTGCGTCAAAGGCACACCCTCGACGGCCGCCTCGCGCATCCTGGCCAACTTTAAAGCGCCCTACACCGCCACGGCGGTCGAGCGCATGGAAGCGGCCGGCGGGCTGATGCTGGGCAAGGTCAACCTGGACGAGTTCACCTACGGCTCATCGAACGAGTCCTCAGCCTTCCAGCCCAGCCCGCGCAACCCGTGGGACACCGCGCGCGTGCCGGGCGGCTCATCGGGCGGCAGCGCGGCGGCGGTGGCGGCGGGCGAAGGCACGCTCAGCCTGGGCACCGACACGGCCGGGTCGATCCGCCAGCCGGCCGCGTTCTGCGGCGTGGTGGGCATGAAGCCGACCTACGGGCGCGTCTCGCGCTACGGGCTGATCGCGTTTGCCTCCTCGCTGGACTGCCCCGGCCCGCTGGCGCGCGACGTGACCGGCGCGGCGATGATGCTGCAGGCGATCGCCGGGCCGGACAGGCGCGACAGCACCAGCGCGGCCCGGCCGCCCGAGGATTACCTGGCGGCGCTGGAACAGGGCGTGCGCGGGATGCGCATCGGCCTGTCGCCCGACTACTTCCGCATCACCTACCCGCACCCGGATGGCGGTTTTGAAGAGCAGCCCGTGCCCGAGGAACTGGCCGCGCCGGTGCGGCGCGCGGCCGAACTGCTCAAGGCGCTGGGGGCCGAGATCGTCGAGGACGTGCCGATGGCCAACACGCGCCACGGCATCCCGGTCTATTTCGTGATCAGCCGGGTGGAAGCCGCCTCGAACCTGCACCGCTACGACGGGGTCAAGTACGGCTACCGCGCGCCTGAAGCACTCGACGACCTGCGCCTGATGTACAAGAAATCGCGCGCGCAGGCCTTTGGCCCGCAGCCCAAGCTGCGCATCCTGATGGGGATGTATGTCAGCGCGGCGCAGTACAGCGCGCAGTATTACCAGCGCGCCCTGAGCGCGCGCGCGATGATCCGCCGCGATTTTGAAGAGGCTTTCGACCCGGCCGGCAAGTACCGCCTGGACGCGCTGCTGACCCCCACCACGCCCACCCCGGCCTTTGAGATCGACGCCGTCTACGGCGACTCGGTGCTGATGCAGTACGCCGACCAGCTGACCGTGACGGCCAACCACGCCGGCATCCCCGGGCTTTCGCTGCCCTGCGGGCTGGACGGCCAGGGCCTGCCGCTGGGCCTGCAGGTGCTGGGGCCGGATTTCAGCGAGGCCAGCCTGCTGCGCATCGGGCGCGCCTACGAGCAGGCCACGGCCGGCGAAGCCTGGAGGCAGGCCCGCCCGCGCGTGCTGGGCTAAAGTTCGCCCCGCTCACCCCCGCCCCTCTCCCGGAGGGAGAGGGGAAAAGAGTTTAATGCTGGTCTTGGCGCCGTTTACGCCGCCAAGACCAGCATTATCTTTACTCTCTTCCACGTTTTAACGCATTCATGCTATGATAATAAGCGTATGGCAGTTGTGAGAGACCGCATTCTTGTCGTCGAAAATGACCGGCTGGTGGCCGACCTGATCGGGCGCCAGGCGCTGCAGTCGGGCGGCTACCAGGTGTCGGTGGCCACCGATGCTTCCAGCGCGATGTCGAAGGCGCTGCAGTGGGTGCCCGACCTGATCATCACCAATATCAACCTGCCCGGCCTGAGCGGCAAGGACTTGATGGTGGCGCTGACCTCGCAAGGGGTGACCACGCCGCTGATCCTGATCGTGCCCAAGGGCCAGGAGCAGGAGATCATCCAGACCTTCCGGCTGGGCGCGGCCGATTTTCTGACCTCGCCGGTGCGCGAGGCAGAGGTGCTGGCGGCGGTGGAGCGCGTGCTGAGGCAGGTCCACGAGCGGCGCGAGCGCGAGCGCCTGGCCCAGCAGCTGCAGCAGACCAACCAGGAGCTGCAAAACCGGGTGCGCGAGCTGACCACGATCTTCGCGGTCGGCAAGGCCGTCACTTCGATCACCGATCTCAACCTGCTGATGGACAAGGTGCTGGAGGGGGCGGTCAAGGTGGCGCAGGCCGACCTGGGCTGGTTCCTGATGCGCGAGAGCCTGAAGAAGCCGTTTGTGCTGGTGGCCAGCCACAAGCTGCCACCCTCGCTGGAGATCGGGATCGGCCAGGCCTGGGACGATGGGATCAGCTCGCTGGTGGCGATGTCGGGCGAAGCGCTGACGATCAGCGGCGAGCCGCTCAAGCGCTTCAAGATCTATGCGCTGGGCCAGTCGGCCCTGATCGCGCCGATCAAGGTGCAGAAGAACGTGATCGGGCTGCTGGTGGTGATGCGCGTCAGCGCGCAGGCCTTCTCTTCCTCCGAACAGCATTTGCTCGACGCGCTGGCTGATTACGCCTCGATCTCACTGGTCAACGCGCACCTGTTCCGCTCGGCGGACGAACGCGCGCGTGCCCTGCAATCTTCAGCTGAAGCCATCCAAACCGGCGAAAAGATCAACAACGATCTGATCCGCCAGGTCAAGAAACAGATCCTGCTGGCGGCCGGCCAGGGCCTGAGCCAGCTGCAGCAGCTGGGCAAGGATCCAACCGCGCGCTGGCGGCCCGAGCAGCGCCAGATGCTGAGTGGGATTCAAGACGCGCTGGACAACCTGCGCCGCCTGGCCGAGACGCTGGCGCCGATGCCGCCGCTGGCGCGCGAAGGTGCGCGCGCCAACCTGAACGAGCAGGTTGGGCTGGCCATGCGCCGCGCGCAGGCCTTTGCCCAGGCGGGCGGGCTGGCCATCCAGCTCGAGCTGCCGGCCGAGACGCTGAACGTGACGATGGACGCGGCCTTGCTGGGCCAGGTGCTGGACAGCCTGATCAGCAACGCGGTCAAATTCAGCGCGGGCGGCGGGCAGATCCTGGTGCGGGTGGAGAAAACCCCCGAGCGCACGGCCCAGGTGGTGGTGCGCAGCCCCGGCGCGGCGCTGAACGCCAGTGAGAGCGCGCAGATCTTCAACGAGAATTACCGCCCCGCGGGTGATAAAGCCCAGCGGTTTGGCGGGCTGGGCGTGCAGCTCAGCCTGGTCAAGGAGATTTTGACGCGGGCGGGCGGCAAAATCTGGGTCGAGAGCGAAGCGGGGAAAGCGGCGCTGTTCTTCGCGGCGATCCCGCTCAGCCGGGGTTGAACCAGAGCACAGAAACGACCCCGCCATGATGCAGCATCAAGAACTCATCCTGCTGGCGATCAGCGAAGCGCAAGTCACTTTTCTGATCGAGCGCGTGCTGCGTTCGATGGGTTACAACGTCAAAATCGCGCAGGACCGCGACTCGGCGCTGAAACTGCTGGAAAGCAACACGCTCTCGCTGGTCTTCCTGGGCGAACAGCTGGAGCAGGTCAGCGGGATCGAGCTGGCGGGCGAAATCCTGCGGCGCAACCCGTCCCTGCCGATGATCCTCTTCTCCAGCCAGGACCAGCCGGAACACCTGCGCGCCGCGATGCGGGCCGGGATCAACGAATGCCTGAGCCTGCCGCTGCGCGCCGACGACATCCTGCGCGCGGTCAAGTCGGCCCTGGAGCTGTCGCGGCTGCGGCGCGAGGCGGCGCTCAACGAATCGCGGCGGGCGACCTCCAGCCTGCAGCGCCGCCTGGACGAGCTGGAAACGCTGACGCGCCTGGGGCGCGTGATCACCGGCACGCTGGACATCGACGCCGTGCTGACGGCGGTGGTCGAGGCGGCGGTGGAGCTGACCGGCGCGGAAGAGGGCAGCCTGCTGTTGCTGGACAAGGAAACCGGCGAGCTGTACATGCGCGCCTCGCGCAACTTTCAGGAAGACTTCGCGCGCACCTTCCGCCTGTCGGTCAAAGACACGCTGGCGGGAGCGGTCATCCGCAATGGCCAGCCGGTCTTGCTGGATGACGGCACGCCGCAAAAAATCAAAACGACCTACCTGGTGCAGAGCCTGGTCTATGTGCCGCTGAAAGTGAACGAGCAGGTGATTGGCATCCTGGGGGTGGATAATCGCCAGAACCGCCTGCCCTTCAGCGATCACCACACCAAGCTGGTCAGCGCGCTGGCCGAATTCGCGGTGATCGCGCTGGAAAACTCGCGCATGTTCGGCGAAAGCAACGCCGAACGCAAGAAACTGGAAACGATCCTGACCGAAGTGCGCGACGGGGTGATCATCCTGGATAAGGATCAGCGCGTGGTGCTGGTCAACCGCGTGGCGCGCGAGATCTTCAGCCTGGGCGACACGGCCCTGACCGGCTGGGCCTTCAACCAGGTGATTAACCAGCCAGCGATGCTCGACCTGCTGGAGCATTATGGGCAGAGCGCCTCGAACCAGGCCGAGATTGTGCTGGCGGATGAGCGCGTTTTTGCCGCCCAGCTGGCCGCCATCCCCGAAGTCGGGCTGGCCTTCACCCTGTCCGATATCACCAACCTGAAGAAGCTCGACCGGATCAAGACCGATTTTGTCCACACCGTTTCGCACGATCTGCGCTCGCCGCTGACCGCGATCCTGGGCTATGTGGAACTGCTTGAGCGGGCCGGCAGCGTCAACGATCTGCAGCGCGACTTTATCCGGCGGGTGCAGGTCAGCGTGCACAACATCACCCACCTGATCGACGACCTGCTCGACCTGGGGCGGATCGAATCGGGATTTGACACGCGCAAAGAGAGCCTGCGCTTGGACCAGACCGTGCGCCAGTCGCTGGATGCCTGTCGCAAGCAGATCGAGGAAAAAGGGCTGCGCCTCTCGCTCAACCTGCCCGAAACGCTGCCGCTGGTCGTCGCGGCTCCGGTGCAGATTCGGCGCCTGGTCGACAACCTGCTGGAAAACGCGATAAAATACACTGCGCATGGCGGAGCGCTGGCCGTGCGGGTTTCCCAGGAGCAAAACCAGGTGATTTTGCAGGTGGCAGACACGGGGATTGGCATCCCAGCCCTGGATCTGCCGTATATTTTTGACAAGTTCTACCGGGCCAGCAACGCCAGCGCGGATCTGGTTGGCACCGGGTTGGGCCTGGCGATTGTAAAATCCATCGTTGACCAGCACCAGGGCCGGATTTGGGTCGATTCGACAGTTGGCAAAGGGACCATCTTGACGGTGGTCCTGCCGGTGAATGGAGGGTAGGGCCTATGAGCATTTTTGACCACGAGCGGCTGGATAACTCGACCTTCAAACTGGATATCGAGCGCATGCGGCGCGGCTGGTACAGCGACAAGTACTTCACCAATATTGCCACCATGCTGACCGTGCTGGCCGGGCAGGGCTACACCTACCAGGGCAGCAACCCCAACCTGCCCGCGGCGATCTCCGCGGCGGGCATCCCGGTCGGCGACATCGAGGTCGAGATGCAGTGGTTCACCCGCCGCCCTGGCGCGACGATCGTGGTGGGGGTGGACAAGGCCCTGACCATGCTGCGCCATTGCAGCGGCTACTGGGCGGGCGGCGAATTTGTCAACACGGCTGACCAGCTGGAAGTGTGGGCGGTGCAGGATGGCATGGTGGTGCACAGTGACGGCAACCCGCTCAGCATTGCGCCGGTGATCCGCGTGCGCGGGCGCTACCGCGATTTTGCCATGCTGGAAACCCCGACCCTGGGCATCCTGACGCGCGCCAGCCGGGTTGCGACCAATGTGTATGAAACCCTGGTGGCGGCGCGCGGCAAGCCGATCCTGTTCTTCCCGGCGCGCTTCGACGTGCATGAAGTGCAGGCGGCCGACGGTTACGCTTACAATATCGGCGTGCAGCGCTTCAACAGCGATCACGCGCACACGCTGGGGCCGTTTGTCTCCACCGACGCGCAGGGCGACTGGTGGGGCGGGGCGGGCGGCGGCACGGTGGCGCACGCCGCCATCGCCAGCTTCCTGGGCGACACGGCCGAAGCGATGCTGGCCTTTGCGGATGTGCTGCCGGTGGAAATTCCGCGCATCGCGCTGGTTGACTTCAACAACGACTGCGTCGGCGATTCGCTGACGGTGTGCAAAGCGATGTTCGCGCGCTACCGCGCCCTGGTGGACGCGGGCAAGACCGATGAGGCGGCGCGCTACCGGCTGTATGGGGTGCGCCTGGATACGGGGGCGAACCTGCGCGACGTGTCGGTGCAGCCGCTGGGCGACCCGGCCCTGGACCTGGGGGTCAACCCGCGCCTGGTTTTCAACGTGCGCCAGGCGCTGGACGCTGCCAGCGAGAAGTGGGACATCCCGGCCGCCTGGCGCGAGCGGGCGCGCGAATACTGCCGCGGCGTGCGGATTGTCGTCTCGGGCGGGTTCAATCCCGAGAAAATTAAGCGTTTCGAGCGCCTGAGCGTGCCGGTCGATATTTACGCGGTGGGCTCAGCCCTGTTCGATAACCACGCCCAGACCGTAACCGATTACACCGCGGATGTGGTGCGCGTCAAGGTGCGCGGCGAGTGGGTGGATATGGCCAAGGTCGGGCGCAGGCCGCGCGATAATCAGGACCTCGAGCGGGTCTGGTAAACGAACCCCGCCCGCGAGCGCGGGGTTTTAACCAGTGAGACAGATATCCAACGGGAGGCCACATGCTTGGCGAACGGATCACCAGCGCGATCATATTCCGCAAAGGGGTCTACGCCGAGGCAGCCGGGGACGGCAGCTTCAATGGGGCGGCCTGGCGGGTGGCGGCCGTGGCGTTTGGTCTCAACGCGCTGGGCGGGCAGGCGCATCTGTTCGCGCTGGGCGGAGGGCGCTGGCTGGCGGGCGCGCTGCTGGCGGCCGGCTTGAGCCTGCTGGCCTTCGCACTGACGGCGCGCGCGCTGCCCTGGCTGGCGCGTTCGATGTACGGGGCCGAGGTGACGTTTGAAGGGGTGCTGCGCGGCCTGGGGCTGGCCAGCCTGTGGAGCGCGGTCGGCCTGTTGGGATTGGCCGCCGGGCTGGCGCCGTTTATGGCCTGCCTGACCGGGCCGGCGCACTTATTGGCGCTGGGGGCGATGGCGCTGGCCTATTGGATCGCATTGCAGGAGTTGAGCGGCCTGCGCTGGGGGCAGAGCGCCGCGCTGGCGCTGTTTGCGCTGCTGGCGGCGGGGCTGGCCGGTCTGACCGCCAACCTTCTCGCCAGCCTGGTTTGGGGAGGCGCATGAGCATGGAGCATGTAATAAGCATTCACCCCACCCCCGGCCCCGTCCCTCAAGGGGCGGGGAGTGGAGGTTTTGGAGGTGAAATGCGGCACAAAGTGCCGCATTTCACCTCCAAGCCTCTTTTGCTCCCCCTTCCCTCCGGGAAGGGGGCAGGGGGGATGGCGGTGCCCAATTCGTCAACAATATCCGGCACCGGGGGAAAGATAAAATTGGGGATTTTGCGGCACATTCGTGCCGCAAAATCCCCAAAATCTCCTTTTTCAGGGGAGTGGCTGGCGGGTTGCCAGATGGGGAATTTCTGATAGGAGGGAAGCACGATGAAACGAGCAGTCAGCATCAGCATTGGGTCTTCGAAGCGCGACAAGATGGTCGAAATCGACCTGATGGGCGAGCGGGTGCGCCTGGAGCGCATCGGCACCAACGGCGATATTGAAAAGGCGGCCCAGCTGTACCGCGAGCTGGACGGGGTGGTGGACGCTTTCGGGGTGGGTGGCACCGATCTGGGGCTGCGGGTGGAAAACCGCTACTACAAAATGCACTCGATCCAGTCCATGGTGCGCTACGTGCGCAAGACGCCGCTGGTGGACGGCAACGGCCTGAAAGCCAGCCTGGAACGGCGCGCGGCGCAGGTGCTGCTGGGGCCGCTGGCGGGCTATGTCAAAGAAAAGACCGCGCTGGTGACCACCGCGGTTGACCGCTGGGGCATGGCCGAGGCCGCGCTGGAGGCAGGCTACCGCTGCGTGTTTGGCGACCTGATCTATTCGCTGGGCATCCCGATCCCGATGCGCAGCAAGCAGTCGGTCAAGATTTTTGTTTCGCTGCTGCTGCCGCTGGCCACGCGCCTGCCGTTCGAGTGGGTCTACCCGGTCGGCGAATCGCAGGGGCAGCGCAAACCCAAGTTCACCCAGTATTTCAGCGAGGCGAGCGTGGTGATGGGCGACTGCCACTACATCTACCGCTATATGCCCGACGATATGCGCGGCAAGGTGGTCATCACCAACACGACCACCCCCGAAGACACCGAAACCTTCCGGCGCTGCGGGGTGCGCTACCTGGTCACGACTACGCCGGTGCTGGACGGGCGCTCGTTTGGCACCAACATGATGGAGGCGGCCCTGCTGGCCGCGGCCGGGCGCAAAGACCCGGTCGATTACGCTCACCCCGGCGGCTACTTTGAATGGATGGCGGGGCTGGTGGAGAAGCTGAACATGCAGCCGCAAATTCACGACCTGGCGGAGCAGCCATGAACGTCATTTTAACCGCCGGCGGCATCACCCGGCCCAAAGAACCGCTCTACCCGCTGACCGGGGGCGGGTATAAAGCCATGCTGGACATTCACGGCAAGCCGATGATCCAGTACGTGCTGGACGCGCTCAACGCGTCCGCCAAGATCGAGCGGATTGTGATGGTCGGGCTGCCGCCGGACAACCTGCTCGAAAGCGCCATCCCGCTGACCGGATTGGAAGATCAGGGCGACATGGTGGCCAACATCCTGTTCGGCGCGCGCGAACTGGTGCGGCTCGACCCCGGCGCGCTGCACGCGCTGGTGGTGTCATCGGACATCCCGGCCATCACGGGCGCGATGGTGGACTGGGTGAGCGAGCGGGTGGAGGAGAGCGACCACGAGATCTACTACAACGTGATCGACCGGCCCACGATGGAAGCGCGTTTCCCCGGCTCGCGCCGCACCTACGTCAAACTCAAAGACATGGAGCTGTGCGGCGGCGACATGAATGCTCTGCGGCTGAGCGTGGCCTCCAGCGAAAATCCGCTGTGGGAGCGCCTGGTGGAGGCGCGCAAAAGCCCGCTGCGCCAGGCC
>Ga0172368_10007439_pt1 | contig 11427 bp, 7 predicted proteins | sample Lak11m_FD_114540 | JGI IMG/M metagenome (GOLD analysis project Ga0172368, IMG submission 114540) | Freshwater microbial communities from Kabuno Bay, South-Kivu, Congo - kab_022012_11m | ecosystem: Environmental > Aquatic > Freshwater > Lake | place: Democratic Republic of the Congo: South-Kivu...
CCAGCTGGTCAACAGAACGCGCTCGCGTAAATCGCGTATACGCCACCGAAAAGATAGAACAGATGTCTAATATGACATTGTCAAACTACTCATTCACAAACACATGAAAACAGGATAACTCTCTTTGAAATTCCGATTACCTCTCCAATACATTTTTTAGATTTGCTTGAGTCAGCAGGCTTGGATCAAAACCTGGTTCAACAAAAGGGCGCACATCGTTAACAATGGCGTTCCAATTCAGCTTATCCAAATGTAACCCCACCAGTTCTTTCCAATTGTCTCTGGTTAGTGTTTCACCGTTCCAACTGGTCTGGGCCAATGCGTTATTAAGCAATACAAGGTTTGGTTCTGGCCAGGTTGGATCGCTTAAATACCATAACAAATCATAAATATCGCGTCCCTTGGTATAAGGTCGCTGCAAAATGGCGTGCAATTTTCCAGATAACAGGGAAGACTTGTCATGATGATGAAGTTGGAGCATGATAAACCGGCGCACAACCGTTGTGGAAAGCCCGGCGCCCAAAGGGGGCTTGGTATCCACTTCTATTTTGACCGCCAGCACTTCTGTTCGGTATGGTGAAAGACCCAGGTCAAATAACAATCCCGGAAAACGAACGTATGCGCTGTGAACTGTTTTTTGATCACTGATCTTTAGCTCGACCTGGTATCCTTCGGGGGTAAACTCTGACCTGATTGACAGCAAGTATGATCGGAAATCATAACGTTGAGGATTGCCTTCCAATGCAAAATCGAGGTCTTCGGAATACCGCCCGTGGGAAAATAAAAATCGCAGTGCCGTTCCACCGTGGAATGCCAGTGGGATCATGGCACCACACCGTTGGAGTCCGGATAATATCCTTGCCTGAAGGTATTCGCGAGCGATCTTTTTACCATCCACCTGGGAAGGCGCCTGCCGTACTAGGTCAGCCAGGTAATCTTTCATAGTTCCTCATACTCACTTTTCCCGTCAATAATAAATTGGCTGATACCTTTTACAGCCGCCCGCATTTTTGGGGAATCAAAGCCATCTGATCGTTTCAGCAACTCATCCGGGTCAAGCCGCTCCAAATTCTGCAAACGCAGCTCCTGCAAATATTGAGGAGATTCACTGCCTGGTTGTAAGTAAATCAGGTCCAGCAGTGCTTTTTCGGGTGTTGCAATAAATGCTCTTTGCCCGCCCAAATCGGTCAATTTGTATCCGGCCAGCAGGCTGGATTTGATATGCCGGAATTCAAAAATGCCCAGGGGTGTTTCCAATCGTTCAGGTCGACCAGCGCAAACGCTGGTGGTAATGTTCACGGTTTCCGGGATCAAACCATAAAAAGCCAGCGCAGATTGCATGCTCACATAGGATGCCCGTTGCATGTGGTTTGCAATCAGGAAAGGGTGGGGCCGCGCTTTTTGGTAAGGTGGCGCCACTGAATAAAGTCCGCGTCGTAACTGATATAACTTCCCACTATTTACCCAACGGGTTAGTTGGATGCGTACAATTTTCGGATTGATATTCCCGGCAAGGAGTAAGGATGATTCAAAGATTGGTTCATCGCCAATTAACTTTAATAAAGTATCAAATACCATGGCATTATATTATCATAAATGCTAACTTGTTGCAATAGAATGTTTGTAGGTATTTCATCTTTGCCTGCGTAGTATTAGACGAACCGAAAGTAGTTTTTCTATCATTTAAGGGAGACGATTTTGGCGGTGAGTGATGCAATCGATTCTCTATCGCGATAAGCCGGGAGTGAGCGGACTGATGACTTGGCCGCTCGCACCTTGCTCTGATTTCCATTTATGAAAAAGGAGCCCGGGTATTGTACCCGGCCCCTTATCTTTGTATACTTATTTTGAGAATACGCGCATAAGTTGATGTATTTCCAGAGTTGCCTTCTTACCGGTGGCTTTCCCGTTGTTTCTACTTTTGAAGGAGGCAAATATGTTTAAAAAACTGTCTCTTGTCGCCATCATATCCTGTTTGTTTATCCTTGGCTTTTTTGCCCGGCCATTGCCCGTCCGTGCCCAGGATGAAACCCCCACCACCACCCCCACCGTAACCCCCACCCCCATCCCATGTTTTGCCGGCGACCATTACTTCGCTGCCGGTTTATTGAACGGCGCCAAAGATGCCTATGCCACCGCCCTTGTGCAGCCCGGCGAGGAAGCCTGCGCCTCCGCCGGTCTCGCCAAGATCGGCGAAAAAATGTGCGCGGTTGCCCAGTCGCAGGTCAATGCCGGCGATTATGAGACCGCCAAAACCACCTACAATACCATCCTCACCGATTTCCCCGCTTCCACCTGTGCCAGCGATGGCCTGAAAGACATCTCGCCCGCCGCCTGTGCTCAGGCCGCTTCCTATCTTGAAAAGGGCTCCGTCCAGCTTGCTGAGGATACCTACAAAAAGATCCTCGAAACCCGCCCCGGCCAAGTCTGTGCCCTGGATGGGCTCGAACAGGTCGCCGGCAAAAAATGTGACCTCGCCGCCAAACAGGCCGCCTCTGGCCTGGCTGACAAAGCCTCCGCCACCTACGAGGAGCTCCTCAAGACCTATCCCGGCCTTGACTGTGCCGTAAACGGCCAGGCTGCTCTTGCCACCACCCCCGATAAGATTCGCAGTCTGTTGCAAATGGGCGATTATGATACCGCCTGGACCGATTTGCAGGCCGCCCTCAAAAACAGCCCCGGCGACCCGCAGTACCGGGCGCTCGCTTCGCAGCCCTGGGCAAAAGCCTTCCGCATAAAAACATTCGTGGGTTCCTTCTCTGGCCTTTTGTCGCTTGCGCTCATTGCGCTTGCCCTGGTTCTTGGCTATTCGGCCCTCACCTCGCGCAGACCCAAGTTGGATATCGATCAGTTTGACGTCTCCGCCCTTGATCCGGAGGCACCGGCCCTCTTAAAAATGAGATCCAGGTCCGCTTCGAACAGGCTCTTGGAAACCTTGGTCAGCTTCGCAGTTTCAAGAATCCGGACCTGATCGATAGCGCCCTGACCGAGATGACCTTGCCTGATATCGGTTTGCCTGAAACCTATAAGAAATTCTTCGATGCTCTCATTAAATTAATTCCCAATAACGTCGTCACCATTAATGGTTCCCTGCTCGTGGATGAAACCCGCGGTGCCGGCATCATCGTTCGCCTGACCCAGAATAGCAACAAAAAACTATGGGGTGTCGATGTTGTCTGGCAGTCGGATGTCGATCCGGCTTTCACCCCGGGTCTGGCTCAGACCCCGCCCGATCACCAGCCTTATAAAGCCTTGGTCAGGTACGCTGCCATCCTGGCCCACTGGATTTATTACCAGCGTACCAACCGCCACATGCTTCCCGAGGCCTATGGCACCGATAACTTCCGCAGCCATATCCTTACCTATGCTGCCACAGAGCTGCAGGAAAAGGGGACCGCCGCGAAACCAGTTGAGATCATGCTCCGCCAGGCCCTTGCCGAGGACCTGGATAACTATGTCGCCATGCTCAACCTGGCCAGGTTTACCCTGCGCTCAAACCCCGCCGAGAGTGAGGCCTATCTCCTCCGTGTCCAGGACCTGACCGAATCCCTCGTTGGGCTCAAGCGCCTGCCGCACGTCTATGCCACCTACCGCCTGGGCGCTAACCAGCTTGAATTATTCGCCCTCGACCCGCTCCGGAATGCCCAAAGCCTGCCTGCCGCGCTCCAACTCCTGCAGCAGGCTGTCTTTCACGCCCAAAAGATCCAGGAAAATAACCGCGAGGTCACCCGGGAAGTGGTCGGCATGATCAGGATCCCCTATGCCGATGCCTTGCGCCGCAGCGGCCAGAACGAGCAGGCCGAAGAGATCATTGCCGAGGTCCGGAAGGATTCCCTTGCTGCGCCCAGGGTGCTCTACAACCTGGCCTGCTATTACACCAGCCAGCTCACCCTGCCGGATGGCACCCCCCAGCCGGATGCTGGCGGCCTGGATATGGCGCTGGACTTCCTGGAGCGCGCCCTGCTTGCCAACCGTGCCTACTTCATTGGTGCCGAGAAGGATCCGTCACTTGCCAGGCTGCGCTTCGGCCTCAAGAAGCAGGCCTATATCGACCGCATCCGCAGGAAATTCGCCCCCCTCGATCCCCTTGAACTGAACCGGCACTGCCGCGATTTCTGCCAGATTGCCACCCGGCCTGGTGCCACCCCCGATCTGCTCGATGCTGCCCTCGATTACCTTGAGCTTGCCCTCCAGCTCAACCCTGCTGGCTTTGCTGCGGCGGATAAGGATCCTTCCCTCGAAACCCTGCGCAAACACCCGCAGTACCAATCCCGCATCAAGGACAGGTTCGGCCAGGTCCAGCCCCCAACTTCTTGACGCCCCTGCCCGACTCACCGCCATCTGCTTTCCATCTTTGCCATCCTGATCTTCCCTGCGGAGGTGCACCAAAATCGGATGTTTGCCCCGCACGTGATATTTTGGCGGATGATTTCCCGCCATAGCATCCAGAAGCTCTGCTGGAAATAACCAAAAAAAACCTCCTTCTCTTTTTTCCATTTTGCCATCCTGATTTTCCCTGCGAGGGTGCACCAAAATCGGATGTTTGCCCCGCACGTGGTTTGTTTGAGCGTCTTTTGCTCAAACAAACCACATAAAAACCTCCTCTCCACTTCCCAGGCTTGTTCCCTCAATCTGGGATGCATCCTCGTTCGTAAATACTAAAAAATCCTCCCCCATTTAGAAGCGTAAATGGGGGAGGATTCGCTCCTCATCAACCCTCAGGCCTGCCTACGGCGCGGACTGCGAAAAACTGCTGATGATCGCGTTCATCCCCAATACCTGTGCTTCAAGATCCTTCTTCGTCGCATCCTGCAAATTTTCCAAGTTCACATTGATGGCCGGGATGCTTTGCGAGTCGAGCCAGTCGATCATTGCGCCGGTCTGCGCATAGGCCACATACTCGCTCGAGTTGTAACCCGCCACCTTCGCATACTCATCCGCCAGCGGCTGCGAGAACAGGCTTCTTTCCCCGCAACCGCCCGGTATGACCAGCCCTCCCAGCTGTTCGTGTGCCTCAAAAACGATCACCGCCACGCTCAGGTTACTCAGGATGAATTCCCGCAGCGCCTGGGTCTCCGGTTCGGAAAATGCGCTTGTCCCGCCGTCAACCTTGATCCTTGACCACAGCGCATCCTGTTTCCAGTTGCAGTCCCAGTTGAAATTCAAGTCCACCCCGTTGGCGTTGTTGCGCCCGATCACCATACCCGACAGGTCCTGCCGGGTGACGCTGTCCGGGTTGGCGTTCACGATCACATCCACCGTCACGGCGGACGATAGCCGTTTTGAAAAACTGTGCAGGTAACTCGTCAGCAGCTGGCCAACCTCCACCGTCGAAGGCGAGTAGGCTGCGTGCAGCCCGCCCACAAACACGATGTGCCGCGCCCCATTCCCATACTGGTAAACGACGAGTTCCTGCCCCTTCACCGACTTCCCGATCGCGAACTTGCGCTCGGTCACATAGGCAGTCGCCGTCGCTGGCGGTGGCGTGGCTGTTGGCGGGATTTGGGTCAGCTCTGTGTTCGGGTCCTGCACCCGTGTCGGTGTCGCCAGGTCGCCGGGCGCTTCTGTTGGCGGGATTGATCCGCTGCTGCTGACCGGTTCGTTTAGCAGTGGCGCGATCTGGGTCTGCAGCCGGCTGATGCTGTCGACTTGGTTGATCGACTGCTGCACCAGCGCCGTTGTCTGGAACTGGGCCGTCGCGTTCTGGCTCACAACCGTGCCCTGCGCGCTGACGGCTGCATCCCGGGCCATTTCCGCCAGTTGGTTGGCTGCCTGGGCATCGCTCAGGGCCTGCACCGCCGCATTCCGGCTGGAGATTGCCCACCCCGATAGTCCCACCAGCACCATGATCAGCGCCACCACCCCGGTCCAGATCAGCGTGTTGCGCCTGTCCCGCCGGCGTTTGAACGCCTTTGCCGAAGCGCTCACGAACTGCTGTTCCACCTCTGTCACCGCGCTGCCCCGGCGTTGCACTTCGGCCTGCGCCGCCTCCAGTTGTTTGCCTTCGTAAAGCTGCGCATCCGCCTTCCCGCCATTGTTCCAGTTTTGGGCATCCGTCAGCAGCCGGCTCTGGTGCAGCGCCATCCAGGCCCGGTTCGATTGCAGGATCGGTCCCACGAAGCGGTCGTGCACCAGCTCAAACCAGGTCCCGCCGGGCCGATTATCGGGCCGGATGATATAGATCGATGCCAGCACGTTCACCGCCTCGTTCGGCAGCCCCTCCGTCAGTGTCTTGCCCTGGTACACAAACCCGCGCGTCTCGGCCTCCGTGATCAGCTGTGTCGAGAACCAGGTCCGCAGATCACGCTCGCTCACCAGACCCGGGGTTTTCTCCAGCACCTTGGCCAGCGCTTGCTCATAAAAATCCCCCAGTGCCTTGTTGATGAACTGCGCCAGGCTTTCGCCCTTGGCCAGTGCCTCGATATCGGCCAAAGTGATGTGCTTGCCCGGTGAAAGTGTGTCCGATTGTTTCATCAGGCTCGACCACAGCTGGAAGCACACCACCTGCAGCTGCACCGGCTCGATATATTCTCCCTGCACCAACACCGGGTTTCCATCCAGTATCTGCGTTCCGCTTACCATCCGCAGGTTGTCCACCAGCATTTCGGCGATGCCGGGATCGTAAGGCCGCAGCTTCTCCACCGGCTTGCGTACCGCCTCCAGCGCCGCCTTGCTCTCCATCCGTCGCATGTAGTAGCGCGCCCGCAGTTGGTTGGGCAGCAGGTGCGCGAACGGGTCCAGCGTCGCCACGTAATCTTCGCGCATCACCAGCACCACCCACAGGTACGGGTCCTGTTCCATCGCTTCCGCGATTTGCGCGAACAGGTCCTGGCGTTTCTCCCATGCTTCCAGGTGCGTGCTCATGATCTCTTCGAACTGGTCGATGATCAGCACCCGCGGTTTGATTTCCTCCGGGTTGGCCTCCTGCGCCGCGGTCGCTGCTGGCTGGTTGGCCGGGTCGGCGTACAAAAAAAGTTCGCCGTCAAAAGCCAGGTTCCCCAGGAAATCCGCCAGCCGCATCTGTGCAAAGCGTTCCGGGGCGCCCTTGCTCTGGTCCAGGTGCGTCAGCAGGTTGAATATGAAAATATTGGCGCATTGCTCGTGCTTGAGGATATCGCCGCTCACCCGTCCCACCGGCAGCACTTCAAAGTTGCGTTCCTCCAGCCCGGGCACCAGGCGCGCGTTGATCAGCGAGCTCTTGCCCGCCCCGGACTGCGAGTAGAACAACACCAGCTGCTCCGAGACCGCCAGCGACAGCAGGTCGCGCGCCTCGGTATCGCGCCCATAATACAGCCCGGCCTCCGCCCGTGTGAACGGGCGCGGCCCGACATACGGATTGACCACCGGTAGCTTCATCCCTGGCCCTGTACCCATTTGCTCCACTCCTTCCACAGCCCGCTCATGTAATCGTAGCTGTTGCCCCATTCCACCTTGAAATCGGCATCTTCGAAGTATTCCTTCAGGTAATGGTTGGCCTCTTCGGCGTTTTCTGCCAGCCCGCTTTTGCCCGGCTCCAGCTGCAGGATCAGCCCAAACGAGCGCAGGCTGCTCGCTCCTGGTTTGACCACCCCGCGGTACAGCACGCGGAAATCCCAGTCGTCCAGGTTGAAGCCCAGCAGAACCAGCGACATGCTGCGCAGCGCATCCGCCAGGTACAGCGGAATCACCGGTTTGTGGATATCCGGTCCCTTGGTCGCTTCCACCAGGAAGGACAGGTAATCGTCCTCGCTCAGCACCAGCGTCCGTGGGTATTTCTCGAACCCGAACAGGTGGTAGACCAGCGGGGTTTCCGCCTTGGGCACGAAGTTCAGGTTGGTCTGGTGCTCTGGCAGCACGTTGGTCTCATCCCCGCTCCAGAAACACACCTGTGTTAGCGGCGTGCGCCCCTCGGCGATGATCGCCCTCTCGAGGAAATCGAAATAGCTGGTGGTGATATAGATCGGCAGGTTCAGCCGCGCCAGCAGTCGCAGCGGATCGTGGTCCGCATCCTCGTAGGCCGGGTAACCAAACTCGCTGGCGATGTCGGTCAGCGAAAGCTCGTTCACCTGCCCTTCCAACTCCAGGGCTGCATCCGCGTTTTTATCATCCGCCTTGCCCAGTTCCACCAGGATCTGTTTCAGGAAGGTCAGGTATTGGCGCTTGGCTTGTTCCGTGTCGCGGCTCTTGACCCGGTTGTACAGCGCCACCCGTGGCAGGTCGAAATCGTCCTTGAGCGGATAGCCGATCAGCTCGGCCCATGTGCGCGCGATGGAGTGATCTACCGGTTCGTCCGGCGTTTCGGGCGGCGCCAGGTTGAAGATCCTGTCGAAGCTGATCGTGCTGCTGATGATCGGGATCACCTTTCCGTCCCGCACCCGCTGGAAGATCTCGGTCCGGTCCAACTGGTCGCCCTGGGCCTTGTTTTTCTCGATCAGCGCCTTCAGCAGGCTGCCGCGGCTTGGTCTGTTCAACATAATTCTCTCCAAATAAGTTGGGTTATGATTTCAAACTTCCTCTCAACCTGCTCATCACCATCATCTTCGCGCGCAACTCCGCCTGGAGCCCTTCACCGCGAGTGGGGTTTTGTCTTGCGATTTCCGTGTCAAACACCACAAAAAAAGGATTTTGATTTTGCTCTTTATCTCAACCTGTCCATCTCCATCGTCTTCGCGCGCATCTCCCTCGGGAGCTCTTCCCCGCGGGTGGTGTATTTTCGCGCGATTTCTACATCAAAACACCACAAAAAAAGGATTTTGATTTTGCACTTCCTCGCATCCTGCTACCTCCATAATCTTAGCGTGCAACTCCGCCGGGAGCCCTTCCCCCCGGGTGGTGTTTTTTCGTGTGATTTCTGCATCAAAACACCACAAGAAAAGGATTTTGATTTTGCACTTCCTCGCATCCTGCTACCTCCATCATCTTAGCGTGCAACTCCGCCGGGAGCCCTTCCCTGCAGGTGGTGTTTTTTTCGCGTGATCTTTCGCGAAAAAAACACCACAAAAAATTAATTTATTTCCATCACCACCCGCAAACCGTGCCTCTTCCCTGGCGGCCCGGCCTTGTCCGGCGCATACGAATTGCGCGCGTAACACGTCTGCGATTCGGACGCGTCGCTGTCCCCGGCCCCGCGCACAGCCCTCCGCACCAGCTTGTTCGCGTCCGGATCGTTGCGCCCGTCCTGCGCCCACGGGTAACAATAAGCTGGGTCCGGCGCGTTCCGGTTCTGACCCCACAGGCTCAGGCACCACTCCCGGATGTTGCCGACCATGTCATGACAGCCGTACTTGCTCTGCGCCGGCAGCGCGTTCACCGCGCTGCTCGCGCCTGGGCTGGCGCAGCGCGCCGCGTCCCAGGTCTCGCCCCACGGGTAGCGCCGCCCGTCTTCGCCCCGTGCCGCCTTTTCCCATTCCGCCTCGCTCGGCAGGCGGTAAACGCGCCCGGTCTTTGTACTCAGCCAGCCGCAGTACTCCTTCGCCTCGTACCAGCTCAGGCCCTGCACCGGGTGCTCCAGCTTGCCCGCTGGCGGGTTCTGCCCGCTCCAACCCATCTCCGGCGGCGCGATGCGCTTTGCCTGCTTGATGAACTCGGCGTACTGCCGGTTGGTCACCGGGTATTTCCCGATCCGGTAGGGCGGCAGTTCCACTGCGTGGCGTGGCTTTTCATAAGCCGGCGCTTTTTCATCGTCCGTCCCCATCCAGAAGTTTCCGCCCGGGATGTAGACCGTCTCCGGTTCGAAGGGCTGCACCTTTAAGGAGGCCGCCGCCAGCGGGTTGCTGCGCCCAAAGACGCGGTTGTCGCGCAGGTGGCTGAACAGTACTGGCATCCACCAGTCGTGCCGTTCGGCGATAAAGGAACGCGCGTACGAGAGTGCCAGGTCGGCCTGTCCGTGTTCGCGCAGCGCCTGGAAGAAGTGCGGCAGGAACAACGCCTCGCTTTCCATCGAAAAATTGCCCTGCATCGCCAGCACCGCCGGGATGCCGGCCTTCACCAGCTTCGGTCCCAGCGCCCGCCAGGTCGGGCCTGATTTGCCGCCCGCGCTCTTGCACGAGATCAGCACCACCAGTTCCGGGTAAGCCCTCAGCCCGCGCATGCGCGCCACGAAGTCGCCTGCCGGAACACGCTTGAGCCTGCCGTCCGCCTCTTCCAGCCACAGCCAGGACTCGTTCGCGCCGGTCGTCCCGTGGCATACCAGGTACAGGATATCCACCTCCTCGCCCAGCTCGGCGAAAATATCATCGTAGGTGGCCCGCCTGGCCTTGCCATCCGGCAGCCGGCGCGTGGCCGATAGTTCGCCCAGGTTGGTCTGCGCTCGATCCAGTTCTGTCTGCGCCTCGATCGGCGCCATCTTGTAGCCCGCCAGCCCGTCCGGGTTCGCTGCCACCAGCAGCGCCCTCGCATCTTCGGGCGCCTTCAGGCTCAGCGGCCTGGCCGAGAGTGTGCTCAGCCCCCTCGAAAACAGGATCCGCTCGCCGCACGCCAGGCGTGTGTCGTCGCGCGGGTTGCGCAGCATTTCCCAGCAAATGTCGTGCAGCGGGCTGTTGTCGGCCTCGATCCACAGCCGGATTCGCAGGGTCGAACTGTCCGCGGCGCACACCGCCAGCGCCTCGCTCAACCCCTGCGCCAGTGTTGGGCTGGCGAACATGGCCTGTGTCAGCTTGCGGGCGTAGGCCTCCGGCTCCAGCTCCCGGTCGCCCAGGTTCCCCAGCTCGATGCTTTCAGCCGCTGACCCGTTGTCGCCGGTTCCCACCCGTATTTCGGATGGGCTGTTGGCCGGTCTGAAGCGCATTTTGGCCTGGCAGCGCGTCCCGTTTGTCGAGCTCAGGCTGATCTCCAGTTCTGCGAAATCATCCATGCGTTATGCGCCCGCACGCGGGTTTTGCTTTGTTTGAAAGGAATAAGTCAACCTGCCGCTCCCGGTCATCTTCTATCGATGGTTTAGGACAATATGTATACGAAATATCCTTCATTATTATAATAGCGCAAATTGCGTATATTCGCCAACAGGTTTTTTGAAATTCGGTTCTTTCTGCTCGGTTGCCCGCCAATCGGATGTTTGCCCCGCAAGTGGATTTTTCCCGATGTCCTTCGGAAAAATCCACAAAAAAACCTTTTTTTACTGTTTGCAAAATTCTGCTCATCCATTACTGACGTTATAATGGATGTATTGCCCTGCCTCACCCACCCCACCCTCAACCTAGCTGGAGAACCTCATGACCGAGCAAAAATCAGGCGCCCAGATCAGCCAGAAAGCCTTTATCCAGGCCGTCCTCATCATTTTCGTCTTGATGCTCATCGCCGGTGTTCTTACCCGCCTTGTCCCGGCCGGCCAGTACACCCGCTCGCTCCAGGATGGGCGCGAAGTGATCGACCCAGCCTCCTACCGCCTCGTAACCGCGCCCGATTACCCCGTCTGGCGCTGGTTCACCGCCCCGCTCGAGGTCCTGGCCG
>Ga0172368_10007442_pt1 | contig 11423 bp, 6 predicted proteins | sample Lak11m_FD_114540 | JGI IMG/M metagenome (GOLD analysis project Ga0172368, IMG submission 114540) | Freshwater microbial communities from Kabuno Bay, South-Kivu, Congo - kab_022012_11m | ecosystem: Environmental > Aquatic > Freshwater > Lake | place: Democratic Republic of the Congo: South-Kivu...
CCCGGCTCGTCGAGGAGATGATCGTCGCGTCTCTCGACAGCACCGGGCGCTTCAAGGTCACGAGCCCCAACGACCTCGTGGCGGTGCTCGGATTCGAGAGGCAGAAGCAATCGCTGGGGTGTGAGGAGAGCGCCGCGTGCCTCGCGGAGATCGCCGGTGCGCTGGGAGTGGAGTTCGTGGCGGCCGCGCGCGTGGGGAAGCTCGAAAACCTCACCGTACTGATGCTCGCGATCATCGACGTGAAGAACGCCGCAGCGGTGGCACGCTCGCGGCGCACGCTCGGGTCGGTGAAGGAGTTTCCGGCGGCCATCGATGCGATGGTGGCGGAGGCGGTGGCGGGCATCGGCCCGGCTTTCGGCTCTCGGCTTTCGGCTTTCGGGACAGCGGTCGGCGGGGCCGCAGCGGCGCATCTCTCGACGGAGCTCGGGACGAGCGAGACGCCGGCGTCCGGCGCACCGCGCGCGGCGGCGGAGCCCGCTCTTCCGAAAGCCGAAAGCCGAAAGTCGAAAGCCGGCTTCTGGCTCGCCAGCGGCGCGGCGGTGTGGTTCGCCAGCTCCGCCATGTCCGAGACGAAGTCGCGCGACTCGACGCTGAGCCGCGGCGAGTACGCACGCGCCTCGACCGCGGCGGAAAACGCGGTGTTTCGTTCCAACGTCGCCTGGGGCGTGGCGGGGACGGCGGCGCTGGCCGCGGGCGTCTTCGTCGCGTTCCCATTCTAAGGTCGCGTTTTCACAGGAGAAAGATCCATGCGCCCTCCCCGCCGCCTCCCGGCTGCGAGCGTCATCGCCCCATGGCGCGCCATTCGAGAGCCCTTTCGGCAGCTCGAAGCGGTAGGATGGGCAGACCCGTCGGGCGCCGCGCCTCGGTCATCGCTCTTGGGCACGGGCGTCGACGCGGCGCCCGACGGGCTGCCCGTCGAACGCCAAGGGATGATCGAGACGATCTCCCGAACCGCCTCGTGCGTCGGACGGGCAGCCGGAAACCGGTCCGCGTCCACCCGCGTGCTGCTTTCGCAGGTCTTTCGCCGCGGTCCGGTTTCCGGTCTGCCCATCCTACCGCCCTGCGCTACCGAAAGTGCTTTGCGGACATTGCGATGTGGCGCGCTGACGGCCCTGACCGTCGCGGTGCTCGCCGGCTGCTCCATCTCGTCGGGCGGCTCGCGTCCGCCTCCTCCGGGCGGGGCCGGAGTCGTGGTCGATCCCGAGACCGGCGCGGTGTCGGTCGATCCGGCGAAAGTGCCGGTGCTGCCCGCGTGCGCTCCCGGCCAGACGGTGGTGCGCACGGCGGAGGGCTGGGCCTGCTCGCGCGAGGTTCGCTGGAGCGACATCGCCGACCCGCCCGCCCAGTACGAGCCCGCGGCGCACACGCACGCCGCGGCCGACGTGAACGGACTCGCCGATGCTGCGGTGACGGCCATGGGCGAAAAGGCGCCGACGAACGCGCTCAACCATGATCGCTACACGGATGACGAGGCGGTGGCGGCGGTCGCGGCGGGGCACATTCCGTGGTCGAGCGTCGACGGCAAGCCCACGGTGTTTCCGCCCGATGCGCACGCGCACACGGCAGCGCAGGTGGTGGATTTCGATGCTCGCGCCATTCAAGCCATGGGCGAAAAGGCGGCGACGAATCCGTTGAATCACGACCGCTACACCGACACCGAAGCGGTGGCGGCCATCACGGCGGCGGATCTGCCGTGGTCGGACGTGAGCGGCGTGACCGCGACGACCGAGTGGCCGGGCACGGCGCAGTGGAGCCGGCTGGCGAACGTGCCGGCGACGTTCACGCCCAGCGCGCACAACCAGGATTTCTCCACCATCACGGGCATCACGAGCACGAGCGAATGGGCCGGCACGGTGCCCACCGCGCGCGTGACCTCGTCGGGGGGCACGGCCGAGGCGCGGCTGGCGGCGCTCGAATCGGCCGTCGCCGCGCTTCAGACCGACAACACCCAGCTCAAGACCGACCGCGACGAGCTCAAGCTCGACCGCGACGACGCGAAGAAGAGGCTGGCGACGCTGGAGGCCGCCAACTGCCCGTCGGGATGGTCGCTGGACGGGAACGAAACGGGCATCACGCTGTGCGTGAAGACGCTGGGCCCCGGGCAGAAGGACGAGATGGTGAAGGTGGGGGATTTCTGGATCGACCGCTACGAGGTCTCGGTGTGCAGCGGCGCCGACGGGCAGCAGACGGGCTATGGTACGACAGCGGTGGCGTGCAGCGTGCGCGACGTGACGCCCAGGGGCAGCCTCACCTGGTTCCAGTTCGCGCAGGCGTGCGCAAACGCGGGCAAGAACCTGTGTACGAACGCCGAGTGGCAGATGGCGGTGACGGGCACGCCGGACCCGGGCAGCAGCGGCAGACCGAACGGGTGCAACGTCGACGGCGACGGGACCCCGGCGCGGACCCGAGCGCATTCCGACTGCGCGAGCAGCTTCGGGGCCTACGACATGATCGGCAACCTGTGGGAGTGGGTGGCGGACTGGCAGCAGGCGGGCAAGGGATGGATGGCCAACGACGGCGAAGCCACCATGGGTTGGCCCTCCGGCTTCCCGGCTGACAACACGTGGAACATCGATGGCCGTGCGCACAACGGGTCGAATTGGGCGAACGGCTTGCCGTCCGCGGGCCTCCGCGGCGGCTACTGGAACGACGGCGCGGACGCCGGTGCGTTCGCCGTGAACTGGACCAACGCGCCGTCGACCTGGGCCACGCTCCTCGGCGCGCGCTGCTGCGCTCGCGGGGGTAGGTAGTTGGTCTTCGGCCCTTCGGAATTCGGCACTTTGGCGTCGTCGGGTTTCCGGAAATGGCTCTTCGTTTCCGGAAAGCCGGCGGTCGTTTTCCGGAAAGGCGGGGGCGTTTCTCGCAACTTTTCCGGAAAGCTTCCGGAAAGGTTGCGAGAATGCGAGAGCCTTTCCGGAAAAGCTGCCGGAAGACTTGCGAGCCTCCCGGCATCGAGGTAGCGTGCGCCCGTCGTCGAGGAGCCGATGCCCGAGCAGCCCCCCAGCTACAGCTTGCGTGACGCGGCGGCCATGTTGCGTAGGTCCGAACGCACGCTCTGGTCGCTGGTGCAGGGGGGACGCATCCACGCGGCGAAGCACGGGCGGGCCTGGGAGCTGGAGGCGGCTTCCGTGACCGAGTTCGCACGGGCGAACGGCATCCCGATCCGCGGCGACGACCCCCGCTCCGCGCTACCGCCCGTGCCTCCCGCTCACCCCGAGCAGAGTCGAGGGGCACCGGGCACCGGGTCCCCTGGCACGGTCTCGAAGCATGGGTAGCGGCCGCCGAGCGAGAGTAGACAGGATGGGCGTGCCACCCCCGCACCGCCCAAACCGTCGCAGATGGCACTGCGTCCCGCTGCGCGGGGGTGGACGCCCGTCCCACGAGTGCGCTCGCCCTCGCGGGGTTTCGCTGGCATCCGCTTGCGCCGCACGGGCGTCCCGCCGCAAAAAAGACGCGGCGGGCACGCCCATCCTGGTATGTCGTGTACCAAGCGCTGCGGGAGGGACGGGAGGTCTACCGTGCCGCAGGAGCCTGGGCCACCGAAGCCTTGCGAGCTGCGGAGACAGCGACCAGGGTTTCCGAGCAATGCTGGCAGTTGCGGCTCCCGGGCTCGCGCGCCGAACGGGACCTTGTCCGCGGAAGTCCCTCGACTGCGCTCCGGGTGAGCGACGGGGACCGCGGTGCCGGTCCGGGCCCGCGGGGCCGGCCTCATCCCATGAGCACCGCGCCCGGGATGCCTGCATCGAACGTGGCGAGCCGGGCGCCGTGCACGCCGGCGAGTGCGAGCAGATGGCCGTCGGTCGTCTGGCCCGGGCTCTTCACCCACGCCGGCAGAGCGTCGGCTCCCACGTTGTCGGCGAGCAGCACGAATGCCGGCCGCCGGCTTCGCTTCAGCGCGGTCAGGAGACCGGCGGCACCGGCAACGTCGGGCGACAGGCGGGCCTGCGGACCGACGCGGACGAACCCCAGTTCCGTAATGGCGCAGGTCGCCAGCCGGTCCGCGCGGCGCCGAGCGGCGACCCACGCCTGCGCCCGGTCGTGCATCGCGTGCGCGTCGTGGCCGAGCGCCAGCAGCGCGTTCACGTCCAGCAGGTACGTCACGGAAAGTCGGCCAGCAGCGCCCGGACGTCCTCGCACGTGACGCGGCGCATCCCGGCCGGGGCCCGCATGACGGGCAGGCCGGTGACCGGGCTGGTTTCGACACGGTAGCCGGCTCGTGCCGGAGCGACGGCTTGGGCCTGCAGGGAGCGCCTTCGCAGGAACTCCGACACCGTGCGGTTCTCGCGACGCGCCAGCCGCCGGATTCGCGCCGCTTCCTCGGGGCTCACCTTGAACGTCAGTGTCGGCATGGTAATATCGTATTACTCCGCGGTGGCGCGGTCAAATGCGCCCTTGGACCGGCGCGGGATGCTTCGCACGCACGACGCCCCGGCGCCGTTCCTCGACTGCGATCGGCCGGCTCCCCCGGGGACGGCAAGCGCCGTGCCGGCTTCAAATCCCCTATCCCTTCCCTCGACCACCGAGTTGCCGACAATCGAGGCGGTGGCACCGCTCTCGACGAGCAGCGTTCCGGTTCCGTCCCCTGCACCGGAGCTGCCACGCAGGGCGGACGGGGGCGCGCCGGCGCGAAGCGGATCCGCTTCCCCCGAAGACGCGGGGACGGAAGCCGCAGCGGCCCGACGCGGGCGGCGACCCGCCTTCGCCGGGCGGCAGATCGCTCGCCGCCGGGCGGAGGGGCTTTGCGCCGGCCTGGTCCAAGAACGAACGGCGGTCCCGGTACCCTTCGGCGTCCGGCAACCGACGGGCCTGGTGCGTCGCTCACCGACACCGGGCGGAAGAGCCGGGCTTGCTCACGGCCGATAGAGTTCCCACGCCATCTCATCTAGACGCTTGTTGATTTCCCCCACCCGCTCGCTCTGGCGCCGTACGGCGTCACGCTCGGCATCGAGGGCTTCTGCGAGGGCGAGAAGGCCCTTCTCGGAATCTGGGAGGTGATCCTTCGAGGCGCGTTCGGCCCAGACGGAGGGAAGAGCCGCCGCGAAGTCGGCAAGCAGCGCCGCAACGCGCGCCCGCTCCTTGACGGCGTTCCCCGGTCGCAGCGCGACTTCCCGCCCGACCCGAACCTCCTCGTCCACGGCCCTCGCGCGGCTGAGATCGCGCTCCTGCCACTCGGGCAGGATCTCGACGAGACCACGCGCGCCGGCGACCAGAAGGTTCACCTTGCCGGTCTTCGGATGCTCCTTCCAGAAGCGCTCGACGAGGAGGCGAACCGGAACCTCCACGGGCTCCTTGATGCGGTAGCCTTGCCGCTCAAGCGCGGCGAGCTCCGTCACGATCTGGTGGCGTTCCTTCGCAAGGTCGATGAACGGGCGCTGCTGCTTCGGGGGCAGCAGCTTGATCGGGATGGCGCGGATGTCATCCGGGTAGACGTGCTCCTTCATCGATCGCTTGTTCGCAGCGAGCCACTTCTGCAGCGGCTCGCCGAGGGCGAGGGCGCACAGGTACCAATCGGAGATGTGTTCGCTCCGGCCTTCCTCGAAACGGTCCGCCGAACGAAGGTTCTCGCGCGCATCGTCGACGGCTCGGTTGCTCACCTCTGAAAGCTGCGACCAGCGCACGGCAAGGCGCAGCGAGTCCGAGGTCACAAGGAAACCGTCGGGGCCTCCTTCATCCACCGCCACGCCTGTGAAGGTGCCGAACATGAGCTTGGGGACGGCGTACAGCTCCGGGAACGTCGGACGTCGGACGCGATCGGGGCAACGCGTATGCGGACCGTACTCGATCCACCGCGTGGCCCCCAAGCCGCCCCGCAGAACGTCGCCCGAGTCGATGAAGCGCCGTGTGTGCACGTCGTCTCGGGCGTCGGCGAGCAGCTCCTCCTTCCGGAAGGGCCTGTGCTTGATGCGCTTGCCTTTCCTGCCAAGGTCTTCCACCAACTCCTCGCCGAAGCGGCCAGGGTCGTAGGACGCCGGCACGGGGATGATGGCGCCCGCCTCCTGCTTCTCGTCGGAGTTGAGGACCATGCCGACGCTGATGTAGCAGAGCTCCTCGAGCGGGACCGTCTCGGCGAGGTTCAGCTTCACCTCGGGGCGGGGGTTCAGGATCCGCTCTTGTCCGGTCTCGGCCTGCACGAGCCGGTCCAGCTCCTCGATCCTCAGCGTGCCGTCTTCGTTCCGCTCGGAACTCGTCGCGCGGGGGACGGTCCGGCGGCCGGAGGGCGGACCCGCCGAGAAGGTGAACACCGTCGGGTCGAGCCAGTCCGCATCCTCGAAGAGCTCCAGCCCCTCGGTGAAGAGCACGTCGTGCAGCTTGGCGCCGCGAACCAGGAGCTCGCGCAGCTTTTCGGCGTAGGGGCTCGTTCCAATGGCGTTGCTGACGACGAGGCAGCAGCGCGCTTCGGCGCGTTCCGCAAGAAGCCGCCGGTACTGCTCCACGAAGGGGACGAAGAGATCCCACTTCAGATGGGCCGTCGTGAACCAGGTCTGGTCCTCAAGCAGGCGGCGGTACGCCTTCCACCGCTCGGCCCCCTCGTCTGCGCGCACGTAGGGCGGGTTGCCGACCAGCACGTCGATGCCCTCGGCGAACGGCCCGGCGCGCGCCTTGAGGAGCTCGGGCACCACCTGCTCGGCTCCAAGCAGCGCTGCCGACTCGGGTGAGGCGGCGAGCCCCTCGTTCACCAGGAGCGAGTCGGTGCAGTAGACGTGGAAGCGATCGACGGTCACCGTCGCGCCGGCCTCCTTCGCGGCCTGCACGAGGTCGAGCACCTGGATGAGCAGGTTGGTCTCGGCGAGGTAGCAGGCGAACGGATTCACGTCGAGGCCGAAGATGCGGGCCTGCACCTCGGCCAGCGCGCTGGCGGCGGCGCTGGCCGGAACGCGGCCGTCGGGACCGCGGAAGCTGTCGATCATGCGCCGAGCGGCCTCGACGAGGAAGCTGCCGGAGCCGCAGGCGAGGTCGGCCAGCCGGCGGCCCGCGGCACCCGCGCCCTTCCAACCCGCGCGGTCGAGCATCTCGGCGACGAGCGGCCGCGGCGTGTAGTAGCGCCCCTGCTCGTGCTTGCCTTCCTCCAGATACTGGCCGTACACCGCCCCGATGATGTCGGTGTCGATCCGCGCGAGGTTGAACTCGTTGAGCTCGACCAGCGCCCGCAGCAGGACCTTGTCGTCCATGCGGTACCAGTCGAAGGGCTGCGACGAGCCGTAGAAGTGCACGTAGATGTTCTGCGCGCAGTCGTAGGCCATGCGCGTGAGGTAGTCGTAGGAGCGGCCGGCCGCGTAGTCGAGGTACTGCTCGACCCGCTCCTGCCAGAACGCCAGCCCGCCGTCCGACAGCTTGCGCCGGAACAGGCCCTTGTCCTCGCAGATGCGCACGAGCAGCAGGCGGATCAGGTAGACATAGGCCGTCTGCAGCGCGAACTCGTCGCGCAGCTTGTCCTCGCCGGCGCCGACCATCACGCTCGAGGAGACGCGGTCGCTCCAGGTCCGGTAGCCCTTGTGCGCGGGGATGGCGGTGCGGAAGTCGTTCTCCAGGTCGAGCAGCGCGAGCGTGCGATCGACCGCCCCGCGGCAGAACTCCTCCAGCTGCTCGCGCAGCGCCTGGATGATCTTGCGGCGACGTGCCTCTTCGCGCCCGCTGCCGTTCCTGGCCTTTTTGGCTGCGGGCGCGACCGCCACGAGCGCCGTCTGGCGCTCTTCTGCCTCGTCCGCGGCCGGGCGCAGACGCGGCTCCAGGCTCCCGACGATCTCGGCCACGAGGTCGCGGCCGCCGTCGTTGCCCGGCGAGTCGCGCCACTTCGACAGCGGCTCGAGGCACAGCGCGCCAAACTCCTCGGCCGTCAGGTCGAAGTGGACGCGCATGGAGGCGATGTGCTTCCACGCGTTGTCGAGGTCGGGGCGCGACATCTCGGCGTCGCGCGCCCGCCGGTACTCGGCGTGTCGGTCCAGCGCGTCCTCGAGCTGCTGACGGACGTCCTGCGAGAACACGCGGATGAGGTCGCGCAAGCGGTGGACGAGCGCCTGCGGAGCGCCGACGACGTCGACGGCGCGGGTCTTCCAGACCTCCTCGTTGTACTCGATGAGCACCCGCTCGATGCCCTCGCCGCCGGGGCGCTCGCGCAGCGCCGCGTTGACGCGCTCGATCCACCGGGGCGGCAGCGGCGGCACCTGCCGCGTCTTCTCGACGAGCGCATGGATGCCGGCAAAGGCCGCTCGCGAGAAGCGATCCCACAGGACCCGCAGCGCCCGGCGCTCGCCCTCGGGAAGGACGCCCGGGCCGCTCGGGGCGGCGGCCGCGACCGCCTTCAGATCGACGCGGCCGAGCCGCACCTCGCCGTCGCCGCCGAACTCCCACGCCTCCAGGACGAAGCCGTTGCAGAGCCAGCCGGTCCGCCCGTGCACGACGCCGCTCAGGACGTAGCGCCGCAGCTGCTCGCGCGGCGTCTCGTCCCGGTCGCTGCGCTTGAGGCGCCGGGCGTGGAAGTCCCGCACGGAGGTCGCCTTGCACTCGGCCACGAAGACGGGGCGGGTGTCGAACACCTCCGCGACGCGCACGGTGAAGTCGGGGACCGCGCGCTCCTCCTGCTCGTCGAGGCGGCGCTCGTGCGAGACGTCGCCCTCGCCGTAGCCGAGCGCATGCAGGAGCTTCTCGACGACGGGGTCGACGACCTCCTTCTCGTCGCCGACCGTGGCGAGCGACGGCTCGCGCAGCGCCAGGTACTCCGCGAGGCCGAGCGGGCGCGCCTGCCCCGACGGGTGGATGCGGATTTCGCGGACCGCCGTGCAGACGGCGTCCAGAAACCGGACGAAGCCGTCCGGCTCGGTCGAGGAAGCAGCGGCCGCCTGGCGCGGCCGAGAGGAACGCGGCGCCATGGCGAGCCTTCTACCAGAGCGGGCGGACATGCGGCAGACCGGAGCCGCCGGATCGGCCCGCCGAGCGCGCAGTACTCCCCGGCCCGGACGCGCTGCGGCACCGCCGGGGCTGCGGACCGGGAAGCGGCACCGAAAGGATCCGCCGCCCCGGAAGACCGCGAGGAGGGAAGCCGCAAGTCGCTCGCCGCCGGGCGGAGGGAAGCCGCGGCCGCCCGACACCTGCGTCAACCTGCCTGCGCCGCGCCGAAAGTGGCTTGCTCCCGGGAGAAAGTGCCTTTTCGTCCGCCTGCGATCGCCCGCCGCTGTCCTCCGCCTGCTTCTCGGATGCGTGCGGACGCTTTGGACAAGGCGCGGATCGCTTCGGCCATCCCGCAGTGAGGGGTCGCAATTTCCGGAGTGGGTTTCTCCAGGGGACCACCCCCGATTCCGGCGCGCCGGGGGTTCGAATTTCGAGGGGCGGGCATGGATGCGACTCCCCCGGAGGCGGGTTGAGGCCGCGCGGCCCGCGTCCTCTGCCGGTCGCTGCCGCCTGGCGCCATCCATCCGACCTTGCGGCCCGGCGGCGCGGTCCGGCGTGCGCCTTGTCGGGAGCGACGCCCTTGGGTAGGCTGCCGGCCGCTTGCCGGTTCCCCGCGCCAACGCCGCCGCACTGCCACGGGGCGCCAGCCGCCTCCAGGCGGCAGGCTTCGCGGCGCTGCTGGCGGCGGCGCCGGTGCCCGGCCTCGCCTTCCCCTCGCGCGGCTACACCCTGAGCCTGCTGCTGTTCGTGCTGCCCAGCCTGGGGGTGCTGCTCTGGTTCGCGTACACGCCGCGCGAGGAGCTCAAGCCGCTGCTGCGCGCAACGGGCCTCACCCTGGCCGCGCTCGTGCCGATGGGCATCGTGCTCAACCTCTTCTTCGCCCGCCGCTTCTTCACCTACGAGAACCGGGAGGCCGTGCTGGGCTGGTACGTGCCGTCGCTGACCCTGTCGGGCCCGGACCGCGAGCATGCCGTGCCCGCGGAGGAGTTCGCCTTCTACGTCGCCGGGTTCGTCGCGATGCTGCTCGTCTACGTCTGGGCGCGCGAGAGCTTCCTGCGCCGCTGCAGCCCGCCGCCGCACGACGCGCCGCCGCGCGTGCTGGGGTTCGCGCTGCGCCCGGCGGCGGTGGCGCTGGGGCTGCTGGGCGCCGCCTGGCTCTGGAAGGCGTTCGGCGCGCGCGAGCCGGGCTTCCCCTCGTACCTCGCCTACCTGCTGCTGCTGCCGTTCGTGGTGACGCTCACGCTGTACAAGGTGGCGCGGCCGCTCGTGAACTGGCAGGCGTTCGCGCTCATGCTCTCGTGGGTCCTCGGGGTCTCGGTGCTCTGGGAGGCGTCGCAGGCCATCCCGAACGGCTGGTGGGGCTACCGGCGCGAGGCGATGGCCGGGCTGTACGTGGCGCCCTGGCACGACCTGCCCGTGGAGGCGGTGCTCGTCTGGTTTCTGGCGGCGTTCGCCACGGTGGTCACCTTCGAGGCGGCGCGCGCCTTCCTGCACCACCCGGCCCCGTGGCGCGAGGCCCTGTTCGGCGCGCGGGCGCGCCGGGGACCGACGCCATGACGGCGCCACGCTGGCCGGCGCTGCGCGAGCGGCTCTGGGCGCGCTGGGAGGCGCTCGTCGCCCCGCCCGCCTCGCTCCCGCCCGATGCGCGGCGCATCGCGCGGAGCATGGCCGTCATCATGTTCGGCCTCGTGCCGGTCTACGGCGTGTGCTTCGCCCTGTCGGCGTCGGTGCGCGTCCAGCCGCTGCGCCTGCCGGAGATCGCCACCGGGGTCGTGCTGCCGGGCGGGGCGGCGCTGGCGGTGGTCGTGGCGCGGCGCGGCCGCCCCCACCTCGGGGCGTGGCTGCTGGCGGCGACGGATCTGGCGGGCGGCTTCTGGGTGGCGCTGCTGGAGCACGAGCCGCTGCGCGCGCTCGCGTCGGTCTTCTTCGTGCTCACCGGCGTCGTCTTCGCCAGCTATCTGATGTCGGTGCGCTCGACCGTGATCGTGGCGCTGCTGGCCGCCGCGATTCTGCCCGCGACGGCGGCGGTGCACCCGTCGCTGCGGGTGGCCGACACGGTGCTGCCGCTGGCGCTGCTGGTGCTGGTGTCGTCGGTGCTGGCGATGGGCAGCCACTTGCGCGCCGAGCACGTGCGCGAGATCGAGGCGCGCACCCGCGAGGCGGCCGACCACGCCGAGCGGCTGCACGTGACGATGGACTCGTGCCTGGACGCGGTGGTCACCACCGACGCGGCGCTGCACGTGCTGGAGTGGAGCCGGCAGGCGGAGCGGATCTTCGGCCGCCCGCGCGCCGACGCCGTGGGCCGCGACCTGCGCGAGATGATCGCCCCGCCGGGCCAGTCCGACCGGCTGCTGGCGTGCCGCGACGGCGACGAGAGCGCCCCCGGCGGCCCCTTCGAGCTGCAGGCGCGCGACGCCGCCGGACGCCTGTTCCCGGTGGAGGTGTCGTGCTTCGCACTCGAACTCATGGTGTGCCCGCTGTGCGGCGGGCAGCGCCGGGTGATCGCCGCGATCGAAAAAGGCGCCGTGGCGAAGGCG
>Ga0172368_10007444_pt1 | contig 11421 bp, 7 predicted proteins | sample Lak11m_FD_114540 | JGI IMG/M metagenome (GOLD analysis project Ga0172368, IMG submission 114540) | Freshwater microbial communities from Kabuno Bay, South-Kivu, Congo - kab_022012_11m | ecosystem: Environmental > Aquatic > Freshwater > Lake | place: Democratic Republic of the Congo: South-Kivu...
CTCGTGAACCCGACGGCGACATCCACGCTCATCCACGTCTTCGTCTGGGTCTGGGCCACCGAGTGGGTCTTCTTCCTTGTCGAGCTCATGGCGGCAATCATCTACTACTACGGCTGGGACCGCATGGATGCCCGGACGCACCTGACGGTCGGCTGGATCTACGTTGCGGCATCGTGGATTTCGCTGGTTCTGATCAACGGGATACTCACGTTCATGCTTACGCCGGGCAAGTGGCCCGAGACGCAGTCAGTCCTCGACGGGTTTCTGAATCCCACGATGCTGCCGTCCATGCTGATCCGTACGGCGGTGTGCGTTGCTCTCGCCGGGCTCTACGCCCTCATCACCGGCGCCCTGCTGCGCGACGCCGACCTACGGGGGCGGATCGTTCGGTACTCCTCGAAGTGGATCATGGCGGGCATCGCGGTACTGCCCGTGCTTGGGGCCTGGTATGTGTCGAGGCTTCCGGCCATGGCCCGCGAGATCTCGATGGGCGGCGCGCCGGCGGTAACGCTCTTCGCCACGGGGAGCATCATCTTCTCCGTGCTCGTGGTCGGCGGCACGTTCATCGGTCCGTACCTGTTCCCGAAGCAGATACACGTGACCTATGCATTCGGCCTGGCCATCCTGGGACTCATGGCTACAGGGGTGACGGAGTGGGTGAGGGAGGCCGTGCGCAAGCCGTTCATCATCTACGACTACATGTACTCCAACACGATCCGTGTGAAGGACCTCAACCAGTACTCGATGACCGGGCTGCTCGCCAATGCCCGCTGGGAGACGCCAACCGAGGAGGACCTGGCCACGCCGCGGGAGCACGGGCGCAAGGTGTTCCGCGCCCAGTGCATGTCGTGCCATACGGTCAACGGCTTCAACGGCATTCGATTCGCCGTTAAGGGCTGGGAGCCGGAGTTCATAGACCACCAGCTTCTCTACCTCAGCCAGCTAAAGGGCTATATGCCGCCGTTCATCGGAACCGACGAGGAACGAGCGGCGCTGGTTGACTACCTCTCAAGCCTTAACGGGGACGAGGGCCAGGCCGACGAGGCTGCGCCGGACACGGAAGGAGGCCGATGATGCCGTTCTTCCCTGCACCCGATCCCGCGGGGCTTCCCGCGCCGATCGCGCTTCTGAAGCTCCTATCCGTCTTCACTCTGACGCTCCATCTCCTGGCCATGAACCTCCTGGTCGGCGGAGTCGCATTGCTGGCGATCAGCGCTCGACGCAGGAACGCGGATCCCGTTGCCGGCCGCCTGTTCGACTACCTTGCCCGCGCGCTGCCCGTCACTATGTCGCTGACGATCACCCTCGGCGTCGCGCCGCTGCTCTTTGTCCAGGTGATCTACGGCCAGGCGTTCTACACATCGTCGGTGCTGATGGCGTGGCCGTGGTTGGCCGTGATCCCACTGGTGATGCTGGCCTACTACGGCCTCTACGCGTGCCAGTTCCGTCCAGACTGGCTGGGCCGGTACCTCAATGCCGTCGCTTGGATCAGCGGGCTCTGCATCCTTGCCGTGGGCTTCCTGTTCGCGAACAACTGGACGCTCATGCTGGCGCCGCAGGCGTGGCACTCGATCTACGACACGGGTATCAGCGGCCTGCACCTCAACATCGCGGATCACTCGCTGTTGCCGCGCTACCTGCACTTCATCGTTGGCGCGTTCGGCGTCGCGGGGCTGGGGATCATCCTACTGGGCCGGCTCCACGGCCGCGAGGACCCTGATGCCGCCGACCGGATGTCGGCGATCGGACGGAAGTGGTTCCTGACGGCGACCGGCGTTGAGGTGGTCGTCGGCCTGTGGTTCCTCTTTGCTCTACCCGAGCAGGTCCGCGCCTTCTTCATCGGCCGGAGCACGCTCGATACCGCGGCACTCGGTGCGGGCATTCTCCTCGCGCTGGTGGCGATGACGATGGTGCGCCGGTCGCCTGGGCTTGCCGCGATCGCAACGGGGCTGTCCGTGTTCCTCATGGTTGCCGTACGGCACCGCGTCAGGCAGATCAGCCTGTTCCCTGATCTCCCCGTCAACAGCCTGGAGGTCAACGCCCAGTGGGGACTCCTCATCCTGTTCGTAGCCGTACTTCTGGTTGGGCTCGGCGCCGTCGCATGGATGGTCGCGGCGTTTGTCCGGTCCTCGGCTCCTGCTCAGGAAGCCTCCGCCCCCGGTGAACAGCCGCATGGGCAACGATAGCTTACTCTCGGCGGTCGTGCCGGCCGCAGGCCTGGGAACGCGCCTGCGGCCTCTCACCGACCACATCCCCAAGGAGATGCTGCCGCTCGGGCGAGCGCCTGTCATCGAGCATGTGCTGGTCGAACTGCGCGAGGCTTGCATCCGTGACGTCAGGATCGTCGTATCTCCCTCCAAGGGGATGATCCGTAGCTACTGCGGAGATGGGTCTCGCTGGGGCGTCCGGTGCGCCTACACGACGCAGGCCGAGATGCGCGGGGTAGGCGACGCAGTCCTGTGCGCGACGTCGGAGGGCGCCCGCCCTCCGTTCTGCGTAGCGTTCGGCGATTGCGCCATCCTGCGACGGCTTGGATCATCAGTTGGATCCGCTTGTGCCCGCCTCGGCCAGGCGTTCCTCGAAGGCGAGTGCGATGCCGCCGTGCTCTGCGAGGAGGTGCCGCGTGAGCGGACCCGGCACTACGGCGTGCTGGCGCCGGCGGATCCCGACGCCGCAAGGTCCGGCGCGCCGTTTGTGTTGGGCGGGATTGTCGAGAAGCCTGATCCGGCACAGGCGCCGAGCACCCTCGTCGTGGCCGCCCGGTGGGCGCTCGGGCAAGCCGCGGTTGAGGCGATCCGCAGCCGGCCACCGGGTCCATCGGGCGAGGTGGGGATCGCCGAGGCGATCGCCGATCTGATCTCGGACGGAGGCCGGGTGATGGCCGTGCCCCTTCTGCCGGACGAGCGGCGTTGCGACGTGGGCAACCCACGTTCACTTCTCACGGCGCAGGCCTACGCGGCCCTGAACGATCCCGATCACGGCGAGGCCGTGCGGGCCGCCTTCGGAGATATGTAGGCGCGGCGCGCCGAAGTATAATGGTCTGGGTGCCGGTGCGCGCCCACAGCCAGGCCAACCGGGAGCACACGATTGACCGTTCCACTCGCGGACCTTGTAGCCCAGTACGCATCCATCAGCGTCGAGATCGCCGCGGCCATACAGAGCGTGCTGGAGGAGGGCCGTTTCATACTGGGCCCGGTTGTCGAGGACCTCGAGCGCCGGGTAGCCGAGTTCTCGGGTGCGGCGTATGCCGTCGGGGTGAACTCCGGGACCGACGCGATCCTCCTGGCGCTCAGGGCGAACGGCATCGGCCCGGGTGATGAGATCGTCACCACTCCGTTCACCTTCGTTGCCACCATCGAGATGATCGCACAGCTCGGCGCGCGACCCGTGTTCGCGGACATAGACCCGGACACGTTCCATCTTTGCCCACGCGCGACCGACGAGAGGGTGTCCGAGCGCACGCGAGCCATCCTGCCGGTGGATCTGTTCGGACAGCCGGCCGACCGGGCCGCGTTTGCCTCACTTGCCGAACGTCGCTCTGTCCGGCTCATCTTCGACGCAGCGCAGGCGATCGGCGCGCGCTTCGAGGGCGCTCCGATCGGCGCCACAGGCGATGCCGCTACGCTCTCCTTCTTTCCCACGAAGAACCTGGGAGCATACGGCGACGGCGGGATGGTCCTCACGAACGATGCTGCGGTTCGCGACACCGTGAGACGCCTTCGATTCCACGGCAGCGGGGGCGGCTACAGATACGCGGAGATCGGATACTGCAGCCGTCTGGATGCGCTGCAGGCGGCGGTGTTGCGGGTGAAACTGGAGCACCTGCCTGCGTGGACCGATGCGCGACGACGGAATGCCGAGGCGTACCGAGCCATGCTGGCCGGCACCAGATGCGTCCTCCCGTTCGAGGATCCGCGCGCCTTCCACGTCTATCATCAGTTCACGGTGCGGCACCCGGAGAGGGACGCGCTGCGCAAGCGCCTGGCCGAGGCAGGCGTTCAGTCGGGTATCTACTACCCGTCTCCGCTGCATCTGCAAGAAGCCTACGCCCATCTGGGTCACCGCCCCGGCGATTTCCCGGAAGCCGAACGGGCGTGCCGCGAAGTCCTGTCACTGCCCGTCCATCCGGAGCTGAACGCTGAGCAGATCGAGCACACGTGTCGAACCATCAGGGCGTTTGACGGCGTCGCCTGACACGGCAGGGCCGGGACGCAGCTCGAGGGAGGTCTGTCACAGATGAAGGCGATGATACTGGCCGCCGGTGTCGGCTCGCGCATGCACCCTCTCACGAGGACCCTCCCAAAGCCGCTCGTTCCCATCGTGAACCGCCCCGTCATGGAGCACATCGTCGCGCTACTGCGGAAGCACGGCTTCACCGATATCATCGTGAACGTACACTACCTTGGCGATCAGATCGTGGAGTACTTTGGCGATGGAAGCCGCTTCGGCGTCCGCATCACCTACTCCCGTGAAGACCGGCTCTGGGGAGACGCAGGCAGCGTCAAGAGGTGCGAGGACTTCTTCGGCAACGAGACGTTCCTCGTCATTGGTGGCGACGACTTGGCGGACCTGGACCTGACCCGGTTCGTCGAGAACCATCGCCAGAAGAAGGCCCTTGCCTCGATCGCGCTGTCTCTGGTGGACGATCCGGCCGAGTACGGCATCGTGCTGATCAACGAAGAGGGCCGCATCACCCGGTTCATGGAGAAGCCGCGAGGCGAGGTCATCTTCTCCAACACCGCCAACACGGGGGTCTACGCCTTCGAGCCGGAGGCGCTCGAGATGATCCCCCGCGGGGTCTTCTATCTGTTCGGCAAGACGTTCTTCCCCCAGATGCTCGAGCAGAAGCGAGCCATCTACGGGCACCTCACCGCGAGCTACTGGATGGATGTAGGCAACCTGGCCATGTACCAGAAGGTCCACCTCGATGCACTGGGCGGCCGAGTGCAGATTGATTTCCCCGATCCAGAGCGCCAGAAGTACCAGTGGGTTGCCCAAAGCGCAGTGATAGACCCGTCGGCCAAGATCGAGTACCCGGTCGTGATCGGGGAGGGCTGCCGCGTCCACGGAGGCGCGAAGGTACTCGAGAACAGCGTCCTGGGCCCAGGCTGCTCGATCGCGCCGGGCGCTGTCGTGCGCCAGTCGATTCTCTGGGAGGATTCCCACGTTCAGGAAGACACGCGACTCGAGCGGTGCGTCGTGGGCCGGGGCTGTCATGTGAAGTCCAACGCCGCGATCTTCGATGGAGTCATCGTGGACCTGAGCAACGTCGCGGACAACGGAGTGTAGCGATGCCCGACCTATACGGACGCCACAGAACTCGCGGCGAGCTCGCCGCCCTGGTGGGCGACATGTCTCAGATCGCCGGCGTGAGGCTGCACCGGCTCGCAGAGGGGTTCGAGGATGGGACGCTTGCCGCCGACGTGAGAACCGGCAGCGGCTTCGAGTTCACGGTCGTGCCGTCACGCGGCCTCGATATATCGGCGGCATCGTACAACGGGCGCGCCCTTGCATGGCGGTCGGCCCAGACGGACCGCCACCCGTCCCACTACGAGCCCGGCGGGCTGGGATGGCTGAGGAGCTTTCCAGGCGGCCTCGTGACGACGTGCGGGCTGACGTGGATGGGGGCGCCGGATGTTGACGATGGCACCGAGCTAGGGCTCCACGGGCGCTTCAGCAACACGCCCGCCACTGCGGTTCGGGCGCACAGCGGCTGGGTCGGCGACGACTACGTGCTGTCGGTCGAGGGGGAGGTGCGTGAGGCCGTGGTGTTCGGCGAGAACGTCGTCGCTCGTCGCCGGATCGAAGCGAAGACGGGCGAGAGCCGCCTGACGATCGAGGACGAGGTAACCAACGACGGGTTCGCAAGCGCGCCCCACATGCTTCTGTACCACGTCAACATCGGCTTTCCGATCGTGGATGTCGGGTCGCGCGTGGTCGTTCCCGCGTGCGAGACGGTTCCTCGCGATGCCGAGGCAGAGCGCGGCGCGGACCGGTGGATGGAGATAGAGGCGCCCGCTCCGGGCTTCCGCGAGAAGGTCTACTTCCACACGGTCAGGCCAGACCGTGAGGGACTCGCACAGGCCGCGGTCGTAAATCCCGGCCTCGACGGCGGCCTTGGTGTCTACGTACGGTACAGGCCGGATCAGCTCCCATGCTTCGTCCAATGGAAGAACATGGCGGCAGGCCCCTACGTGATCGGGCTCGAACCCGCGACGGCGCTCGTCATGGGACGCTCCAAGGAGCGCGCCGCAGGACGGCTGATGATGATCGAGCCGGGCGAGGTGAAGCGCTACAGCCTCGAGCTGGGTGTGCTTGCTGGCGCAGAGGCGCTGAGGCTGCTCGGGTAGGTCGGCCCTTCCCGCGCAGGCAGACCTGGTACCCGGCGCACCTGCGCTCAGTTCGCGGTCGCTTCGGCCTTCGACCCTCAGTTGCCCGTCGAGGCCCCGACCTTCTGCACTCACCGACAGCTCAGGCCTGAACCGGGCGCTCAGCGAGGAGCGGAAACACGTGCTCGGTGTCCACGCGTTGCAGCCGCATGTGCAGGGCATCAGGGCACAACTCGATCGCATCGCCCCAGGACAACTGGCAGTCGGACCGACGCGGGCTGCGGCGAAGCCGCCTTCCTGGTCTCAGAGCCGAAACACCCCGCGCCCCGCACCGGGCCACGCGGTGTGTGTCCTGCCCTTGCATGCGGTGCGTCCGGATAATGGGCTGCCGGCCTCGCTCCGGGCCGTTTCAGCCTTCAGAGGCAGATGACGCGGCACAGGCTGGAAGCCTATGCTACGCGACGAGCACAGGCTGGAAGCCTATGCTACGCGACGAGCACGGGCTGGAAGCCTATGCTACGGGATCAGCGTGATGTTAACCGTCACCGGCTGATCGAGCCGCACTACGTTGGCGTTGACGGTCTGCGTCTGGTACCCCGCTCTCTCGGCGCGCACCTGGTAGTCGCCGACAGGCACCCAGAACCCGTAGGACCCGTCCTGCAGCGTCAGTACGGATCCCAGTTGCGACCCATCTGAGACGCGTATGAGCGTCACCGTTGACCCTGTGAAGATCGTCTGGCCCTGCAGCGTCACCTTGCCGCGGATGGTCGTCGGGCCGCCGGGTATGCCGCCGACGGGCGGCGAGATCAGGATGTCGCCAAGGTGGTTCACGAGGTTGTCGGGCGGCGCCGTGGAGCCTAGAGGTATGTCGAAGATGAGTGGCTTGTCTTCGAAGCCGGTCGCCTTGACGATGCCCACCTGCAGGTCTGGGCCTCCCAATCCCGCGGGCAGGTCCTGGATCGCGAACGCGCCCGTCGCGCCGGTGATCGCGAGCTTGCCGGAGATGCGCACGGTCGCGCCTGAAACCGCCTCCAGTGTGTCGGCGCGCCGGACCGTTCCATCCACGTCCGCGTCATAGGTCGTGTCGGTCAGGAATATGTCGCCGAGGTCGTTCACGGCGTTCGGAGTCAGGGCGGGCAGCGTCTGGTGGAGGGCTGTCATGCCGGTTGCCGTCACCATTATCTGCGTAGCGGTCGCCGATGCGTTCCGGATGGTGAATGTGCCGTCGGCCAGCGTCTGAACGGCGGACGCTCCGGCCACGCTCACGTTCGCCGCCGGGTTTGGTGGCTGTCCCGACGTGACCAGCAAGATGCGTCCCTTGATGTCGGCGGGCAGCCCGCCTCCGCCCCCTCCGCATCCTGTGCCGCCGCACACCAGCGCAAGGGCGGCGATGCAGGCCCCCAGCCAGTTCGCCGAGACGACGTTTCGGTCTCGCATGTCACCTCTCATCGTGTCACCATCATCGGTACGATCAAACGCGCGGCCTCGCCGCTGTCCGTCCTCGCACTAATGACCACCGTATAGGCCCCGGCAGGAACGGAGATGCCTCGGTCGTCTCGGCCGTCCCACAGAAGCGTCAGGCCGCCGGCCGCGGCCGCCCGCCCCCTTTCGACGCGGCGCACAACCGTGCCATGGCCGCTCACCACGGTGGCGGTCACAGTCGCCGCGGCGGTCACTTCGCACGACACCGACACTGCGCCCGACGATCCCGTTCGGGATGCGGTCACGCGCGGGTTCAGAAGCCTGCAGACGTCGGCGCCGCGCCGCTCTGAGACGATCTCGAAGACGCGCGAAGGTGCATCGCCTGAGGAGAACTGGACGCTGGTGCGTGCGTGCATGTACTGCCTGCGCCCCGTGGCGGTGTCTACCAGACACAGGCGCGTCGTCCGTGGAAGCGATCCCGGCAGCATCCAGCTCAGCGTGTAGACCTGCCCGGGCACGGGCGTCCTGACCGTCAGTCGCCACGGACCACGATCGCCCTGCCCACGGATGTCCGAGTAGTAGCGTCCGGAGCCCGAACCCCACTCCTTATGGTCGAACCAGAGGCCGGGCGCGTCCGCAACGAAGGGCGGAGGCTGCTCGGCATCGAGGAGGGCGTCCCGTTCCGCATGCGCGCCGGACGCCTGGCCGAGAACCGCGGTCGCGCCACGTTGGGTGTGGTCGGTGAGCGTCATCCGTACGGACCAGCCGGTCAACGCCCCCGCGCTCCCGGCACGGGTCGCTGGGATTCGGGCGGCCTTCGTCTGGGTGGACGGGTAGGTCAGCGTCAGGCCCTCCGATACGAGCACACGTATCCAGTAGCCGGTCCAGGGCTCCAATGCCTGGGCAGGCGTGTAGCCCGCCGACGGCGAGTAGCCCCAGACGGCAGCCTGTCCGATGCCCGGAATGCTGTGGGCGACGACCCAGCCGCGAGTGACGGCAGTCTGGAGGTCAACGGGCACGTTGTCAGCCTTGTACTGGAACTGCAGCGCATCCACGCCAAGGGAGGTCTCGTAGGGGTTGCCGATCTGGTTCCATCCGTAGAGAAGCCCCACAGTGACGTCGCGGCTCCGACCCGCCGGTCTGCCCACGATCTTCACCGCCGTCGCGCGGTCGAGCAGAATCCAGTACCCCTTCCCGGGCGTGATCGGCTCGAGGTCGGGATAGCGCGCGTACTTGTCTTCGCCGGCCAGCGTCTGTCGCCACTGAGCCATCAGCAGGTTGGTCTCATTGAAGAGCCGCGAGCCCGTGGCCGGGTCGAGGAGTGCATCCGCGGCCCGCTGCTGCAGCGGCTGTATCGGGAACGCGATCATCGCCGGGCCGCCGGGCAGCGTGTAGACCCGCTCGTCCACGGCGCTCTGGACCGGGAAGACGACGACGTATTCAGCGTAGCCGGTAACCACGCTTCGGGCGGTGGGCGTGCCCTGGGAGTCGGTGAACGTCAGCGTCGCACGGCGCGGCCTGCTGAACAGCGTCGGATCCACCGCTGCGCCGAATGCGCCCTGGCGCACGCTTACATCGCCGCTCGTCAGCCCATCGGCATCCAGACGGATGGTCCCCGTGTCGGCGCCTACCACGACCCCCCAGAAGTTGTTCTGGGCGCCGATCTTCCCGGAGGAGCGTGGAGCCGTCTCTATCCTCAGCGATTGGGCGGCGACGGGCAGGTCCATGGTGATCCGCATCCGGCCCTCGAGCGCCGCGTCGCCTCCGATCGTGTTGAAGAACGTCGGCGCGACCGTGCCAAGGCCGGATCGGATGTCCACTTGCTCGTACTGCGCACCAAGGAAGAGCCTGTTGTCGAAGGTGTAGTCGCGGTAGATCGGGTAGGCCGTCGCCGCGAGGTCGGTTTCGTCGCTGTTCCCCTGAGCGTCGAGGGCTGTCCGGTAGTAGGCCAGTATGAGGCCTATGCCGAAGTCGTCGTCGGTCGGGTCCGGCCTCAGCGCCGAAACCTGTGCGTGGAGCTTGGGTCCCAGCGAGACACTGGTGTCAAGAACGTGCTGGCGCAGGTACCAGTCGCCAAAGGTCAGTCCTTCGACGACGCCTCCGCCGGCTGCGGCAAGGGCCTGCGCGGCCAGGTTCACGAGTTCCGGCACGCTGTTGCGCAGGTTAGGGTTCGATTGCAGCGCGGCGTAGTAGGCGGGATTGAACTGAGCCATGAACCCCGGTGCCTCGGTCATCACCTTCAGCCACGCCGAGCCGGACATCTGCAGCCTCGGCACGAGCATGTTGGGCCAGCCCGACTGGTTGGCGACTGCGCCGGTCTTTGACACCGGGAAGAACCTGTCGTTGCCGAGCGCCGGCTGGTTCAGCCATTCGTACCTGTCCAGGGCGTGCCAGAGCGGGTCCGCGACGTCCAGGTCACCCAGCGTGCCGCCGAACACCGACGACGGCGCGCTCTTGAGCAGAGGCAGGACATTGCGCACGGTCACGAGAGTGGCAGCCCTCGCCATGCCACGTTCCCACGCGTCATACGAGATGATCGCGGGGCCGCGAAAGGCGATGGCGAGCATCTGCGTCAGGTTCAGGACTGCCGACTGGACCGAGAGATTCTGTTGGAACGTGATCTCGCCGGTCGAGACGTTGTAGATCCCGCCCGACAGCGCGTTGGGGTCGCTGATGATGGGCGACATGTTGTCGCCGTTCAGGATCGTCACTGTGCCGGTCCACGACGGCGCGCCGTAGACGTTCTTGAGCTCCGGGTAGACGACGCCGATGATCGCCCGTAGGTCGGTCTCCCACTCAGGCGTCCACGAGCCGGGCTGCCCCGATGCCGGGAACGCGAACGTGAGATCGTTGGCCGCACGCGTCGTTGGGCCCGAGCTTCGCGGAAGGACGAGCGAACCGGCGCGCCGCTCCACGACGACATCGGGAACGCCCGGCGTACTCCACGGAGGAAGCCTGAGCCGCAGCCGCATGGCTCGAACGTAGGCGGCGACGCCCGGATTCCGTCTTGCGCGCTCGGAAAGCACTGCCTCGGCGACCGCGGAGCGCGCGGCGTCTGCGCGGGTCAGGGCAGGGACGTCCACGATCGTGGCGCTCATGGGTCCGGAAGCCACGGTCCGGAACGGCGCGTTGACGACGTTGCGGTACTGCTGGGCAGCGGCGCACATGGGCGCCATCAGCATCATCAGCGTGGCGCACAGTCTGATTCTCGGCAACGCGATGGGCCCCCCTCTTGGCGTGGTGCGGGTGCGGACAATGCCGGCCAACCGGAGTACGCACGCGCCTACGGCGCGCGTTCCCTACCTCTTTCGCCGCAGCACGTTGACAGTATACTGTGGGTCGCTGCCTGCGCGACCGTAACGACCGGCGCTCTCGGGCGGCTCGGAGGTCGCGGATGGCGGGCAACTCACGACGGCGTGGACACCTCGTGGCGGCGGCGCTGCTGTGCGCCTTGTGTTCGGCCGTAGCGGTGGGACAGCCGTCTCCCGGCGCGCCCGGGCCCCTCGCGCTGGGTCGCGTGTTGCGCGACTTCGGGAACCCGCCGCACGCCTACAGCCCGGTGCCCATCTGGTGGTGGAGCGGCGAGCGGCTCAGCCTTGAGCGCCTCAATTGGCAGATGGACCGCATGGTTGAGGGGCATGTGTACAACTCCGTTGTCTTGAACCTGGCC
>Ga0172368_10007450_pt1 | contig 11412 bp, 16 predicted proteins | sample Lak11m_FD_114540 | JGI IMG/M metagenome (GOLD analysis project Ga0172368, IMG submission 114540) | Freshwater microbial communities from Kabuno Bay, South-Kivu, Congo - kab_022012_11m | ecosystem: Environmental > Aquatic > Freshwater > Lake | place: Democratic Republic of the Congo: South-Kivu...
TAAGATTACCCATTTTAAAGCAAAGCTTGAGGATTTTCGCCTGGAGGCGGTTACCTCCGGCAAGGATGCCCTGGGGCAGGTGAGCCTTAAATTAAAGGTTTCCGGTTCAATTGTCAGTGGCCGCGGCTCAAGCACGGATATTGTGGAAGCGGCAGTCAAGGCATACATTGATGCCGTTAATAAACTGGAAACTAAATGACCTCAAAGCCTAAGCTCTATGGTTTAGTAGGTTTTCCTGTCAAGCACAGCCTTTCTCCCTGTATGCACAATGCCGCGTTCAGCAAGCTCAAAATAAAGGCCAGGTATAAATTATTTGAGTTAGGGGCTGGTCAGCTTGAAGGTTTTTTAGGTAATTTAAAAAAGAACAATATCGCCGGTTTCAATGTTACCATTCCCTATAAAGAAAAAATACTGCCTTATTTAGATTTTAAGTCTTTTGGGGTGCGTGAAATCGGCGCAGCTAATACTGTTGTTATTAAAGATGGTAAATTAAAAGGTTTTAATACCGATTTTGCCGGATTCAGCCGGCATTTGAAGGAATTAAAAGTTAAGCCAAAGAAGGCCGCAATAATCGGCGCCGGCGGAGCGGCCAGGGCCGTATGTTTTACCCTGGGAAAAATAAAAGTAGAAGAGATCTGTGTTTACGATATAGATGCTTATAAAAGTTTAGGCCTGGTCAGTCAGTTTAAAGATGTATTCAGCAAGGTTAAATTTTCGGCTGTGGCCAGGATTGAGGAGTTGGAGTTGCGGGATAAGGACCTGCTGGTTAATGCCTCGCCTGTGGGCATGCACGCAGGCGACCCCTGCTTAATTGAATGCGGGATGCTCCATAAGGGCCTTTTTGTTTATGACCTGATTTATAATCCAGCCGAAACAAAACTTTTAGCAACAGCAAAAAAAGCGGGAATTCATTTCTCTAATGGTTTAGGGATGCTTTTATATCAGGGGGTAATTTGTTTTGAACATTTTACCGGTAAAAAGGCGCCGGTTGAAACCATGCGTGCAGCATTAGAAAAAGGAGTAAAAAAGCTATGATCGCAAAAATATTTGTTTTTATTTTTGGTTCTATCGTAGGAAGCTTCCTGAATGTATGTATCCATCGTATGCCTGAAAACGAATCCGTGGTTTGGCCGCGATCACATTGCCCTAAGTGTAAAAAAAGAATCCCCGGTTATGACAATATTCCTTTTATAAGTTATATCCTGCTTGGCGGCAGGTGCCGTTTCTGCAAAGAAAGAATCTCTTTGCGTTATCCCCTGGTAGAGTTATTGACTGCGCTTCTTACGCTTGCGCTTTTTAACCGTTTTGGCTTAAGCTACAGTTTCTTTTTATACATGGTCATGCTCTGGGGTTTAATTATCGCTACCTTTGTGGATATAAAACACCGCATCATTCCCGATGAGGTATCGGTAGGGGGGATGATTATAGGTTTTATTATGGTTTCGATTAAGGGCTTTACATTTAATCCTTTGGGGTATAATTTTCATCCTATGTTACGGTCATTATTGGGCATCATTGTCGGAGGGGGGATTATTTATCTGACCGGAGCACTCTTTGACCTGGTTTATTTTAAATGGCTTAAGAAACCGGCGATTAACGGGGAAACTGAATCTATGGGCGGCGGAGATGTAAAACTTCTGGCTATGATTGGCGCCTTTATCGGCTGGCAGAGGGCTTTGCTTACATTTTTCCTGGCTCCATTTTTAGGCATTATAGTCAGTGTTGTGACCCTGATTAAGAAAAACGACCACACAATACCATATGGGCCGTTTCTTTCAATAGCGGCGCTGGTATCTTTATTTTGGGCAGATAAAATAATCCAATTAATCCTACCTGTTAAATAATTTAAGAATGCCGGAACCAAGCCTTGAGTTAGCGCTTTCCAAGAGTATATCTAAAGACAACTGGATGAATATCGGGTTTAAAAAGCGCGCCGGAATTTTAATCCCCCTGTTTACTGTTTATTCCAGGAACAGCTTTGGTGTCGGTGATTTGGGTGATTTGAAGCTTATTGTTGATTGGGCTAAATCTACCGCCAATTCTATAATTCAGCTTTTGCCGATGAATGAGGTTGGTTCATTATTCTGCCCGTATGATGCCTTAAGTTCTTTTGCGCTGGAACCGGCTTATATCTGTTTAAAGGAATTTCCCTCCCTTCGGGAAAAGCAATTTACTCCTGCCTGTAAAGACAGCCCTTATGTTGACTACGCGGTAAAAGAAGAAAAATTGCGCCTGCTTTGGGATGTTTATCTGTTACAGGATTTAAGCGAAGAGTTTGCTTTTGAGGATTTTCAAAGGGAAAACGCGTATTGGCTGATGGATTTTGCGCTCTTTAAAGTCTTAAAAGATTTTCATAACGGGAAACCCTGGTATGAGTGGGAGGAAGAATTTAAAAACCGCGGCAGAGAAGCATTGCAGGAGTTTTTCCGGGAGAATGTCGAAAAGGTAACTTTTCAGATGTGGCTGCAATGGGTTATTTTTAAGCAGTTTAAATCCGCAGGCGATTATGCGCGCAAGAACGGTGTATTCTTAAAAGGAGACCTGCCGGTTTTGGTCTCCCGGGACAGCGCGGATGTATGGACGCATCCGGGGTTTTTCAAGCTGGATTTTGCCGCCGGAGCCCCTCCGGATATGTACTGCGCTAAAGGCCAGCGTTGGGGAATGCCGACATATAATTGGGAGAATATCTCTAAGGATGGATACCTTTATGTGAAAGAAAAGCTAAGGTATGCGGAGAAATTTTATAATGTTCTGCGTATTGACCATGTAGTCGGGCTTTTCCGCATCTGGAGTATTCCTTATAATGATGCTCAGGAAAATCAGGGGTTAAACGGTGTTTTTGACCCGTTGGATGAAACCCTTTGGGCAGAGCATGGCCGCAAGATTTTAAATATCCTGGTAAAGAATACAAGGATGCTGCTTTGCGCTGAAGATCTGGGCGTAATTCCCAAGTGTTGCATTGATGCTTTGTTGGAGTTCGGAATTCCCGGAAATGACGTGCAACGCTGGGTAAAGGATTGGAATGTCAGACATGATTTTCTTCTTCCCGAAGAGTACCGCCAGCTTAGTGTAGCCATGCTTTCCACGCATGATACTACCAATTGGAAGGCCTGGTGGCAGTATGAAGCAGGAACGGTAGATGAGGGGCTGTTTGTAAGGAAGTGCAAGGATAGGCAGATAGATTTCTCCCGGGTAAGCCTTGAGCTTTTTGATTCAAGCCTTTCTTTTCATGGACGCTTACGCTGGAAAAAGGATATTGATTGTGCAGATAGGTTGCTTTCTGTTTTAGGCAAAAGAAAAGAAGAGGTAAGGGATTTTATTGAGCTTTATGAAAATAGTTACGCTGAAAAGGATAAGCTTTGGAAGCTGTTGGCTTGTCCCGGATCGGTAACTGAAACGGCAAGCAACGAACTCCTGGTGAAGGTAACTCAGTTTATCTTAAATTCCCGGGCAGTATTTTGTATCAATTCAATAAGAGATTTGCTGTCTTTAGCAGGTTTGTTTAAAGGCGATCCCTATCAATACCGGATAAACGTGCCAGGGACAATCAGCCCGAAAAACTGGTCTCTGCGCCTGCCGATCAGCCTTGAGCAGCTGCTCAGGCATCCGGTAAATAAGCAGATACGCAAGATGATCGTGTCTTCCGGCAGAATTTGATTTTATATTTTCGCTTCCGTCGCTGAAATTTTTCGCCGTGTGCGGCGGTTTACGGCTCGCTCCGGCAGCGCAGGGTTCCTTACGCATCAGGTGTTGCCTGCACTCGCCGTAATTCCTTGCACACAACTGCCGAAAAATTTCTAATGCTCCTCCAGCAAAAACATAAAATCAAATTCATATGGGCGATGCGAGTTCAAGGCTCGTCACCCGCTGCATAGTTTGAATTCTGCACTAATGAACCTAATAAGTTTCGCAGCGAATGTCGATTTTAGCCAATGGAGCTTGAGTATTCCGGGTATCCCCGTGGAGCGAAGCGACAAAACGGGGACGGCGAAGCTGTTTGACACCGATGGCAGAGGCCGAGGTGGAGTTCTGCAGCCGCCGGAATATGAAAGATCATTGGCGTAGAAAATCGACCTGAGCGAGAAAATTAGCAGGTTCATTAGTAGACGTGATACATAAATAGTGCAATAGAATAAGAATGGGGGTTTAATGGGGACGTTACAGGGAACGGAATACTATATTTCTAAGCGCATGGGCAAGGCGATCATGGACTATAAAATGCTTGCTGACGGCGATAAAATCGCGGTTGCCGTTTCCGGAGGCAAAGACAGCTTGACCCTGTTACGCCTGCTGCTTGACCGCAAGGCTTTTGTGCCCATAAAGTACAGTGTTATTGCTTTGCATATTGATATGGGTTATCCGAAATCAATCTCCAAAAAGCTCGAGAAATATTTTAAAAAGCTTAAAGTCGAATATAAAATTATAAAGTCCGATATACTTAAGAAAACAGAGAAGAGTAAGATTAACTGTTTTTGGTGCTCCTGGAACAGGAGGAAGGAATTGTTTATCGCGGCAAATAAGCTTGGTTGTACCAGGATCGCCCTGGGCCATCATATGGACGACATTATTGAGACCATACTGTTAAATTTATTTTTTCAGGGTGAGATCTCAAGTATGGTGCCAAGGCAGGAGTTGTTTAAGGGCAAGATCACGCTTATCCGGCCCCTGGCTTATGTGGAGGAGCATTTAATAAAGCGCTTTGCCAAAGAAACAAAATTAGGCCATGATACCTGTGCCTGTCCGCACTCTATTACCTCTAACCGTAACAGGATGGGCCGCATTATCCGGGAGATGGAAAAGGCCTGCCCGGATGTCAAAAAGAACATCTTCCGTTCCGTAAAAAGGGTAAAAAAAGATTATTTACTTTAATCGCAAAGCCGTCAATGGTATAATAAATCCATGATTATTTCAATTGCCATCCTGTTTTTGATATTAACCTCTTTTATTGTTTTTGTTGTTCTAAAGATCTCCTCTCAGGTTAATGAGCGCCTGAATCAGATGAATCAATCTATTCAGGAGGCCAATAAGATTATCGGGCAGAATTTAGGCAGCGCCACCTCTGCTTTTGGGAGCGTAAAAGAACAACTGGGGAAATTAGAAGAGACTAATAAACAGATTATCGCGATAAGCAAGGATATTTCAAGCCTCCAGGAGCTACTGCGCGCCCCGAAGTTCCGCGGGGCAATGGGGGAGACCCTGCTGGCGAACCTGCTTTCCCAGGTTTTGCCTAAGGAGCATTATCATACGCAATATCGTTTTAAAAGCTCAGACGCGGTGGATGCGGTGATCTGCCTGGGGGAGCGGCTGGTTCCGGTTGACGCCAAATTCAGTTTAGAGAATTTTCAGAAAATGCAGGAGGCGCCCGATGAGCAAATTAAGGAATCTTTACGCAAGAAATTTATCCAGGATGTAAAAAACCGCATCAATGAGATTTCCGCAAAATATATACTGCCTGCGGAAAATACCTATGATTTCGCCCTTATGTATATACCGGCGGAGAATGTTTATTATGAGGTAATTATCAAAGAGGATATTTTTTCATATAGCATGCTAAAAAAGGTGATCCCTGTCTCGCCGAATACTTTTTACGCTTATCTGCAGGTAATCTGTATGGGCCTGCGAGGGTTAAAGGTAGAAGAAAATGCCAAGATGATCTTAAAAAGCTTAGGCGCCCTTTCTATAGAGACTGATAAGTTCAAAGAGGATTTTGATATCCTTGGCAACCACCTGCTTAACGCCAATACCAAGTATGCCGATGCCGAAAAGCGTTTAGATAAGGTTAACCAGCGGCTGGTGGATATCCGGGATACTAAGCAGATAACCAGCAAATAACGAATAGATGATTTATGATGTCCGCGTTAATCCCCGCGCCAGCCGTAATCACGTTGAGCGGCTTGGCAATAAACTAAAGGTGTATCTTACTAAGCCTGCCTGCGAAGGCTTGGCCAATAAACAGCTTATTGATTTGTTAAGCGAGCATTTAAAGGTAAAGAAATACCGGATAAGGATTAAGTCAGGAGAGAAGTCGCGCGACAAACTGGTGGAGATAGATGCTGATTAATAACCCTCTGGAAAAATTCGGATTAAAAAATATAGTTTCCGCCTTTAGCAGCCGCCATGAGGGGAACATGTCTTTGTGCTATGGAAATACTAAAGCTTCTCTTGAAAACCGCAAAAGGTTCCTTTCTGCCATAGGTATTGATTACCGCGCTTTAATCTGCGCTAAGCAGGTGCATGGTAAGAATGTTACTTATGTTACGCAAGCCAATAAAGGCAGCGGCGCTTTAAGTTATGATAGTTCTATCCGCGACACGGATGGATTCCTCACCGATAAGAAAAACATCCCCATCGCTATATTGACAGCGGATTGCCTTTCCATTTTTATTTATGACCCCGTAAGCCCGGCGGTTGGTATCTTGCATGCCGGTTGGCGCAGCACTGAAAATAATATCTGCGCTGAAGCAATAAGGCTGATGCAGGAAAAATTTGGCAGCCGGCCGGACAGGCTTTTGGTTGGTTTTGGCCCGTCAATCCGTTCATGCTGCTGCAAAATGGATGATGATTTTAAGAGCAATTTTCCATTTGGTTTAATTAACCGGGACGGCAGCCTTTATCTGGATATTGCCTTGATAAATACAAGACAGTTAGCCACTTGCGGAGTTAAGGAGAAGAATATATTTGATCCTGAGTTGTGCACTTTTTCAGAAAATAAAGATTTCTTTTCTTTCCGTAAAGAGGCCGATGCCTCCGGCCGCATGATTTCGGTAATAATGCTTACATGATTGCCAAATATACCCTGGAGTTTATCTTGCATACCCAGAACAGCTCGTCGAAAATGATTAAAAGCTCCCTGGCGGAGTTTGGGAGTGAACTGGTGGTAAGCGAGTGCCAGGAGAATGACGAGAAGTGTAATTATAATGTTAAAATGATTACAGAGGATCCTACGCTGGTTTTTGATCTTTGCGCGCAGATGGGCAGGATCAGGTCAGTCAAGGTAACTTAAGTCTTATTGAACGCAGCGGCCATCCGTGGTATGATTGCCTGAATAAGGAGGTTTTTAATTTAGATGTACATTGTAGTTTTTGTCACCGCAAGCAGTAAAAAAGAGGCGCAAAAAATTGCCGCGGGCCTGATTAAACAAAAGATTGCCGCCTGTGTGAATATCGTGGATAAAGTTGATTCTTTGTTTTCCTGGGAAGGTAAAACCCAAAAGGCCAAAGAATCACTGTTGATCATTAAATCCAGGAAAGAAAAACTGGCAAGGTTAATCAGGCTGGTAAAATCCTTGCATAGCTATACTGTCCCGGAGATTATTGCCCTTCCCGTAATTGCAGGGGATAAACTATACTTGAGGTGGATTGATGCTTCTCTCCGGTAGCCCGTTCGATTTTATTTATGCTTTTTTCGGAGGATTGTTAGCCAGTTTTACTCCTTGCGTGTATCCGCTTATCCCGATTACTGTCGGATACATAGTCGGCAATGCGCAAAATTCTAGAATTAAAGGGTTTTTGTTAAGCTTATTTTATGTTACCGGCATCTCCGTTACTTATTCTTTTCTGGGGATCCTGGCAGTATTAACCGGCAGGATATTTGGAGAATTCAGCGTAAACCCCGTAGTTAACCTTATATCCGGGCTTCTTATATTAATCTTTGGCCTTTCTATGTTTGATTTATTCCACTTTAATTTTGCTTTTAATTTAAAGCCTCCCGTTCACAGAAAAAGAAACTATTTTTTTGCTTTGTTATTAGGGTTAATCTCCGGGTTAATGATTTCGCCCTGCCTTACGCCAATCCTGGGAGCAATCCTGGCGTATTTATCCACTACGAAGAATATATTCTACGGAGGATTTTTACTGCTTAGTTTTTCTTATGGCATGGGTTTACTTTTTATTCTAATCGGCACTTTTGGGGCTGGTTTTGCCAGGTTGCCCAAGGCCGGGAATTGGATGCTGATAATAAAGAGAATTTGTGCGGCAATTATTGTTTTAACCGGAGCATATTTCATTTTTTCAGCGATAAGGAGATTTTAATGTATATATCGAGAAAATCTGCGGCAACCTTTTTAGCGATAACAGTTATCCTATCTTTAAGTTTTATTAATATGGCTTTAGCCGGGGATATCGTATTGAATGACCTGGAATCCAAACCGGTTAATCTTTCCAGTCCGGCGGGAAAGCCTTCTGTTCTTTTTTTCTGGACCACCTGGTGCCCCTATTGCCGTACAGAGCTGAGGGCTTTAAATAAGATGTACCCTCAAATGGAAAAAGAGGGAATAACTGTTTTTGCCGTTAATGTCGGAGAGGAAAGCTATAAGGTAAAAAGGTTTTTAAAAGATTACGCGCTTGATGTAAGGGTGCTTTTAGATGAGGAAAGCCTGGCAGCGGAAAATTATAAACTTAAGGGGGTTCCTACCTACGTATTTATGAATAAAGATGGCCAGGTAGTTTCGCTGGAACATAGACTTCCGGATGATTATAAGAGCCTGTTATTAAAATAACCATATGGAACAAAGAGTAGCCAGTTTGATCGCTAATTTAAAACACCGCAATATTGAGGGTATTTATTTAGATTCTAAGGAAGAGGCCAGGGATAAGATAAAGCAGCTTATTTTAAAAAACGCCAGCGTAGGTATCTCAGGTTCTAAAACCCTGGATGAGTTAGGAATTGTTGCGTCTCTTGAGGCTTCCGATTATGAGGTATTTAACCAGTATAAACCCGGGATAAGCCGGGAACAAAGCCTGCAGATGCGCAATCTCGGTTCCCGCGCGGATTATTTCCTGACCAGTTGTAATGCTATTTCTGAAAAAGGGGAGCTGGTTTTCTTCAGCGGCTACGGCCACCGTACGAGCGGTATCGCCAACGCCGATAATGTAATCGTGGCCTGCGGCTTAAACAAGATTGTCCCAAGCTTAGAACAGGCGCTTAAGCGCAGCAGGGAACATGCTAGCGTACTTAACTGTAAACGCCTGGATTGGAAGTCGGCCTGCCTGGAAGGCGGGCTTTGCCGTAAGGAGATATGCCTTGCCCCTGACTATAAAAGGATGTGCTGCCAGGTTTTAGTTATTGAGTCGGAGATTAATCCCGCAAGGCTTAAGGTGATTATCGTCGGGGAGGAATTAGGATTTTAGTATTTTTGCTTCCGGTTGACAAGTATTGCCAGCAGGGACTGTCCCCAAAGGGGACTGTCCCGCGACAAAATAGAGTGTTGGTCGCCAGAAACGCCAAAAAGGAGATATATGTTTGATAAAATGAAACAGTTATTTGAAATGCAGAAGTCGATGCAGGAGTTGAAGCGCCGGCTTGAAGAGGCTAACTTTGATATTTTAAGCGGTAACGGGATAGTAAAAATAAATATGAACGCCGCGCAGAAGGTCAATAGCGTTAATATTAACGGCAATCTTGCCGAGCTTGATAAAACTGTCCTTGAGAAATCTATCTGTGATGCTTATGACAGGGCGCTAAAGCATGCGCAGGGAATAGCCGCCAGCAACCTTAAGAATATGTCAGGATTGAACCTGCCTAAGCCATAATGAGCAAATTTTTTGATTTAGTTGAGGAGATTTGCAACCGGGATAAGAGATATAAGCCGGATGCTTATGAGTTTGTGCTGCAGGGGTTAAATTTTACGCAAGATAAACTTAAAAAACAGGCGCATGTTACAGGAAGCGAGCTTGCCTTTGGCCTGCGGGATTACGCGATAGAGCAATATGGCGCCCTGGCGCAGAGAGTATTATCGCACTGGGGGATAAGCCAGACCCGGGATTTCGGCGAGATTGTTTACAGTATGATTGAGAAAAAACTTTTATCTAAGAGCGATGAAGATTATTTGTCCGATTTTAACTCGGTCTATGATTTCGATTCGGCATTTGCCAATATCCTGGCTGATACCGTGGATTTCAGGATTTCAAAAAAACCATGATCAATAAATGCTTAAAGGAACTTATTGAATCCAGGGAATTTATCAGTTTAGCCTCCTGTGATTTGGAGTTCCGGCCCAATGCCGCGCCTAAATTCTTATTAAAGGTAGAAGGTGATTATCTTTATTTGGTGGATTATATTATCGGCAGGACCTTTGCCAACCTTCAAATAAACCCGCGGGCCTCGCTTTCTTTCATTGACAGCAATACGCTTATCGGCTATCAGATTAATGGCAGGGTAGAGATTATTGACTCAGGCGCGGAATACAAGGAGATAATCAAGGAGCTGCAGCATAAGCAGATTGACCTGTCTATCGCCAGGGTTATTGAAGGGGTGACTAAGGGCAAGGCGCATAAATCTTTTGAGGTAGCGATACCCGACCAGTTCGTAATTTTTAAGGTAAAAATGGAAGAGGTAGTTGAGATGCGGCCCAGCGGTACCCTTAAGAGGGAGAAGGTATGATGAATGTAAAGGGCCTGGCAACCGGTATTGGCAGCCTGCCTTTTCTTGACGCGCAAAAGGCGATAGACCTTATTTTGCTTTGCTGTCCTTATGCGCCTTTCTGGCCGCAGCTGCCCAAATGCGATATGCGTGAGGGGATGATCGCGCAGTTCAGCGAGAATTTACCCGGGCTTAAAATTGATGAGCGGGGTTTGCGTTTTGCCCCTGTTGACAAAGAAAAAGCGCTGGAGGTCTTTTATGAGAGGTTTATTGAACAGGATTTATCGTATTTTAAGCTAAGCCCGGATTTTGCCAGAGGCTTGCATGCTTTTTATCAGCGCCTTAAAGAAGCTGATTTATCCAGAATAGAATTTATTAAATGCCAGGTTACCGGGCCTTTTACTTTCTGTTCCGGAATAAATGATCCAGACGGAAACCCTATCTTGCATGACGAGGTGTTAATGCAGGCGATGGTTAAAGGCTTGAGTATGAAAGCGCTTTGGCAGCTGGATTATTTTAGGTCGTTTGGCAAGAAAATGATCATGTTTTTTGACGAGCCATATTTAACCGCCGTGGGGTCCGCCTATACACCGGTTAACCGTAATGATGTAATTGATGTTTTTTCTGAGTTGACTGATGGCTTAAAGGCCGCTGGTTGCCTGGTTGGCATACATTGCTGCGGCAATACTGACTGGTCCATGCTCATGGATGCCGGGGGTATTGATATTATTAACTTTGATGCCTTTGAATTCCAGGAGAGGTTTGTGCTTTATGCGGATAATTTGAATGGATTTCTAAAAAAGGGAGGGATTATCTGTTGGGGGATTGTCCCCACCCAGGGCTATGATCCCGGCCTTACCCCGGAAGGGCTGGCGCAAAAGATAAAATCCGGCCTGGATATCCTGGTTAAGAAGGGTATTGACCGGCAGCTTCTTTTGGAAAGGCTGATGATCAGCCCGGCATGCGGATTGGGTACTCTTGATACACAGAAGGCCGAAGGGATTCTGGGCCTGCTTAGTCAAACCTCCGCGTTTATCCGAAAAGCCCTCTAAA
>Ga0172368_10007451_pt1 | contig 11412 bp, 14 predicted proteins | sample Lak11m_FD_114540 | JGI IMG/M metagenome (GOLD analysis project Ga0172368, IMG submission 114540) | Freshwater microbial communities from Kabuno Bay, South-Kivu, Congo - kab_022012_11m | ecosystem: Environmental > Aquatic > Freshwater > Lake | place: Democratic Republic of the Congo: South-Kivu...
GCGTTGCGCTTGACCTGTTCGTTCAGGCGGCTCGTCGTCACGCCGTAGAGGGCGGCCAGGTCGGCGTCGAGGATCACCTTGTGGCCACGTACCACGAGGATGCGGCGTTCGATCGCGCCGATGGGGACCACGTCGGTAGGGGTCATGTCGTCGGCCTCCGTCGGAATCGAGATACAGCGCGCCGGGCTACGCGTCAACACCGACGAGACAACAGATCCGGGGCGTGCTCACGCGTCACCGTCAGCAAGAGCGTTCAAAGAGCCCAACAGGGAATGAGTCGCCGGATCGAAGGGAAACCACGGCCCCCTATGGGATCGCCTTCCACCGTCGACCGCGACTACCCGGATCTTCGTTCTTCTACGTGGTCCCAATGCCTTCACGATCACGTCTGTGGACTCCTTGGACCATGCATCGAACTGGTGCCCCGCCAACAGGGCGCGCGGTAGGCTGCTTTCGTCGACCAAGTCTTCCACCGGAACCCTCCCCTTCTTCCTCTTCCCCGACTGCACTTCGAACTCGTGGCGCGGCCGCGAGGTCTCCAGGTAGAGCCTTACGACCTGCGTGGGCAGAAGCCCGACGTTGTGGACGGTGATCTTCAAGTAGGATAGAAGTAATTCGCCGTCTGGACAGTACAGCTGGATCACCCCTGTCGGATAGAGGCGAGGTCGCGCCTGTTGCCAGCCTCGTCCACGGCCTGCGTGTGGTAGCCCAAGTCTCCGGCGGCCGTTACACCGGCTTCGGTCGCTACATGACGCAGTACCTCACGCGCCCGCTTCGAATGCTTCAGGATGTACCCGAGCGCTTCGGTGGCCACGTTTTCGGGCGAGGCGGACATCTTCGACGCGAGAAACGCGAGCAGCGAGTTTCTCTGGCTGCCTTCCGCCATTGGTCACCTCGATCGATTCGTTGGTGCCGCGAGCCTGTACTTCTGCAACCGGCTGGTCGGCTTGTCGGGAAGTACGTACTGGATCGACCCGGTGGCCAGCAGCTCCTTCAAGGTGCGCTTCAGCGCCCCGGTCTTGCTGCCTAGCGCCAGTCGTGACGCCAACTCGGCCGCCGACAGCGGTCCTTGCGCCAACAGCGAGAGCACTTCGGCCGACTGGGCCCCTGACTGGGCCCCTGACTGGGCCCTCGACCCCGTCTTCGAGGCGGCGTCAGCACTCGCTCGGACCTCCGGATTCGGGAAGAACGTGCCCGTGAAGAACCCCGTCACCTCGAACCTCGGCTCGGCGCATCCCTGGTCTCGGGCCTCGTCGCGCTTGCGCTTGATGCGAGAGGCTTCACACCGCATCATGAACAAGCAAAAGCCTACAGACGCAAACATATGTAATTAGCCATCTCACTTGTAATAATAATTGATATTCCATATTTGGCGCACCACTCTATCCCGCTCCCAGCCGGCATAAGCTCGTAATCATTGGCGTAACTTGCCAATTCACCTTCTCTCTGGAAGAGCGTGTTTTCATAATAAACAGGATACCATTTCTGTGCCAGAATCGGAGTTCCACCTTCTTCGCAGTCTTCAACAATCATGCCATTATCATCTTCTTCTTCATCTATATCGTCGCAAACTACTTCAACGCCGACAAGCTTCACCATCCATGGATCCTTACTGTCATCTACATACAAGTACGTGCCGTCGTCCTCCTCTTCTCTATTCAGGGCGCTCACTGGTATCGTCGGAGGATCCTTGACGTACGGTTCCAACGAGTAACGCCGCTCGTCTTTCGACGCTCCGTAGCGCTTGAGCGTCTTCTTGTCAAAGAGCGTCCACGTCAGGGTAGACACGTGCGACTTGCTCTTCGTCGGCTTCACGACCCAAAATCTGCCCTCCTCGCCGACGATTTTTCCAGTCATGTAAACCGAGTCGTAGAGCCCGTGAACCCGATACTCGACCGCCTCGCCGACCTTGAGCTCGAAGCCGGGCCTGAAGTAGCGTGACATCGTTAGCCGCCGCATTCGAGTGCATCTGAGCTTGAACGTTACCACGACGGCAACGCGCATTCGATGTGCGAGCGCGCCCGCCTGCTCGATGAACCCGGGGGTGCCACAGGTCGGCGACCATCGGGTTGTCAACCCCTTCGGTCGACGCGATCCAATCAATCCGCCCCTATTGGCCCCCCCGGCTTCTCGTACCACCTCACCCCCGCCGCGGCGCTGGTCTCGAGCTCGGCGATGACCTGCGCGCCGAGGAGGAGGATGGTGAACGCCACCTCGAGGAAGAGCAGCACGACGATGACGGTGGCGAGCGAGCCGTAGATCAGGTCGACCTTCGAGAGGCTCGCGAAGTAGTACACCATGAAGCGCCCCACCAGGCGCCACAGGCTGGCGGCGAAGAGCCCTCCGATCAGGGCGCGGCGCATCGAGATCTTGGCCACCGGCAGCACGTGGTAGATGCCCGAGATGAGGCCCACCAGCCCGGCGAAGCCCAGCAGGCGCAGGAGCAGGTTGACCCCGTACGTCAGCGAGAGCTCGACGCCCAGCAGCCGGATCGAGCGTTCGGCCAGCGCGTCGAGCCCCGACGTGAGCAGCGTCACGAAGAACAGGCCCGCCATGAGCAGGGCCATGAACACGTAGGGCATGAGCGCCGACACCCAGAAGCTGCGCCGCGCGCCCTCGGCGTGGTGGTGGAAGATGGCGTCGACGGCCTCCTCGAGCATGCGGAAGGCGATGGAGCTGAAGAACAGGAGCAGCAGCACGCTGACGGCCCCCGCGGCGGCCTGGTTGGCCAGGAACGCCTTGACGGTCTGCAGGATGACGTCGGCGTGCCGGGGCACGATCATCCGGAGCTCCGGGCGCAGGACCTCGAGGATGTGATCCTCGTCGAAGACGTACGACAGCACCGTCACGGTGAGCGTGAGGATGGGCACGAGCGAGAGCAGGGCGTTGTACCCCACCCCGCCGGCCAGCAGGATGCCGCGGTTCCGGAGGAACGCGCCGAGGACCCGGCGCGCGAAGGCGAGCAGGTGCCGAATCCAGAGCCACAGCGTCGACAGCGTACCCATGCGCGAGCTTTCCCGGTTCCTCCTCTTCGTATCGCACGGGCGCCGGAGAGTCGAGCGCGGAGTGTGGAGCCGGTCCCTCCGGTGACCCGCTCACGGGCGCCGGGCCGGCTTCCCGGCCAGCCAGATCACGTGCTTTCGGCCGCCGCTGCGGCCTCGCGCGCGGACCTCGACCTGCTCGACGTCGAAGCCGGCACGGCCGAGGCGCGACGTGAACGACCGGTCGGGCCACGCGGACCACACCGCCAGCACGCCGCCCGGGGTCAACGCCCGGTAGGCGGCCGCCAGGCCCTCGGGGGCGTACAGCCAGTCGTTGCCGGCCGAGGTCAGGGCCTCGGGGCCGTTGTCCACGTCGAGCAGGATGGCATCGTAGGGCTCGGGGGGGTCGCGCAGCAGCTGCGTGACGTCGATCTCGCGGACCTGCACGCGCGGGTCGTCGAGGGGATGGCCCGCCAGGTGCCCGATGGGCCCGCGGTTCCAAACGATGACCGCCGGCACCAGCTCGGCCACGACGACGCGGGCATCGGGGCCGAGCTTGTGCAACGCAGCCGCTACGGTGTAGCCCATGCCCAGGCCGCCGATCAGCACGACCGGCGCGGCGCGCTTCGCGAGGCGCTTGCAGGCGCGCTCGGCCAGGGCGTCTTCGGAGCCGTGCACGCCGGCGGCCATGAGCTCGTGGTCGCCCACGTGGATGGCGAACTGCTTGCCCCACTGGTACAGGCGCACCACGATGGCGTCGCCGGGCACGACGGCGCTGTCGACGAGTACCCAGGCGCTCATGGGGAACGAGTCGGTCGGCAGGATGCGTCCTCCAGGAAGCCGCAGAGCCCGGCGGCGGGAGAACAGGAGGGGGAGCGAGGGCGCCTCAGACCTTCTTGGCCGCCTTGGCCGCCTTCTTCTCCTTCTTTTCCTTCGTCGTCAGCTTGGGCTTGTTGGTCTTGCCGGGCTTCTCTTGTCCCTTGGCCATGGTCTCGCCTCCTCGTTCAGTGCCGAAGGTGGATGAACAAAGGATACGCCAACTCGGCCCCGGGTCAAGGAGGCGAGCGCTTGACGACGGCCAGGAATCCCTTATCTTGTCATCAACAGACAAGCGTTTGTAAGGTGTGGTTGACGACATGTTGTCAACTTTTACAGCGTTTGTCTACTATATTTGCAAAGCGGAGGCGTGCCATGAAGAAAGCTGATCGCAAGAGCTTCACGGAGCCCGACGAGGTCCGCGAGTTCCCCGGCGGCCACGTGGAGCTCGTGAACGTCGGAGGCGCGACCATCGGACGCGCCACCCTGTACGCGGGCTGGCGCTGGTCGACGTCACTGAAACCCCTGGTGAACACGGCGAGCTGCGAAGCGCCCCACTTCCAGTACCACGTCTCGGGGATCCTCAAGGTCAAGATGGACGACGGCACGGAGTTGGTCTGCCGCCCGGGCGACATCTCGCAGATTCCCCCCGGCCACGATGCGTGGGTGGTCGGCGAAGAGCCCGTGGTGCTCGTCGACTTCCAGGGCATGGCGGACTACGCCAAGGTGCTGAAGGACTACTCGAAGCAGATGAGGTAGGACCGGCCGACGGTGAGAGAGGCCGCCGCCTTCCCCGCGTCGGAAAGGACCCGGGCGCCCGCGTGTGGTACGATCTGTACGACGCGGGAGGGTTGCAGGATGCCGAGGCGGGTTTCCCTGGTTCTGCTCGGCCTGGCGGCGGGTGCACTCGGAGCCCTGACGGGATGCGCGGGCGGGTCGGAGCGCGCGGAATCGTCGACCGACGTGGTCGACGCCACGGAGCCGGCGGACGTCCGGCCCGATGCTCCCCCGCCACGGAACCCGTGCCCGGTGGCGGTGATCCGGCTGGACGAGGGCCCGCAGGTCGTCCCGCAGACGGTGTTGCACCTGAACGGCCAGGGCTCCCACTCGGCCGCGGGCGAGATCGTCACCTTTGAATGGAGCGTCGTGGCCGTCGCGGGGTCGGTCAGCGTGCTCGTACCGGACGCGGCCCACGCTGCCGCCACCTTCGAGGCCAACCTGGCCGGCACCTACACCTTCCAGCTGCGCGTGTGGGACGCCACCGGGACCGAGAGCTGCGTGCCAGCCGCAGCGCAGGTAGCGGTGGTCCCGGACAGCATCCTCCACGTCGAGCTGCTGTGGACGACCCCTGGCGACGACGACCCGACCGACGAAGGTCCTTCCGCCGGCACCGACCTCGACCTGCACTTCGCGCACCCCTACGCCGCCATGGACGACCTGGACGGCGACGGCGCCCCCGACCCCTGGTTCAGCGCCCCCTACGACTGCTACTGGTTCAACCGCAGCCCGGACTGGGGCTCGCTGGATCCGAACGTCGACGACGATCCTTCGCTGGACCGCGACGACACCGATGGCGGGGGCCCCGAGAACCTGAACCTGCAAGAGCCCCAAGTCGACCCCCAGGCGCCCTTCGTCTACCGTGTGGGAGTTCACTACTGGGACGACCACGGCTTCGGCCCCGCGTTCGCCACGCTGCGCGTCTACGTCTACTCGACGTTGGTCCTCGAGGTCCCGGACGTCGAGCTGCACGAGGGCGACCTGTGGGACGCGGCCACGATCGAGTGGCCGAGTGCGGAAACGGGGCTGGTGCTGGCGCCCGACGGCAGCTGGCACATCACCGCGTCGTACCCACCACCGGGCGCCGTCCAGCCATGAGTTGCCCGCGAGGTCAACGACCTGGCAGCCGTGACGATGCCGTGCTCGATGAAGCGTCCGGCTTGCACAAAAATCGCCAGAGCGGCGTGGTCGAGACGTGCGCCGTGGCCTGTGGAAGCACCCCCCGCGTGACAAGCTCGCGACGAGCCGACGGGAAGGCTGCACCGCCCTCCTGCAAGGCCTGCAGCTCACGGGGCATCGCCTTGCCGGTCGGATCGTCACCCTGCGTCACCTGGACCAGGCGAGCAACGTCGTTGGCGCTTCGCACGACCAGGTCGACCTCGTGGTCACCTTTCCAGTAGTAGACGCCGTCATGGGGCTCACGGGCCAGCTCGTTCGCCACCGCGGTCTCGATGAGCCTGCCGCAGTCAGGGCTGCCCGTCAGCGCGACAGCGTTCCGGAGGCCCAGGTCGACCGCGTGGACCTTTTGCGGGCGGCGCTGCCGCTCTGCCGCCTTCAGCGAATAGTACGGAAGGAACCTGACCACGAAGGCCTCCTCGAGGTACGTGGCGTACGCGCGCACCAGATCCTGCGACAAGCCGAAGCGCGCGGCCATGCGGGTCCAGCTCACGAGGCCCGAGGTCTCGGTGAGCAAGGCCACGGCAAGGGCCCTGAGCGCGGGCAGATCGCGCACCGAGTGCCGGAGCGCCACGTCCTTGTACAAGACGTCGTCGAAGTACTCGCGCAGCAGACGTTCCTTCCGGCCGGTGTCCTGCGCCAGGACCACCTCGGGAAAGCCACCCCAACGAAGGTAGTCGTCGAGCGCCCGATCGACGGGGGGCTCCGGACGTACGGTGGGGACGGTCGGCACGTCGAGCCCCTGGAAGCGGAGAAGCTCGGGGAACGACAGGGGCATCACGCGGAACGAGACGTGGCGGCCGGTCAAGAGCGTGCCAAGCTCGCGGGACAGGAGCGCCGAGGACGAGCCCGTCACGAACGCCTTCAATCCGTCGCGTGCAGCACGAGCCCGGACCCAGCGCTCCCACTCCGGTACGTGCTGGACCTCGTCGAGGAACACGAACGCCCGCCCCGTCGGCCAGATCGCGCGGCGCCAGGTCTCATAGGCTTCATCGAGCAGCGCGACACCCAGCTGCGTCGAAAGGGCGGGCTCCTCGAGGTTCAGGTGCAGCATGGCCTGATCTGGAACGCCGAGGGCGCGCAGGTCGTCCATCACCTGAAACAACACGGTCGTCTTGCCAGCGCGCCGGGGCCCGATCAGACCCACCACCTCCGGGGTCTCGAGGTAGGCTCGCATCGACGCGGTCACGTCGCGGCGCAGCCCACTCACGAGCGGATTGCTGCCCCAGCGGTTCCAGAGGGCCAGCGTGTCGAAGAGATCGCCAAACATGTTGGTTGTACCCTGCACGTTCGGCCGGATCGTACGCGATATAACCTGCTAGATCAAGACGCCGTGACGGGGAGACCCACGCCAACCGACCGGATAGGTACGACGGTGGCCCTGGTCGCGGCAAGCACGTCGCGCGGTTAAGGTGGTAGCATGTTGTGATCACCTCCGCCCTAGGGATTCGACGCGCAAGTCTACGGATCGAGTTCTCGCGCGCCGCAAGCTCGAAGGAATTCCCACACGCCGTCGTAGAAAGACACGTTTCGAGTCTCGTCTTCCCCTGAGGTGTCTCCCTTAGGCACGAAGACCACCATGCCCTTCCGAGCACGGGTGAGCAGGACCCGGTACCCGTTCTTGGCTACCCCGACGAGCCTGTCCTTCTGCCAATCGGATCCCGAAAGCTTGTATGAGGCCCACTCGCCGCCCTCGCGCCGAAGATCGGCGTCCCAGCAAATGACGCAGTAGTCCAACTCCAGTCCCTGGATCTGATACTGGTTCTGCACCGTCTCCAGCGCGTTCGAGGAACGGATGTCGGTCGTGGGCGCCAGCATCCAGGTCGCGATGTCGGGCTTGAAATCGACGAACAGGCCCTCGGCGGCCAATCGTCGGGCCTGCCCCGACGCGATCAACCCCGAACGTTGACCTCCTACAGAGCGAGGCCTCGCCCACTTGCGCGCAGCGTCAAGGCTCCGCGTAATCCAGACGGAGTTCTGATTGGCGTCCAACCTGCCCGCCAACTCGCAAGCCTTCTCGGCGTTACCCTCCAACACCGCGTCCGTCCACGCCTCGACCGCTGCATTGCGGTAGTACCGCATGGACTGATGCAAGTGACCGTTCTTTAGGGCACGCCGATTCGCATGATTCGCCCACCGCACGCGATCGATGAACTCCGAGAGAGCCAACGTCTCGTCGGCGACCGAGTAGGTCCACCCCTGTCGCTCCGCCGCTTCGAACCACGCTTCGATTCCACGCTCGCCGCGATTGATGGCCTGGTTGTGTCCGACGAGCGCAACGACGACCGCGCCGCCTTGTGGGAACGCGCCGCGTTGAACGGACAAGATGAGGTCGGCCTCGTGGTCCTCCAACTTCTGGCCCAGCACGGGGCGCCCTTTTTCATACGTCCGCTGCGCTTCGTCGAATACGAGAACACGGCCGTCCTCCTGACGATGCGCTTGCCCTCGCTTGCCAAGGAAGTTGTGCGCCTTCACGATCTTGTAGCTTGCGGCAGAAGCCACGAACTTCGCATCGGCACGACGATATCCGGTCGGGGTCCACGACTCCGAGCTCCGACCTTGGGTCGCGTAGGACGCTCCGAGCGCCTTGTTCAGCACCTCGACCAGCGGTGCGTTCCCGGTAACGAAGACAGAGTCGCCCGCGAACGGCCCACGCATGACGAGATCGAGACCCACCAGGGTCTTCCCAGCTCCGGGCGCCCCGGAAAGAAAGACCACATGGTACGCGCCACGGGTCAGGGCGTCCGCTACGTGCTCCCGAATCTCCTGCACGCTCGCGTCGATCGCTGCTTTTGGAGCGGCGTGCTCCTGAATCGCGACCACATCGTGGTTTCCATAGAGCGATAGCGTCGCATCTAGAATCGATGACGACGGTCGAAAAGGGGACGAAAGCCATTCGCCGAACGGCACGGATGCCATCGCCCGGCGACCCGTCAATCCGGCGCAGAGAGCCACTCCGAGTGTGGTTCTGTCGCATTCGATGGGCTTGCTTGCCACATGCGACCAACTGTGCCCGGCCAGCCCGGGCCACTCGACCGGTACGCTCGAGCGACCCGCGGTCAGCGCGATCACAGGTACCACGATCGCCTTCCCCGCTTCGCACCACCGACGCGTCACACTATGGAACTCCACGAGATTGACCGCATAGGTCATCACTTGGTCCCGGGCGGCACGGCCAGCTTGACTACGTTTGAACTCGATAACGAACAGAGCCCCGTCCGCGATCAGGACGCAGTCGATGCGCAGACCGCGACGGCGAAAATCGTATTCAAGGACTACCTGTCGAATCGCTTCACAGCCAGCAGAGAGAAGGGCTTCCCTCAAAATCGGGATCTGCCGCTTGAGGTTCGTCTGGAGCAGCTCAACGCTCTTCTTCCATTCTTCCTGCTGGTCGCCTTCGATCTCCAGGCTCTCGTCGGCCGCACGGCCCGCCAGACGGTTGGCGATCATGCCCACGGACTCCGAAAGGAATTCTGCGCGCGTTCCGTGGTACCAAGCAGCGCTGGAGTTGAGTGCGATTTCAGCTTGCATCTGCGTGCCCTCCGGCGCGCCAGGCTAGTGGAGCCTCAAGGACCCGTCTAGGGATTTGATCGCCCCCAGACCCGCGCCACCGCCCCATCCGCCGTCACCAACTCCCCGCGCTTCTTCTTCGCCAGCGCCACGAAGAGCGCGTCGTAGACCGTGAGGCCCGTGGCGCGGGCCAGGGCCATCGCGTCCGTCGCCAGCGCCCTCTCGGAGACGAGGTCCAGGGGCAGGTCGAGGAGGGCCTGCAGGATCAGGTCGGCCTCGGCCGGCGTCAGGTAGCCGGCCTTCTCCTTCTTGCGCAGCACCTGCGCGGCCTCGGCCAGGGCCACTCCGGGCACGTAGAGCACGGCTTCGGCTCGCAGGGCCAGGGCCACCAGCTCTTCGAGGCCCTCGGGGAGAGGTCCGTCGGGGACGAACAGCCGGATCAAGGCCGAGGTGTCGAGGACGGCCACCTTCATCGCGCGCGCTCGTCGCGGAGCTCGGCCACCGTGTCGCCGAGGGGGCGGTTGGCCAGGCGTTGGCGCAGGGCCGCGGCGCGGGCCAGCACGTCGTCGTCGGGGTCATCGAGGCGCACGCGCTCGAGCAGCACCAGGGCCTGGGCCTGCAGGCTGCGGCGATTGGTCCTGGCCAGTCGCGTCAGCCGGCCGTACAGCTCGTCGGGCACGTTGCGGATCGTCAGGTTCTTCATGGCGTTCGCGCCTCGCTTGACTGCATCGTAGTGCGCCTGCAGAATGCAGTCAAGCTCACTTGCGCCTGACCGGCGGAGGACCCCACCATGCCCAAGCCGAAGAATTCACCCCGTCGCTTCGACGGCGAGGCGTTGCTCCTTGGCGTCGGCGTCGGCGGGGCCCTGGCCGCGCTCGGCGTGTTCCTGTTGTGGGCCATGGACACGGCCCCCGAAGGGGCTCCCCCCGAGCGCTTCGCGCTCAGCACCCTGCAGCGCATCGCGCGGCAGCTGCCGCAGTCTGCGCAGGAGAACCTGGCAAACCTTCTGGCGGCGGGGTTCGTGGTGTTCGGGCTGCTGCTGGTCGTGCTGGGGCTGTGGGGCTCGGTGAAGGGGTTCTTCGCGCGACGCTGAGCCGCTCCGCCTGGCGTCACTCGTTCAGCACGCTCTCGAGCAGCTCCGGATCGTCGCTCATGATGCCGTCGACGCCCAGCGCACGCAGGGCGCGCATCTCGGCGGCGTCGTTCACGGTCCAGGCCTGCACGCGGGCGCCCCTGGCGTGGGCGTGGGCCAGCAGCGTCGCCGTGGTCGCGGCCTTGGCCATCTGGAAGAAGGGGCACGGGGGCTGCCAGGTCGCGGCCTTCTCGTCGGTCAGGGACGCGAGCACCAGCATCTCGACCATGCCGGCGCCCGTCACGATGCGGGGGTTCTTCTCGCGGATGGCGCGCACGGTCGCGTCGGAGAACGAGACCAGGATCACGCGGTCCTCCATGTTCGTCTCGGCCAGCACCGCCAGCACCGCGTCGACGATGGGGGGATCGGTCTGCTTCACCTCGGCCGAGAACAACTTGTCGGGGAAGCGCTCGAGCACCTGGCGGAAGGCGGCCATGCGCACGCCCTGCCCGCGGAAGGGGTACGTGGCGCCGCCGTCGCGGGTGAAGCGGTAGCCGGCGTCCAGCTGCTGCAGCTCGGCCCAGGTGTGCTGGTCCAGGCGCCCCGTACCGTCGGTGGTGCGGTCGAGGGTGGCGTCGTGGTTCAGGACCACCACGCCTTCCTTCGTGGCGTGCAGGTCCATCTCGAGCACGTCGGCGCCGACCTCGACCGCGTGCTCGTAGGCGACCAGGGTCTCTTCGGGGCGCAGGGCCGCGCCGCCGCGGTGCGCGATGTTCAGGAGATCGCGCGCGAGCAGGGGGTGGGACGCGGGGAAGCCGAGGACCAGGGGACCGACGTCCGGGTTGGCTTCGGCCTTCGCTTCGGTGCCGCCGGCGAGATCGGGTGCTGCGTCGCGGAGCGCGTCGCGGGTAGAGGTCTCGTCGACGCCCTGGGCGCGGCCCGCTCCGGCGCAGGCGGAGGCGGCCAGGACCAGCAGCAGCGTGATCGTCGCGTTCATCGGGGCCTCCTACAGCCAGGACTCCACGAGCCGGATCATCAGCGTGCGGTACGCGCGCGCCAGCAACCGATCGCGCTCGGCCC
>Ga0172368_10007453_pt1 | contig 11411 bp, 11 predicted proteins | sample Lak11m_FD_114540 | JGI IMG/M metagenome (GOLD analysis project Ga0172368, IMG submission 114540) | Freshwater microbial communities from Kabuno Bay, South-Kivu, Congo - kab_022012_11m | ecosystem: Environmental > Aquatic > Freshwater > Lake | place: Democratic Republic of the Congo: South-Kivu...
CGCATCCGCGCCCTGGCGCTGGCCGCCCAGGCCGGCTCGATCATCCCGACCGACGCCGCCGGCGACCCGGTGCATCCGATGATAACCTGGCTCGACCGCCGCACCGACGACCTGGTGGCGCGCTGGCAGCGCGATGGCACAGCCGCGCGCATCCGGCAGCTCAGCGGTTGGCATCCCTTCCCCGGCCTGCCGCTGCCGGTGATCGCCTGGCTGCGCAGCGAGCGGCCCGCCATCCACGCCCGCGCCCGGCGCTACCTGGGCGCCGCCGACTTCCTCATCCACCGCCTGACCGGCCACTTCGCCACTGACCTCTCGGCGGCGTGCGAAATCCTGATGGTGGGCGCGGACACGGGCGCCTGGGACGCCGAGTTGTGCGCCATCGGCGGCGTGGATCCGGCCATGCAGGCGGAGTTGGGGTGGGCCGGCCGGCCCATCGGCCCCATCACCTCGGAAGTGGCCGCAGCCACCGGGCTGCCCGGCGATACGCTCGTCGTGGCCGGCGGCGGCGATCAGCCGTGCGCCTGCCTGGGGATGGGCATGACCGCGCCCGGCCGGGTGGCCCTGGCGACCGGCACCGCCTGGGTCATCACCGCCGTGACCGACACCCCGCGGCTCGACCAGATCCCGCCGACGATGGACCTCAGCTTCCATGCCGCGCCGGGGCGCTGGACCGTCTCGCAGTTCATCGGCGGGTTCGGCGCGACCGTGGACTGGTGGCTGGCGCAGACCTGGCAGCCGGCCGATCCGGCGCAGGCGCAGCCGATCAAAGGGCTGTACCGCCACCTGGACGCGTCGCTGGCCGGCAGCGAACCGGGCAGCCACGGCCTGCTCTTCACGCCGCTGGGCGGGCCGTCACAACTGCCCGGCGCTGCGCCCGGCGGGATCATGGCCGGCCTGCAACTGGCCCACACCCGCGCCGACATGGCCCGCGCCATCCTGGAAGGGTGCGGGTTCGAGGTACGCTGGGCGCTCGAACAGTTGGAAGGCCGGGCAGTTGGTAGGAGCGAGGTGACCTCGCCCCTACGCCCCGCACGCGCCACCACCGAGCTGTGGATCGCGGGCGGCGCATCCGCCAGCCCGGTTTGGCCGCAAATCCTGGCCGACATCACCGGTGCGCCCATCGTGCTGGCCGACTACGCCAACTGGGCCGCGCTGGGCGGCGCGGCGCTGGCCGGCTGGGGCGCGGGCATCTTCCCGACGCTGGAGGACGCCCTGGCCCGGCTCCAACCGCCCGTCCGCCGCCTGGCACCCAACGGGGCGCTGGCCGAGTTGTACGCAGAGCGGTTTGCCGCGTATCGGCGGCTGGCGTTTGTGACACGGTGAACTGGTAGATTGGTAGATTGGGAACTTGGTAGAAGGGTGCGGGTTCGAGGTACGCTGGGCGCTCGAACAGTTGGAAGGCCGGGCAGTTGGTAGGGGCGAGGTGACCTCGCCCCTACGCCCCGCACGCGCCACCACCGAGCTGTAGATCGCCGGCGGCGCGTCCAATTTGCCAGTTTACCAGTTTACCAGTTTACCGCTTTACCAATTTACCAATTTACCACCTCCCGGAGGTTTCCATGAACCGACGCCGTCTCCGCCGCATCTTCCGCGCCGATGGCCGAGCGCTGATCGTGGCGTGCGACCACGGCATGATCTCTGGCCCCGACCGCGGGATCGAGCGGCTGGGGGAAACGTTAGCCAGCGTGATCCGCGGCGGCGCGGACGCAGTGATGGCGAGCTATGGCACGGCCTGTCGCTTCGAGGAGCTGCTGGCCGATGTGGGGCTGGTGCTGCGCATTGACGGCGCCGGAACTGTGCTGGGGCCGATGGACGGGCCGGGCGCGCAGTTCTACACCGTGGAGGACGCCCTGCGCCTGGGCGCGGATGCGCTGTGCGTCACCGCCTTCCCCGGTTCGCGGCACGAGGAAGCCACCCTGGAAGTGCTGGCGCGCGTCATCCGCCAGGCGCACGCCTGGGGCCTGCCGGTAATGGCCGAGATGGTCCCCGGCGGGTTCGACAGCGGCCCGGAATTCCGCACGCTGCGCAGCGTCAGCGTGGCCGCGCGCGTCGCCGCCGAGCTGGGCGCTGACTGGGTCAAGACCTCGTATGTGCCCGGTTTCGAGCAGGTGATCGCCACCTGCTACGTGCCGGTGGTGGTGCTCGGCGGGCCGGGCAAGGCCGATCCGCGCGCGACGCTGGACATGGTGGCCGCGGCGATGGACGCCGGCGCGTCCGGCGCGACCATCGGCCGCAACATCTGGCAGGCCGAGGACCCCGCCGGCATGGCCGCCGCGCTCGCCGCGATCATCCACGAGGACGCGCCTGTGGACGCGGCGCTGGCGCGGCTGGAGCCATGAGAGGAGATCCGGAATCGAGGCTTCAGCCGGTCACTCGCTTATCCAGCCAAACCACCTGAAGGCTCGATTCCAAAAGCCATGGTTTTTCAATTCGTGTCCCACACTGCACTAACCGCCCGCCTCCGCCCCATCCGCGCGCTGATCTCCGACCTGGATGGCACGCTGGTCGCCGGCAGCAGGCCGCAGCCGGGGCTGCTCCCCTTCCTGGGAATGCTGCGCCGCCGCGGGGTGGCGCTGACCGTCGTCACCAACAACACGGTGCGCACGCCGGAGCAATTCCGGGCGAAGCTGGCCGCGTGCGGCGCTGAGATCGGCCCAGCGCAGATGCTCACCGCGGCGCAGGCCACGGCCGCGACTCTGCAAGGGGAGCTGCCCGCCGGCGCGCCGCTCTTCGTCGTGGGCGAGAGCGGGCTGCGGGCTGCGCTGAGCGAGGCGGGCTTCGTCCTGCTTGAGGACAGCGCCCGGCCGGCCGCGGCCGTGGTGGTGGGCGGCGACCGGACGGTGACGCACGAAAAGCTGAAGCACGCCATCCGCCAGGTGCGCGGCGGGGCGCGCTTCATCGGCACGAACCCGGATCTGCTGGTGCCGGTGGAGGATGGCCTGGCGCCGGAAGCCGGCGTGCTGCTGGCCGCGGTCGCCGCGGGCGCCGGGGTTCAGCCGACGATCATCGGCAAGCCGGCGCGGCCGCTGCTCGACCTGGCGATGGCGCGCATGGGCAGCACGCCCGCCACCACCGCCATCCTCGGCGACCGGCTCGACACCGACATCCTGGGCGGCCAGCGCCTGGGGCTGACGACGATCCTCGTCACCACCGGAGCGGATGACGCAGGGGCGATTGCCGCGAAAGGGATCGCGCCCGACCTGGTCGTCGCAGGGCTGGCGGAGTTGGCGGAGATGTGGGACGCGCTGGCTTCTTGACAGGTTGGGACAATCTGATATAATTCTATCAATTACTCAGTTGGTAGAGGTGAACTATGACATTGGAAACGCTGACAGCTTTGGATGCGCGCGTGCATTTTGGCGAGCTATTGGATCGCGTGCGCTACACCGCACAACGGTTCATGGTCGAACGCAAAGGCACACCCGTCGCCGCGATTGTATCCATCGCAGACCTCAAGCGCCTGGAAACATTTGAAGATGAGCGCGACGCCGAAATTCTGCGACTGGCACGCGAGACGAGCCGTGGGGTCGTTCCCTTCGCTGCTGTTGCTGAACGTTTCGAGGCCGCCTACGGTGAACCGCTGGGAGTAGATGAGCGTGACGAACTACAAGCTCGATCTTGACGATGACGTCGCGCACGACCTCACCGATCCCCAGCAGTACACGGCCAAGGTCGCGCGCCAATTGCTGGTCAAGATCGTGCAACTGGCGTCCAACCCACGGCCCCAAGATCACATCCAGATCAAAGACGGCTACCGCGTAGACAGCGGCGAGTACCGCATCTACTACGAGATAGACGACCGCCAGCGCGTCGTCACCATCCGGGTCGTCGGGCCGCGCAACGATGATGCGATCTACAAAAGGCTGACACGGAGGCTGAACCGCTGAATTCTCCCGACATCTCCTCAGGCGTCAACAACATCGCATGATTTGCGCCGGCCCAACGTAACACGTCATCAGTAAGACCGGCTCTGGCAAAGAGCAGATCGCCAAGTTAGTCCCACGAAAAATAGTTCCATCCGAGATACTAACTCAAATGGAACTATCTCGCCCCCGCACCAGCGAAGGATCACCCGGTCAGGTGGCCCGCGCCGCCTTCACATCCGCAAGGAACTCTGCCACCTTCTCAGCCGGCGTCGCCCACGATGTCACCAGGCGGATGGCCGAATGCCCGGCGTCCGCTTTGCTCCAGACGTAGAAGCCATAATCACGCTGCAACTCGGCGATCAGCGCATCGGGGAGGATCGGGAAGATCTGGTTGGTGGTCGAGCGCGTGAGGAAGCGGAAGCCTTGCGCGGCCAGGCCGTCCGCCAGCCGGCTTGCCATCGCGTTCGCGTGCCGCGCCAGGTCGAAATAAAGGTGATCGGTGAACAACCCCACGAACTGGCTTCCCAGCAGCCGTCCCTTGGCGAGCAAGGCCCCGCGCTGTTTGAGGTGATAGCGGAAATCGCCCTGCAACGCCGGGGTATTGATGATGATCGCCTCGCCGATCAACGCGCCGTTCTTCGTCCCGCCGACGTAGAAGACATCCACCAGCCGGCCCAGGTCGGGCAGCGTCAGATCGGACTCCGCGCTGACCAGGGCCGAGCCGAGGCGCGCGCCATCCACGTATAGGTGAAGGCGATTGGCGCGACAACACTCGGCCAGGCGTGTCAATTCGCCCCGCGTGTAAGCGGTCCCCACCTCGGTCGAGTTCGAGATGAAAACGACCCTGGGCTTGACCATGTGCTCGTCGGTGTGCTGATCCACGACCTCCTGGATTTGCGCGGGGGTCAGCTTGCCATCCGCGGTTTCCACTGTGTTGATCTTGTGGCCGGTGGCCTCGATGGCGCCCGCCTCGTGGACGGCGATGTGCGCAGTGCGCGCGGCGATCACTGATTCGTAGGGCTTCAGCAGCGCAGCCAGCACAATCAGGTTAGCTTGCGTGCCGCCGGAGACGAGATGCACCGCCGCGGCCGGATTGCCGACAGCCCGCGTCAGCAACTCGGCCGCCTGTCGGGAGATCGCATCCTCGCCGTAGCCGATCTCCTGCGCCAGATTGGTTTTCGCCAGCAGATCGAGGAGCGCGGGATGCGCGCCCTCGGAGTAGTCGTTAAAGAAGCTGTACTTGTACAAACCTGACTCCCAATGCAACACGACTCCAAAATACTATGGATACGCCAACGGATCATCAACCGCCAGCCCTTCGGAGCGGGCCGCGGCCAGAAGGTTACCGTCACCCGCAACGAATATCGGAGAGGGCAACCCATTGGCCTGCATCACCTCCGCAGCAACCAACGCGCAGGCCAGTTGGACGGCATCATAGCCTCGCAAACGATAATTCTGAGTCAACTCGACAGCTCGATCCAGCACCGGCCGATCCACCGGCAGCAGCAAGAAGTAGCTATCGCAGTTCTGCAGAAAGAGACTAAGCGCCCGATCGCGCTGAGCCAGCGTAATCCCACCGGGCATTCGATGTTTGGCGGCGATGGCAGCGGACACCTCGGCCAACGTGATTTCAGCAAGAAGGATTGTATCGCCGGGACGCGGCGCGGTAAGCTGCCTGACCCATTCACTGCCAATCTCGTTGATATAGCGCTTGACCAATGCGCTGGCGTCGAGGAAGTAGTCGCTCACAGCGTCGCCCCGCGCTGTTCGGCGATGATCTCGCTTAGCGATGGCCCAGGAGCCTCCGACAACGCCTCACGAACTTCATCTAGCGTGACACCGGGGATGATTCTTCGACGAAGCGCATCGCTGAGCGGCCTGACGCGGCCGGCGCTGCGCAATACCTCAGGCGTAGTGCGCGGGCGAATCGGCTCGCGCATTTGCAGGGCTGCTTCGATCACTTCGCGCGTCCAATCATCGGGCGCTTTGCCTGCTTTGCGCGCCTGACTGGCGACTCGCCGGTAGGTTTCCTGGGAGATGTAGACGGCTGCCATATTCAATCCCATGTAACGCCTCGCTTGAAACTACGCTCAGATTGTATTCTGACGCAGATTGTAGCACGAGGATGAATGAGCGTCAACCAAACACTGGGCTTGTCCTATTGCCACAACCCATCCAACGCCTCATCCCCCACATCGAACACCGTGCCCGTCGCCGCGAGCCGCTCCTCCGTGAAAAACGCCGGCAGCCGGTCATCCGCCGCGGTGAACCCGGCCGCCCGGTTGAAAGCCAGCTCCAGGTCAATCACGCGCCGGCCCAACTCGTTCAGCCAGCCAGCGGGGAGTTCGACCCCATAAGCGCCGTTCAGCAGCGCCAGGATCAGATCGGGCCGCGGGCCGGTGGCGCCCAGGTTGAAGACGCACAGCCCCAGCGCATCGTAGGCTGCGCGCTGGATCTGCACGGCGCGGGAGAGCGCGACCGCGCCGGCCGGGTCGAGATGGTTTACCGGCGCGAAGACGGTCAGCCCGGCGGTGTGATCGGCGCCCTGGGGCGAGGTGGCGTAGGTGACGCCCGTGCCCTTGACGACGCGCGGATCGTACGCGCTGAGCGCCTGGCCTTTGACCGCCGGAATCCGCCGCACGCCGAGCGCCCGCCCGACGGCGACCACGCCCTGGCCCAGCAGCAGCCCCAACGGGCCGCCCTGCCCGATCTCGGCCACGATCTCGGCCGCCCGCTCGCCGTCTCCGAAACGCGGGAGCGCCTCCTTGCTCTGGCCGGTCTCCGACCGAGCCAGTTCCGCCGCCTCCATCATCACCCCCAGCCCCGCGCCGATCTCGATGGTGTCCAGCCCCAGGTCGTTGCACAGCCGGTTGATGCGGGCGATGGCGTCGAGCGACCCGATCCCCAGGTTCGACCCGCACAGCCCCAACGTCTCGAATTCCAGCGGCGCGACCGCCAACCGGCCGGCCGCGTCGGGCATGATATTGCTGCACTGGATCACGCAGCCGGCCATGCACGCCTCGGTCGGCGTCCCCGCGCCGCCGCGCGCCTGAATCAGATCGCGCAACGCCTCGCCGCTGATCGCCTCCGCGCCCGCGAAGCGGCCCGCGCTGAAGTTGCGCGTGGGCAGCCCGCCCAGGCTTTGCGTCAGCATCACGGTCGATGCGGTCCCGTAGTCGCGCAGTACCTTAATCCGATCGCTCGACGCGACATATTTGTGAAAGCCGGTCGCCGCAGCGCGAGCTGGGGCGGGCGTCTTCACCGAGCCGGCGACCCGCCTGATGAGGATCGCCTTCACGCCTTTGCTGCCCAGCACCGCGCCCAGGCCGCCGCGGGCCGCCAGGCGGAACGGCTGATCGTTGGCGTCCGTCACCGCGATGCCGGCCGCGGGGAGGCGCTGCTCGCCGCCCGGCCCGATACTGACGACAACGGTGTCCGCGCCGAAATCGCGGCGCAACGCCCCGGCCGTGGCTTCGTTGCCCAGCCCCCAGTAGGCCCGGCCGTCGGCCAATCGCGGACCGGCCTCGTCCAGGATCAACACCGCAGGCTGATCGGCCGGCCGTGCGCCAGTCAAGACAAGCGCCCGATAACCGAGCGCGGCCAGGCTGTCCGCGGCCATCCCGCCCGCGTTCGCCTCCTTGATGCCGCCCGTCAGCGGGCTTTTCCCACCGACCGAGAGCCGTCCGCCCGTGGAGACACGCATCCCGGCCAACGCGCCGGCCGCAAAGGCCAGGATGTTGCCCGGCCCCAGCGGATCGGCCCGCGGGTCAACCAGCTCATTGACCAACTGTGCAGTCAGCAGCCGGCCGCCGGCCAGCGGGTCAGCCAGCGGCCGGACGGTCGCCTGGCCGGTCGTCAGATCGAATAGCAGGGTACCGGTTGGCATGAAACACTCCTCGTCTGTCCGCGTTGTCCGCGTCGTCTGCGTCGTGCCCGAAACCGCAGGGCAGGCCCTCCGCGTCCCGTTCTTAAATCCCTACAGCGCGGCACGCAGCACCGCCAGGCACTCGGCCTCGCCGGCCAGCCGCACATTGTTGCCGATCATCGCCATGCGCGTCGCCTCTGCGGCGATGACGGGGAAGCTCGCGCCATCCAGCCCCAGCTCGCGCAACGTCGTCGGCAGGCCGATGTGCGTCAGGAAGGAGGTCGCCCAGCCCGACAGCGCGCCTGCGTCCGTCTCGCCCGGCAGGCCCAGCGCGTGGCGCAGCGCCGGCCAACGTTCCTCCGAAATCGCCGGCGCGTTGAAAGTAAGCACGGCCGGCAGGAGGACAGCGTTGCCCAGGCCGTGATGCACCTCGTGGTGCGCGGAGAGCGGCCCACACAGCGCATGGCACAGCCCCAGCCCGGCCTGATCCATCGCCATCCCCGCCCAGGCCGCGGCCTGCGCCAATTCGCGCCGCGCAGCCAGCACGCGCCCTGAGCCTGCCGCAGGGCAGCCGTTCGGCCAGTCAACGCCCGGCGCAGGCGCGGCCACCGCCACCGGCAGCGCCCGCACAATGGCGCGGATTGCGCCGAGCGCCAGCAGATCGAGCGTGGGGTTGGCACGGCGGCCCAGGTACGCCTCGATGGCGTGGACGAGCGCGTCCATCCCGGTCGCGGCGGTCAACCGGGGCGGCAAGGTGGCTGCCAGGTTGGCATCCACGATGGCAGCCGCGGGGAAGAGGGACGCGTGGACGATCCCCTTCTTGAAGCCGTCGGCCGCGCCGATGACCGCGACGTGCGAAACCTCGCTGCCCGTGCCCGCGGTCGTCGGCAGGGCGATCAACGGAACGCGCGCGCCGGTGAGGGCCGCGCGGCCAGCCTGGAGATCCGACCAGGTCACGCCCGGATGGGCCAGCAGCACGCTGACCGCCTTGCCGACATCAATCGCCGAGCCGCCGCCGAGCGCGACCAGTGCGGTCGGCTGGGCTGCCTGGGCCGCTTCCAACGCCGCGGCGACTGTCGCCACGCCGGGGTTGCCGGGCACGTCGCTGAACACCTTGACCGCCCGGTCGCCCGTCGCCAGCGCGGGCATGAGCCGCGCCAGGATGCCGGTCGCGACGATGCCCGCGTCGGTGATCACCAGGACCGGGCCGGCGCCGACAGCGTGTCCCGTAGTTCCGGGCATGGCCGCCAACTCACGGGCCAGATCGGTCGCCGCGTCGTCGGAAAAGATCAGTTTAGTAGGACCGAAGAAAGTATGCGCCATGATGCCTCCTCTATTGCGCGGCGACCCGAATCCCCGCCCGCGCAATGATCCCTTCGGCAGCCGCCTGGCACTCCGCCACCAGCCGGCCCTCGTCGAACTGCGTCAGCTTGCCTTCGCGCACGAGCACCTGGCCGCCGACGATGACGGTGTCCACGTCGTTGCCGTTGGCGTTGTAGACGAGCGCCGACGCGGCCGAATGCACCGGTGCGATATGCGGCCGGGCCAGGGCCACCAGCACGATGTCGGCCAGCGCGCCGGGGGCCAGCCGGCCGATCTGGCCGTCGAGCCGCATGGCGCGGGCGCCGCCGTGCAGCGCCATCGCCAGCACGTCGGCCGGCAGCAACGCCTGCGCATCCAGGCTGCCCACCTTCTGGAGGCAGGCCGTGGTTTTGAGCACTTCGAGCATGTCCTGGGAATTGTTCGAGCCGGGGCCGTCGCTCGCCAGCGCCACGGGGATGCTCCGCCGCCGCCATTCGCCCACTGGCGCGATGCCCGACGCCAGGTACATGTTGCTCACCGGGCAGTGAACGATCAGGCTGCCGCGGCCTGCCACGATGTCCAGCTCCTCCGGCGTCAGCCAGACGCAATGGACAAGCTGCCAGCGGTCATCGAGCACGCCGATCTCATCCAGCCAGCGCACCGGGGTCAGGCCGAACTCGTCCAGCGACATCTGCACCTCGTCGCGCGATTCGCTGACGTGGATGTGGACGCCGACATCCCAATCGCGCGCCCGCCGGCCGATTTCACGCAGCGTCTCGATCTGGCAGCCCCAGGGGATCATCGGCCCGAACTGGACGCGCACGCGGCTGGCCGCCCCGGCGTTCCAGCGGCGGATCAGCCGGCCGGTCTCGGCCATGATCGTCTCGGCCGATTCCAGGAACTTCGCGAAGTACGGCGTGCGATCCCCCACCCCGCGGGCCAGCAGGACACGCGCGCCGCTGCGTTCGGCCGCCTCAGCCACGGCATCCATGTTGCGCGGCGAAGTCTGGACGTAATCCTGGTCGAGCACCGAGGTCGCGCCGCACTTAAGATTTTCGACGCAGCCGAGCAGCGCGGCCAGGTAGAAGTCGCGCTCGGTCATCGCCAGCCCGCCGGGCCAGGTTGCTTCGGCCAGCCATTGCAGCAGCGGCCGGTCGTCGGCCAGCCCGCGCAGAAAGCATTGGAAAAGGTGCGTGTGCGCGTTGACCAGGCCGGGGATCACGGCCATGCCCGCGGCGTTGATGATCTCGTCGGCGCTGAGCAGCAGTCCTTCAGGCGGCGCGCCGGCCTCCACCGCCGCGATGCGCTCCCCGCGTACGAACACATAGCCCGGCCGTAGCGCCTGGCGCATGTCGCCGTCGCAGGGGAGCACCCAACCGTTGTGGATGAGGAGTGTGGTCATTGATTTTCCTTTGTGATTCTTTAGACGGAGCCGAGCATCCTGAGCGAAGCCCGCTGTGTCTAGCGGGCGTAGTCGAAGGATGCGGAGCGGTCTTCGCGCAATGGCTGCATCCTTCGACTGCACTCCGCAAAAGACGCTCCGTTCCGCTCAGGATGCTCGCGCTATGCGGAAGGCTGAAACAACTACCTTCCTTCTACGTCAACGCCATCCCACCATCCACTTGCAAGATGCTGCCCGTGAAATAGTCGCACTCGATGATGAGCTGCGCCAGCCGCGCCACGTCGGTCGGGTGGCCGATGCGTTTGAGCAGCGCCTTATCGGTGAGCCAACGTTCGACTTCGGGCGGGCAGTTGGGCGGGAGGAGGATCGTGCCGGGCGCGATGGCGTTCACGCGCACGGTCGGGGCCAGCTCGACCGCCAGCGACTTCGTCAGGGAGACCAGGCCGGCCTTGCTGGCCCCGTGCGGCGCGTAGCCCGCCCACGGCTGAAAGGCCGAGATGTCGGTGATGTTGATGATCACCCCGCGGCCCTGGCGAATCATGCCCGCGGCCACGGCCTGCGCCAGGAAGAACGGCCCCTTCAGGTTGATGTCGAGCGCGTTGTCCCACTGCGCCTCGCTGATCTCCGCGAAGGGCGCCTTGAGCCAGACCGACGCGCTGTTGATGAGCACGTCAATGGCGCCGAAGCGCGCCAGCCCGGCAGCCACCGCCGCGCGGATTTGCGCGGTGTTGCGGATGTCGAGCGGCTGCGCCAGCACCGCCGTACCGGCCGCGGCAATCTGCGCCTGGGCTTCTTCCCACGGCTCGCCCGGCAGATAGGTGAAGAGGATGTTCGCGCCCCCCTGCGCCATGTGGATGGCAAGCTGCCGGCCGACGCGGATCGCGCCGCCGGTGATCATAACTGTTGAACCGCGTAGTTGCATGGGGTGTGCTCCAGGGTTGGTAGATTGGTAGATTGGTAGATTGGTAGATTGGTA
>Ga0172368_10007454_pt1 | contig 11408 bp, 3 predicted proteins | sample Lak11m_FD_114540 | JGI IMG/M metagenome (GOLD analysis project Ga0172368, IMG submission 114540) | Freshwater microbial communities from Kabuno Bay, South-Kivu, Congo - kab_022012_11m | ecosystem: Environmental > Aquatic > Freshwater > Lake | place: Democratic Republic of the Congo: South-Kivu...
GATTGATGATACTTCGAAAACCGCAACATACAGTGTAAAGGATAATGTTGTAAATGGATATGGAGAAAATAGATGGCTGCACGTTGTCATTCCTTTGGAACGTGAATCCTCTGCGATCACAGAAAATGTGAGAACTTATGAATTCGGAGGTTATGATAATCCAGATTCTATAATTGGTTTTAAATTTCCTAGATGTGCATGCGACACCACAGTTGATTTTGATTGTGTTGTTCCATATGTTCCATATTCATTAGATCCTAATGTTGTAAACATAGTTGCAACAGAGGAAATTGGAGCTACTTGTTATGACCAAGTATTTTATGGAGGCGAGGAGTTCAGTTATAATGCAACAATAATAGAAATTCCGATAACATACAACAATCTCGCTTCACTAAATTGGCACAACATAACTCAGATAAATATAACTTTAGGGGGACTTAAACAGGCTAAAGTGTCAATGTTATTTGATAATTTTGTTTTAAGCGATTCAACCGGTCTTTCAAATACTGAAAATTATTATTGTACTGGTGATTGGAAACAATGGATTAAAAACTTAGACGGTTCAACTGACAAGGGATTCTTTGACAGAACTGAACAACCAGGTTTATCAGAATTCGGACCGTACCAATATGCGTGCGATTCGACAGCTGCATTCGGATGGACTGGAAGAGCCTGTTGTGGAGATGACACAAGATCTGGAAATTATGGAGAATATTACGTTGATGGAGCAGGTGCCTGTTGGAACGGAACAGTGGTTGTTAATGATCAAACGGTAGACTATGCTTTGGGATATGCCCAGTCAACACTAGATGAGGCATCTTTACTATACTTTGATGACGGTTCTGCAAATAAATTATGGTCATGTAATCAAGAAGTAAACGAGTACAATAATTATTTATTCAGTTTTAATGGAACAACCACCGAATCAAAAAATTACGGGCAGTATGCTCAAAAGTCAGACATATTCACAATAAAAGGATCTTGGATGTGTCAAGATGGCGGATGGATAAAACTAGACAAAGTAAATAGAGTAACTCTTATTGCATCAGCATTAAAAGATTATGCTCAAGCATCTGGAAATACTAATAAGTACACTTTAATGTGTGGAGATTACAAGGATCTTTCAAATATGATTCCAACAGAAGATTTGCCTTTTGTTAATTACACTCGAAAAGCTTGCGTTCTAAGATTAGGAAAAAATGCTGATGTAAAATCAGATAGAATAGTAGTAGGATTAGAGCTAGATTCAAGCATAAGTTTAAGTGAGTATAATTCAGTGTTGAATTATTATACTCCTTTCGACGCTCAAACAAGTTTGACTTGTTTGAATGCTCCAAGCAATCCTGAAGCCTCAAATTTCTTTACACGTTGTGAAGAATTATCAGGAGACGGTTCAGAGTTCAAATTCTATTACAACAAACCATTTAATATATTAGTTATGAGAGATTCGTACATAGAATCAAAAGTATTCAGTAACAACTTGGCTGTAGAAATGTGGACAAACTTCATACAATTCTTCAGCAGACTATTTGACACAGGAATATCAAAGCCATTACCTCAAGACTTAACTGTAAATCCAAAAATTACCGATTTCTACGTTTCTGTTCAAGGAGAGAAATCAATAACTGGAATAATGGAAGGCGGAAATAACAGAGTAGATATAAGAGTTGACTACGAAAATCTACATAGCTCAGTTGAAATCCTTGAAAAAGCAGCAAAAGCAAACTATCCTTCAATAACATCAACATATTATGCTTTAGGATACAATCAAACAATATACATAAATGGAACAACCAGACCTGGTTGGAAATTAATCACAGGACTTCTAAGATTAAACAAAGACGAAGGCGCGCCAACTTATTTCGAAACAGGAAATCCTTCCGCTAATTAAGATTAATCTTAAACAACCAAAAGTTTAAATATATCACTTAATGTGTTCTTTACATGAGAAAACCAAGATTAACTGGAATATATTATCATGCAGCTCCAACATTGATAGATAAACAAATAGTAGAAGCATTCACTTCTGAAAAAGGACCTGGAGATGTTCCAGTTGCGCCATCCAATAAAAAAGATCACGTTAAAGGAATAATAGTTCCAATGTATCCATATGATTTAGCTGCACCTTGTGCAGGATGGGCATACAAAGCACTTTCAGAAACAAATGTCCCAGATGTCGTTATAATTTTGGGCCAAAGTAAAACCGAAGACGATGGATTCACAATAGATCCTTACGAAACACCGTATGGAATAGTGCGAGTTGATCAAGCACTAGCACGGGAGATTGAGAAGAAGACGGAACTGAAACAAAGAGATGCGATTTTCGATGAAGACGATACAATAGAATCTCAATTACCTTTACTGCAATTTGTATATAAACAAGCAAAGACAGCACTAAAAATACTTCCAATACTCGTAAGCCACAAAACAGAACTAAAAAAATTAGCTGTTGACATAAAAGAGATATTGCTGGAAACCGGAAAAAAAGCAGCAATAGTAGTTCCAACGAACTTCACAAGTTACGGAAGAAATTATAATTATATTCCATTCTCTGAAGATGCACACAAAAAAGTCTACGAACTAGACAAAGAAGCACTCGATTTGATAAGCGCAAATAAGCCGCTTGATTACTTAAAATATGCTGATGAACACATGATGAATACTCAGAATTATTTAGGAATAACTCTTGCATTATTAATACTAAAACCTAAAACAGTATTATTAGAACAATACTATACTACTGCAGATTTAAACCAAGATTATAAAAATTTCATAAGCTTCGCGGCAGTAGTTATGAAATAAATCTGATACATTTAAATAATAAAAGAGTTTAAATCGAAAGAATGGGGTTCTCGTCAGAAAAAAGAGGTAACAAAGGCCAAGTAACTCTATTTGTAATGCTTGGATTTGTATTGCTAATTTCAGTTGTAGTTGTAATCACGTTCGCAGGATATGTCATGAATGCAGGACTGGAAAATCAAGCCAAAAAGGCAGTGGATGATTATTTAACATCTAGTTCAATAGGGTACTATGTTTATACTTGTATGGATGCAGCAACTACAAATGCAATAGACCAAATCGCCTTGCAAGGAGGAGTATTCTACGATTATCAAGAAGGTCCATATGCTGCTACGCAGGAAGGAGAGTCATACATTCCATACAATCTGACATATACGAGTGCCGAAGGAACTCAAAGAATGCTTAGATTTAATGTAAGTTATTCTATACAGAATGTATCTGGTTGTGAAATGGTTAACGAAACTATTCCAGACTATCCTTTTTCAAGAACAGGTTTGGTTGATCTAGAACAAATATATTTAGATGGAACACAAAATGCATGTCTTTATGATAGCAACACAGGATATGTTTATTCAGGATTTTTCGGATTAAATAATATAACGACTTTATGTTACACGGGTAGCAACAATTCAAAAAACATAGCAGACGTCTCTTTAGGACCATGTTTTAGAAACACACTGAGGCCAAAAAACTCTACGATTGAGTACCAACTCGAAACACAAATAAAAAAGCAAGTGGAAAAGTGCATAAATTTTTCTTATTATGAAACCGAAGAAGGTCATAATATAACAATATTACGCGAGCCAACTACAACAATAGTTTACAACAAAGAATCTTTATCTGTAAATATGGAATATCCTTTCATTGTAAAACTCAAGGGAAAAGAACCTGTTTTAGTAAAACACGACTTCGAGTACAAATCAGATTTGAGATTAACAAAAGTACATAATTATATTTTGAATTTACTAAAAAAAGAATCATCTGATCCGTTCTTTAATCTTTCAAGGGATTATTATACAGTTCTTCCCCAATTCGATTCTGCGCATATGAAAGTGTCTGTTGTAAATTTTACTACCTGTACAAATTGCGCCTACAAATACGACGAGTTGTTAATTGTAGAAGACAATGCTTCAAAAATAGGAAATAGATCTTTAACTTTTCTAACCGCAATAAAAAACAGAAGACCCGCACTAGATTTTATGCATGAAACTGCATCCTCTGAGTTTTTTGACATATTGGTTACAGAAAATGAAACAATAAGCTTGAATCCCTTTGGAATAGATCCTGATGACAAACAAGTAAAGTACAAATACTTTGGTTGGAAAGAAACATGGGATGATGAATGTATATTAAATTCTGCAGGAGAATTAGTCTGCACGCAACTTCCAATCGTGTTACACAACTGGACAAATTCAACAGAATTCAAACTAACTAATAGAAGTGTAAATTACACAACAAACACATCCGATAGAGGATATCATAATGTAACAATAGTTGTAGAAGATGAATCAGGGTTAATAGATTTTCAAACCTTGCACATACTCGTATTTGATTTACCAACAGCAAATTTAACAATACCTTTGGTATATCCTGGCATGCCAAATAATACTTTAACAATAGAAGATCCAATAAACTTGTCGGCAGAAGGTAGCGCTGCTTCCGTTATGAGTGCGGGACCGATTACAGGATATTTGTGGAAGGCAACATATGATCAAAATTCTGCAACATACTTGGCTTTTGAAAACAAAACAACAGAGGCATATAGAAAAATTCCTTTACAACCTTATAACATAAAAACAATCAAACCACTGAACTTATCTCACGCATTAGTTCACGAAATAAGTCTAGCAGTAGAACAATTTATGACAACACTAGGTCAAACAGTAACCTCTTTACAAGTAACACAAGAAGTTAATGTAACAGAATGTGCTCCACATAGAAACTCAACAGATCCTTATTCTTTTCCTTACAACAAAGGAAGCGATCCTTTTTACGCGAATCATACTTGTTGCTTAGGGGATATTGCAGATTCAGCAACATATAGTATTGCTGCTGTGGCATCAGCAATAACTTGTTTTCAAGGAACTGCCTATGGAGAATTTACAACCTTAACAAGCAAAGCGACAAATGACTACACAGAATCAGGATTACTAACAGGATACTCTGCCTCTTCAAGTATTAACGCACCTCCCGCACCCTATCCTGGAGGAGATAAAAATGACATTTACAAAATGTTATTTAGCAGATTTTGTGATGGACAAAGAGGAAATATCTGCGCAGGAGAAATGCAGAGAACAATAACTAAAGAAGTATCTTGTGCAAACACAGGAGTCAATGAGTTGTGTGTAGGGCCGCCTCCTGTGTATAGTAACACTTCAATAAATACTTGTTATAATTATCCGGAAGGAGAAACATTTGAAACTACATTCGCTTCAGGAACAGGTGTGTGCGATCAAACAGCAATCTGCTCAACAATAGGTTCAAATGGATATGGTGCAACTGGAGGACCGCAACTCTGTAAAGCAACCTGCGATGGAACAGGAAATTGCGATAGTACAAGAACTGCAAAATCTGCATGTACTTGTTCTGTAAATAGTTGCAATGCACAATGCGATCTTGCACACCCATTTACTTGGACAATAGGCTCCAAAATGTGTCAAAATAACTGCGACTATTCCAATGCTTGTAAATATAGCACGTTTGAACTACCATGCGCAAAAAACGCAGTAACTTCTACAGCCTATTGCTTATACTCTGGATCAAACCCAACATATAACGATGGTAGATGTTATTATCAAGTAACTTGTGACGCTTCAACTTCAAGTTATCAACCAGGACAATACTGCAAAGTAGGAGAACACATAGAAGAAGAAACAAAATACTGTTTATGGGGAACAATTTCTCCTTCATGTAATAATGCGGGAGAATGCAATCTTAATAGAAGTCCATTCCCTTGCGAAGAAGATCAAACAGCATCATGCAATCCTAACACTGGTTGGAGCATGTGCGCCGCATCTAGTTCATAAGTTATCAAAATATTTATAAAGAACGAATCAAATTTATAGACGTAAAAAGGGGAGATTAATGGGACTTAAGCAAAATACGTACAAAAACCTTTCAAAACGTTTATTGTTGCTGTCAATAATTTTCACAATTATAGCACTAAATGGTTCTTTTAGCATTGCTGCAGAAGATGGATGTTGTATTAATCCCGCTCCTGAAGGTTGTTCTACTGCTACAAGTGCAGCGGAATGTTTACCTAACGGAACTTTTAATGCTGATGCGTGTACTCAAATAGACATTTGTACGCTTAATGGTTGGTGTTGCTTGACTGAGGAAACAGGATACATGACTCAGGACAAATGTTCAAGCTCAACATTTATTCCATCAACAAATCCAAATTTAAATTCATGCAATGTAAATGAAATATCTGTAATAGGAACTGTAAAATATTCTAATGGTGCCAATGCTTCATCAATTTTGAATGTGTATGTAAATGATGAAACAGGAGAATTAGTCTCCTCTGCAACAACAAGTCATGTTAATGCTAATTATTCTGTAAATCTTTTAAGAGGATTTACATTCTATCTGACTGCAACATCCACAGAAAATGATTCCTGCTCTGTAAGTCAAATCATATCTTTAGATGAAAACTCAGCTAATCCAACAATTCAAAACTTAGTTTTACCCTGCACAAATCCTGAAATAGTAGTTCCTCCTTGTCAACAAGAATGGAGCTGGACTTGGGAAAATGAAACGGGACAATGTGGACACAGATTAGGATTAGTGCAAACAAATCCAAGTTGTACTTCAGGAATTCCTCCACAACCTGCAGGTTATGTTCCTTGTGTACAAAATCCTGCTCCTACTTGTAATGTCAACGGAATTCTCGAAACAGGAGAACAATGTGATCCACTAATTCCTCTTGCAGATGTATGTACAAATTATATCAATCCAGAAACAGGAACATCGTACGTTGGAGGAGCATTGTCTTGCACTTCTGGATGTACAATAAGCACTGAAGGATGTTTAGATTGTCCTGCTACAGAAGCAGGTTGTGCAGACAATAGATTCTGTTCAATTTGTTCAATTTGTTCAGCAAGCACTCTTTGTGTGCCTGAATGTAAACCAATAGATAAAATAACTGATGTTGTTGCAAAACCAATTCCTAATATTCTTCAAAAAGGAATAGGCTTGACTTGGGACATTCCAGATCTTTGCACAACATCCACTATAACAATTAAAAGATGTACAGGCAAAATGGATGAAGACGTCTGTACATCTAGCCAATTGCCTATTGCAGTAATATCTGGAAATGCAGTAGGATATTCTGATGTTCCTTTAGTAGGAGCAGGAAAATACTGTTATAATGTATCAGCGCAAGTAACAACAGGAGTAAATACATTTACAATAAACTCAGACGGATTGGTTTGTGCAAAATTACCTGATGATGTTTGCATGGGTCAAAAATGGGACGGCTCATATTTCTGTAATGGAGATTCTTTAACATCTTGTGATGAAAATGGAAAAGAAACAGGATCACAAACGTGCGTAGGTGGATGTTACGGACCAACAGGAGATCCTAATGCGCCCACATATGAATGTAAAATCACAGAAGTGTGCGAAAGTTGTAATGGTCCTTTCGGTTTATATCCTGATGACTATGCTCTAACTGTTGGATATAATTCTTGCGGCGAGGCAGAACAGGATAATGCGTGCTATCTGGATGATTACTCAACACTAATGAGTTTAATCGGAGAATACAAATCATGCACTGAAGTTAAATCATGTTATGAGTACTCAAATCAACAGTCATGTACAAATAATCCTTGTGACATAATCGGTGCAGAAAATTGTAAATGGATAAATTATACAGGAACTAAAAATGAATTAGGTCTGGGAGTTTGTATTCCCCAGGAACCAGAAGAACAAGACTGCACTAAATGTACAGAAAATGGAATTTTAGGAAATTATTGTCCGGAAGATATTTGTAAATTATTTGGAGATGCTGGAAAATGCTTCTACAATTCAAATACATCCAATGTTGCTATAGATAAATTATCTTGCATGAATGTAGAACATGTAGGTTGCGAAACGTATGATACAAAAACGCAATGTATAGGAAGTAATAATAACAATTTTACGGCTAATGTAATTTACGATGGTACAGGAAGCTCTAGAATAAATCCTTCAAATAATGCTGTTACTCAAGATAGCAACGATCTATATGGCAGAAATAGATGTGTTTGGTTAGATGCAGATAATAAATGCGTAAAAGACTCAGATAGTAACTCTCAATTTGATTTGAAATCAGATTGCTCGGGTGCATCACTAAATAACGAAACCTGTTTACTTGATTTTGTTGCACCAGAAACACAATTGTTTGTGCTTGATCAGCAATTACAAGAAAATGGCATCTACTCTAAAACACAACTAAACTATTTATCAGCTTCAGCAAATGAACCAATAAAAAATACACACTATTCAATTGGAGCTATTGTGGAAGAACCACCAGTCCAGTCATACTATGAATATGCTTATCCAACAAAAACCAGATCTGAATTTATTAACTCAATTACAAATCTAGTTGAAGGAAAATACAAAATATATTATTATAGCGAAGACAAACACAAGAACCTAGAAGAAGTAAAATCAACAACGTTCGAATTAATAAAAGGATTATCTGATCTTTCTGTAACTTGGACTAATGTATCAGTATACAATCTAAATTCAGATCAATACTTGACGAACTTAACAGTGAATGTAAATTACGATTCTAATTTAAATTGTCAAGTCAATCTCACAGAAATAGCTGACCCGACTAAACAATTTGCAGGAAACGCAAGAAAATCAACACCAAATTTAAACTGGTTGTATCAAGACTTAACTGATGGGGCATATACCTTAACAGTTGTATGTGCTGATGAGCATATGCAAAGAGAAGACAAAACTTATGAAATTGATATAGATGTAGATACAACAATAAAAAATCCTGAACCGAGAGGAACAACATTTAAACCAGGGCCTATAACTCTATCTATTGAAACAACTGAAGATGGAAAATGCTATTACAACAACGATCCTAATTATGTGCCTCCAGAAAATCCAACAACATATCCTGGACAAGCGCAGTGGACTCAATTTACATCAACAGGACACAAAGTTCATACAGCAACAATAAATGCACAACAAGAAGGAATGCACTTCTACTACACAGGATGTAATTTCCCTGCGTTCAACAGAAACTATTTTGGAAACACTGGAGATATGATTTACTTTGCAATAGACAACTCTTCGCCAAAACTAACATTAATAGATGTTGCAACCGAAGAAAATTATACTAATTCAACTGCAAAAGAATCAGTAAGCTTGAAACTTATTTGTGATGACTACAATCCTTTACTAGATGATTGGAGTTCAAGACCATACTCATTTGGGTGCAACTCAGTAAAATACAACGTTTACTATAATGACACAACTTATGGCTATAGCCAGCCTGTGACAATTACATCAGGAGAGACTAGAATATTTTATGCTCCGACAAGATTCGTGAAAACATACCTGAATGTAATCCTAAATGATACGGGAGGAAATAGCCTAAAGAATTATTCAGTGTTCCTTAATTTAAGAAATTTCAGTTACGTTCCACCTAATGTAACTATTTGTGATCCTGAAAACGCTTCAAGTTGTATATAAAAAAGAGGAAATATAATCATATGCGAAAAGATTTTTTTTTAGTAACTATTGGTGTTTTGTTAATTTTGCTAAATGTATCTCTATCAATTGCACTTCCTGTGTGTGAGCTGCAAACAGGAGATTGGATTCTTTGCACAGAGACAAAAACAGGACAATTCAACACTACGTCTCCAGCAATAACTGTTGAATTTAGAGAGCCTGTAACAATAAATGAAGAAGCACTAGTCTATGTTGCAGATTTACAAGGAAACTTGCCTGCGAGTTCCCCAGAATACGGAATAACAAAAACACTTATTGGAACAAACAAATATAATTATACGGCAACATCGCATCTTGACGACGGAAAATATGAGTTCATAGTGAATGCAACAAACAATAACGGAATGGATGTTCTAACCCAAGTAACTTTTGAAGTAAATGTATCTGCAATGCCTATATGGGTCTCCAAGCCAACCAACAAATACGTATTCAGACCAGATTTTGGAGCATCAACTGAAAATAACTTCTTCTTAGAATTAAGATCAGAAAGAAATTCCATGTGTAAATATTCTAGGGCAAGAACAGATGCAACAAAAACATTGAAACAGAATTTTATTGACTTTCCATTTTCATTTGAACACAATACAACGAATGAAGTTTTGAATTATTACTCTCCTATTGATATACGAAATCTTCAAACAGGATATGATCTAACAGGAGGAGATCTAATATCAATTTCAGTTATTTGTAACGAAACTCAAAGCGAAAGATACTCATATAAAACAATATTCTTGGCAGTGGACACTACACCTCCACAAATTTCTGTAACTTCAGATCCTCAGCCAGTACTCTCCTTTGAAGACCACAAAACAAATTTGTCAATAACAACAAATGACTTATCCGTATGTAAAACGGTGCAGCTCAATCCAATACAACCATCTGGAGATGTTTTAAATTTTGTTAGAACTGCAGGAACAACATTCCCTTCGTTTTCAAACTTCACAAAAGAATATTCAGAAATAGTAAATGTGTACGTGGATCCTGCAGAATATAATTATTCTTTAAACATATCTTGTGAAAATCTTGCAAACCAATTAAGCTATCAAGTATATGATTTAAAGGTTAATTTAGATATAACTGAAAACTTCGAGTTTTTAGCAAACAGACCTCCAACATATCTAAATTCAACCAGTGTAAATATTTCAGGAACTGTTGTAAACTCATACACATTATGTGATTATAAAATAGACAATTCTACGACTCTAAAACCACTTGTAAATATAGGAACATCGTCTGGAAAACAATTGCTCTCAGCAACAGAAACCATGAGCGAAGGAGAACATAAAATAATTGTAAATTGTTCAAGTATTGCAGGAACAAGAGAAAAAACATTCAAGGTAGACACGACCGGACCGAGCTTAGATATCAATGTGTCTGATAAAACATGTTCTTTAACAAAGATTGAAGCTACGTTTCCAGTAACAGACCCCAATAATGGTTCAGGCCCAGACAAAGTATACTACAATATTTCATTTGACGGAGATGCAATTAGCGATATTTTAGGATCTGTCTCTGTAGGATCTGATGGAAATGCATCGCTATCAAAATCAATTCCTTCTGGATTAGAAGGGGAAAACTTCACAATAATAGCATATGCTAAAGATAACGCAGGAAATCAAGGCGCGCAAAAAACAAGCCAAAAAATCATGGTCACAAACTCATCTTTAGCAATATGTGATAAAATCTCTCCTTCAATTGTATTAAATGAATCAAAAAACACAGATACAAAAGAGTGGACAATACTTGTTAACTGTACCGATGTCGGTAGCGGGTGCAAAGGCGAATTTAAGTATAGTATTTTAACAAACCAAAGCGCGACCTGTTCGTATTCCTCAACAAAAAACTTAATGGATCCAATAGTGCTTGATAATTCC
>Ga0172368_10007455_pt1 | contig 11408 bp, 11 predicted proteins | sample Lak11m_FD_114540 | JGI IMG/M metagenome (GOLD analysis project Ga0172368, IMG submission 114540) | Freshwater microbial communities from Kabuno Bay, South-Kivu, Congo - kab_022012_11m | ecosystem: Environmental > Aquatic > Freshwater > Lake | place: Democratic Republic of the Congo: South-Kivu...
GACGCCAAACTGTGGGAACCACACCCACCTAAACGTCCGCGAAGCAAACACTGGCAAAAACCTCGACGCTAAGTCATTGGTCAACCATGATTCAGTCGTTAATGGTAACTTGCCAGAAAAAGTCGCACTCATCGTCCCCGACTCCCCCGCCGAAGTGCAAGAAACAGTCCAAACTGGAAAAGGCAACCTATTCCATTGGCTCTTTGCCAACTGGATGTGGTTCGTCCTCGCTTTCGCCCTGATCTTTGTGATCACGGGAGCCCAGCACGGACTGAGCCTACGCACCACCCTTGCAATTGTGGGCATCGGACTCCTAATCTATGCCTGGTGGATCCCCTCCACTAGCACTTGGTTAGAGAGCCCAGTTGATGGATCAATCCCCATCAAAACCCACTATGGTGATGTGCGCGTAGATCCGCAAGGAACTACCACCACCACCTGGGCTGTGGCTGCAGGCACACCCATCAGGGCAATTGCCCCGGGCATTGTCGTCAATACTCCTGACTCACTAGAGGGTTATTTTGGCTATCAACAAGTCTGGGTGGACACCGGCAACGGTCTCTACATTCAGTATGCGATGCCTGCCTCTAGCTCTGCCAAAGTCCTCTCAGGGACCAAGGTCAAAACAGGTCAAGAAATTGGCATAACCGCCGCTGGCGAACTCAGGCTTGGTGTAAGTTCCAAAGCTCCTACCGAGTTCGTTAGTATCGACGACCGCACCTACGGCTGGATGGACCCCGAAGAATATTTGGGTAAATCCACGCTTAGCGGTGGGCGCAAGAACGAGGCAGTATTTATGGGAGTAGGATTTATTCTACTGATCATAGCCTTGTTCTGGCCAAAAAAAGAAGAGACAGACGAGCTCACATTCCCATGGAACCGTAGCATGGCTCGGTATCAAAACATTAAATTGATACTGGGATTCTGCATAGTCGCTATCGGCATCATGCTCGATGGCCCATGGTTTATGTGGCTCGGTACTGTCCCCCTCTCCCTCTCCCTGACCTATTTTATCGGTAGATTGGGTTACCGGAGGAGCTCAGAGTGGGGCGTCAGTACAAGGTCATACTTAATGAGTATCTTGAGTATGATCTTCGAAACCACCCTGGTGGTCGGATTGATAATTGCGGGCGTGGCAAACCCCGACATTATCTTTATCCGCCGTGCGGTAGCGCTAGACCTCCCCCAGGTCACTACCCCGCGCCTCCAAGAGTGGAATCCTCCCTCACTCGTTGAGGATGATGAGGTTGCCCCAAGCAACCCCATTTACAACCTCAGCGATACCCACGCGATCGAGCCGTTCACCTTCCGTTACTGGAACGGTGGTATGTATCGTGTGGATATCCCGCAAGAGGTTTGGGACGCGTCAATTGCAGCCGATCAGAAACATGGCTGTGATTACCGCCTTATCCTCGCCGTTGCTTGGTCGGAGTCCCCCAACTTCACCAATCACACTAGCGAGAATTCGGCGGGCGCGATGGGAACATGGCAATTTATTCCTGGCACCTGGAATGGATACTGGCCAGACCCCACGACTCGTCCCCCTCGCACCGATATCGGTGCTTCAGCTGATGCCGCCTGCCGCAAAGCAGTCGACCAAGGACTCCCCACTTCGGGTAGTCGCTCAATTTTCATCGACCGCTTTGCCCACCACCCCGTAGGCGGGAGTGTGTGGAATATGCACGACGGCCAGGCAGGTACGGTTTATGATCTCTGGCAAGAGCTCAAAAATCGTACCCAGTAAACTCCGCGTTATTCGGGAGAAGTGGTAACCTGCCACTATCACTTCTCCCGTGTCAGGAGCATTCAACTAGAACACTTACGTGTTCTACGCTGGATGCACCTCATGCGTCTGCTGGTACATTCGAGATTGCCTCGAAACGTACATGCAGTTTGCATGTGCACCCAGCAATAGTTCGTCTCCCGCCTCGCGGGACTGATGAGAAGCGTACTAGCAATTAGCTAGTCCTCGAAACGAACAACAGAACCTATTTATGAAAAAGATTACTCCCCTCATCTATGCTGATCCAGAACGATCAGGATATGGAGATTTACTCCTTACAGGCCCAACAACTGGCTACACTCCAGATCAAATTCGTGCTGGATACACAGTCGTAACCCCAATTCTAAATGCTGATGGAGAACTAGGTAGCTTAGAAGTACAACCTACCGCCACGGTCGTAGATATCTGTGCCGTACTACATAATTGCGGAATACCCATCCAAGCCTTGTCTGGAGTCCAAGAACTCGATGCACTTAATCGAACTCAAAGGTATTTTGTTATCCCAGATGACAACTTAGGTAGTGGAGTCTACGCATTATCATTAGTGAGTCAATCCGAGTTTATTCCTCTTGCCTAACCCCCTATAATATTCTCATGGGAAAAGAAGGGGAAACGAATAGTGTTACTCTCCCAAGACCACCATTGCCAAAAGAGTACGCAGAAGCAGGCCTGACCGTTCGATATGACTACAAATCTGGTCGATGGATTGTAGTTAATAACGACGAGAATCAAACCAAGCTCCACCCAATCAGAAAATTATTCCAAGACTATTACCTCCCTACCAACTCAGAATCATAGTACAATTCTATCCATGACCACTCTCATCTTTTTCGGCTCCGACCAATATAGTGCCGTCGTCCTCAAACAACTACTGGAAAACCGGAATACTGGAATACCGGAAAACTTAACAGTCATTACCGATCCCCATACTCCCCCCAACCCCGTCGAATCTATGGCTCGCGAACTCTCCCTCCCCCTCACCTACTACACCGACTTTGCAACTTGCAACTTGCAACTTGCAACTAGTCAATCCGAAACAGTCGGATTGACAGCCTCCTTCCCCCATCTTTTCCCCACTGACCTCATCACTGCCTTTAACGGTCAGCTCTACAACCTCCATCCCAGTCTCCTCCCCCAGTATCGCAACGTCGCCCCCGTCCCCTACGCGATCGCCCTTGGTGACCAGGTCACGGGCATCACTCTCTTCTGCATCGCCCCTACTATCGACAATGGCGAGATCATCAGTCAGGTTGAGGAGCCCATCCTCCCTGAGGACACTACCCCCACTCTTCTCACTCGCCTCTTCACCAAAGGTGCCAACCTCTTCATCAACACTCTCCTACATCAAAAACAAGGTTACGAACCTTGTAAAGATATGGTAGAGAACAAGGTTCGTAACCTTGTTTTTACCCACCGCCTCACCCGCCAATCTGGATTTGTCGAGTGGGACGTCGTCCAAAAGCTCCTACAGGGCCAGGCCCTGAAGGCCCAAGATACCCAAAACGAACTTCTCCGTCTGCGACTCTCGCGCCAACCATGTACCACGCACCATGTACCATGTACGATCCTCTCCGATCTCATTCGCGCCCTAACCGGCTACGAAAAGGTCTGGACCATCGCTCCAACTAAAAAAGGAGACCTCCCAATCTCTTTCTCCCTGCCCCCCAACCATGTACCAAGTACTATGTACTATGTACTCGTTCCCGGCAAACCTCGCCCCATTCCCTACTCCGACTTTACAAAATACTACCTCAGTGTATAACTGTAATTATGTCAACCCAAAAATCATCTCTCAACGAACCCTCTCGGTTAGATCTTATTGAAACAAATATTTCTCTACTTCAAGATGATGTTGTGGGTATCCGCAACGATATCAAAGGAATGAAAAAAGAAATTAGTGCGATTCGCACTGACATGGTCGATCTCGAAGATAGATTAACCACCAAGCTCGACAAAATCCTCGACATCGTCTCCGAAAAGCAAAGCACGGTTCACAATCGTCTAACCAAACTAGAGCATCACACGACTCACCCCCCAACCCTCGCTTTTGCCGCCTAATCTATCTTCCCCACCGCTCCCGACTAACCCGTATCACCTTCTCTCTATTCTGATTCTTTGAGGCTGGCAATGGTAAAGTTCTAGCCACAAACGCACGTCCCGACATCGAATCCACCATTAGTCGCACCGCAATCTGGAAATTCTCCAAGTTTACCAAGTCTTTATCGGTAAAGACGTCGCCAAACTCCTTCATAATTATCCGGGCATCATCCGCCCCGATCGTGAAGCTAATAATGCTCCCCGCATTCCCCAATATCGCCTTCTGCACCTCGAGTGGGATCTGCGCCATATACTGGTTGGCCATCGTCAAATTGAGCTTGTATTTCCTCGCCTCCGACAAAATCTTAATAAAGCTGGTTGTCGCAAAATTCTGAAACTCGTCGACATACAGGTAAAAGTCGCGCCTGTCCGACTCCGCTCGCTCTACTCGATTCATCGCCGCCAGCTGGAACTTGGTAATCAGCATCGCCCCAACCAGCGCCGCATTATCCTCCCCGAGTTTGCCTTGACTCAAATTAGCAATCAAAATCTTCCCCTCGTTCATAATCTCTTCCATATCAATGCTTGATTGTGGTCGCTCAATAATCGCGCGGATTAAAGGGGAACTGACAAACTGCCCCACCTTGTTAAGAATTGGTGCAATTGATTCTTGCATCATCTTTTCGCTCATCCGCTCAAACTCATTTTCAAAATAACGTCTTATCACCACATCCTTCAAATTGGCTACCACCTGTTGCCTATAGTTTCGCTCCGTGAGCATCCGAGGGACATCCACGAGCGTTGCACCTGGAGTCTCCGACAAGGCAAGTAAAGTATTGCGCAAAATATACTCGAGCCTCGGCCCCCACGAGTGACCATACAATTTGTTAAAAATAGCGACAATGCCCGACACCACCAGCTCTCGTTGTGCTGGATCACGTACTTCCAAAATATTGATGCGCACCGGCCGATCGCGGTCTATGGGGTTAAAGTAGATAACATCGTTAATCCGACTCGCTGGCACATAATTCATGATGGTATCCGACAAATCTCCGTGCGGATCAATAATCGCGATTCCCCTCCCCTTTTTCATATCATCAATCGCCATGTTCGCGATCAAAGTTGATTTCCCTGTCCCCGTTTTCCCAATCGCCCAGAGGTGTCGTCGTCGATCCTCGTCTTTGATCCCAAAAATTAAATCGCGATTCTTAAAGACAGTTCTGCCGAAAAAGTTAATCCCTACTCGCTCCTCCTCACTCTTCCCCTCTGCAACCGGCAAATTCTCGGGTGGCTCGCTAAAGACATTTTGCCCCCACAAAATCATTGGGATCCTCACTTTATCACTGGGCAAATGCCAAAGTGTCGCCATCTCTGGGATCGAGACCACTCGCTTCCCCCCACCTCGCCGCTCAACCAATCTCCGACGCCAAGCGTCAATCCCAAACAACGGCTTCGAGAGCCCCCAGCTATTCCCATCCGGTCTAGAGAACACCCCCATCACCGCCGCTAACTCTGTTAATCTGGTCGGGTTACTCGCCCCGATCCGGAAAGTGATCCCAAATCCCGGGTGTCCTATCTTCTCTTCGATTCCCCGTGCGTTCGGCAACGTCCCCCGTCGCTCACTGTAGCCATCCCTGCTCTGCGTCACCCCTACCCCACGTCCACGGTCGATCGCTCCCCTCCCCTCGCTTTGCCAGGTACTTGGTGCCTCGGTTAGTACCCACGACATCCAGATCACCTCACCTGCCTCCGCCTTAGATAATACTGATAAATACGTGTTAATGGGATCCGTCTCGCGAAAGTCACTCCAAGTTTTATAGGGATAAAAACTAGCCAAATTGACCTTTAGCTCCCCCACCTGCATTCTCGAAGCAAACCCAGGCAAGGGATCAACAATCGGAGTAATGACGGCCAGAGGGTAGGTCGACTGGATCTGCGCCACCACAAACTGTACTAGGTAGGTATGACACGTGACCAAAAATCGGATCTTCTGCTCCCACACTGCAATCTCGAGTGCCACCACCGGCCTCACCTCACCCTTGATCCAGACGTCGATTAGGGATTTGTGCAAAATCGTCGGGAAAGTCGAGAGAAACGTTGCCGCGCTCTCCGCAGTTACTTCTGTTTCGCGCGGGATAGTCACCAAAAGAGTTGTTAAACTGGGCATGCTACTAGTATAGCTGATTTATCTCGCCAAAGTACCAACCAACCACAAACACCCACCAATCCCGCCAATCAATCCTAACCCACCCAAAATAGCCAACCCAACCCGTTCTAATTCAGTCTTCGGATAATAATTTTTTACTTTCTCTACAGCACTCATATTCTTGAGCTATTTACCCTTAACCATCCTGAGGCATTTGGTACAAAGCCTCATCTTGATACTAGTTTCCCCTAACTTCATGCGGTGAGCATGGAGATTGGGTTTGCGGATCCGTTGGGTGCGATTTTTGGCGTGACTGACATTATGTCCCACGTCTCGTTTTTTGCTACAAAGATCACATGCGTATGCCATAGAAAAGTATTCTACCAAACTTTAAGCAGAGACGCTACCCCGGCTACGGAAAATAAGTGAGGCACCGATCGCGATACCCACGATCACTAGTACTATAACTAATAACGAAGTTAAGATCTTGCCAATCACCGTCCCAGCTGTAGAACTAGTCGTGCTAGTAGCACTTTGGACTGTCATTCCAGTCTTGGCGGTACTCGCTGGAGCAGTCGAGGCAGTCGGCACAGCAGCCACCTTGGATTTATCAAAGTCAAAATAATCAACCTTACCCACTACAACACGCTTGTCACTAGGCTTCCTCACCAAACTTTCGGCCTCGGCAGTGATAAAGACTTCGTCATATGGACTGGCAATATTACCCGAGAAGTATCCCTTATCAACTTCGGCGACGCGCATCACGCTCGAATTGGCACTGGTCTTAGCCCAAAGAACATACTTGTTGTATGTGGTCTCGTGGGGATAAACTAAGCCATCACAACGCCCAAATACGCGGTAATAACCGTCTTGATAAAGCGAAATTCCTTTGCATGAAACTCCAGAGCCAGAGAGATCAACTGACCCCTCATGTGCTGAGGCAACACCTGCAAAAACAAATAATGAAGCAACCAGCACCATTAGTTTTTTCATATGTCCCATAGTGTATCAGATATTCCCCAAAAGTCAATGTTATACTATCTCCATTATTCATTATTCATACTTCATGCTTCAAACTCTCTTTAGCTCCCCTCTCCTCTTCCTAATCTGGGCGATTTCTTTAGTTATGGCAATTAGTATCCACGAATATGCTCACGCCAAGGCTGCCGACACCTTGGGCGACCCCACCCCTCGCTCCGACGGCCGCTTGACTCTCAACCCCAAAGCTCACCTAGACCCACTAGGCACCCTTTCACTTCTCTTTTTAGGCTTCGGTTGGGGACGCCCCGTTGGTTTTGATCCCTATAATCTAAGGAATCCCAAACGTGATTCTGCACTAATTGCTCTGGCAGGCCCCGCGAGCAACCTTCTCTTTGCCCTAGTTCTCTCTCTTATCCTGCGCTTTACTGCCATCCCCCTAGTTCTAACTCTTTTCCCCATCCTCATTATGATGAACGTAACCCTCGCTATTTTTAACCTCGTCCCGGTCTACCCGCTAGATGGCGAGAAGATCCTCTTCGGCCTACTCCCCACCGAAACTGCTATCGAATTCGCCAAAATTATGCAGCAATACGGGACAGTCATTTTGATTCTCATGCTCCTCCCAATTGCTGGGGGTACCTCCCCCATCTCTGCCCTAATCTCCCCCGTCATTTCCTTTGTCTCTAGTCTCTTGCTATAATTTTACTCATGAAAAACTGGAATACCAATACCACTCAATTTCGCTCCAAATTGGATAAAAAAATCTGGGAACTATCTCAATTAATAAATTATGGATTTGATGGCAAAAAGCTATCAAAAAAAATCTTAACTCGTTACTGGTCAAAACTTACGCCCCACCTCCGTCCTGAGCGCTCCCAGATGCTAGAATGGTTATTATGGAACAAAAAATCCTCACCCCTTTCCAATCCAAAATTTTGGAACAAATCAGGTCTGATCAAAGCATAACCACTCACTTTTATTTTACGGGTGGTACTGCCCTTTCTCATTATTATTTTCAACATCGCCTCTCCGAAGTCATAGACTATTGTCTAGAGCTCGCTTACTCGCTCTCCCCATCGCTCCTCAAAACATAATCTGGTAAAATTACGCTGTCCTAGGGGTGTCGTTCAGCGGTAGGACGGCGGTCTCCAAAACCGCTAACGAAGGTTCGATTCCTTCCACCCCTGCCTACGCTAAAGCTCTGGCAGGCAAGCCTTCAAATATATCAAACCACCTCTTACTTTACAGGTTCTCTCCCTGTAAAGTACAAGCTTACTCCAAGTAAATCCCCATCAAAAACTTATTTTTATTCCCCTTCCCCGTGATCTCCCTTAGCTCTGCCAGGGTCATTCCTTGCTCTCTGAGCCATCCATCCATCTCTTTTTTGAACTTGGCAATTGCGCTGCGCTGCGTTAGTAACCTCATTTGTTCAAATTCTTCTGAGCTGGGCGATGCTTCCATCTGCTCCACCAACTTATCCAAAATCTTATTCTCCAATTTTTGCGTCATCCTGCCATTATTAGCCTCAACATCCAACTCTCCCTCAATAAAATCCAAATTATTTTGTCGCTGTACCCCCACAATTCGTCTTGCCGGGTAGTACTTGTCAGTATAGTCATCGTATTTGTATGTTATTCCCTCTTTTACAATTGGAGGAACTGGCGTTGCTGTTGGTGTCGGCGTGGGCGTTGAAGTTGAGACAACACCATCTGGATTATATTGAAAATCAGCCAGGAAATTAGATGCCTCTTGTTCGTTCAAATTAAATCTCACTGCCAAAGCGTGCGCCAGCTTATCTCGATCAAAAAATGCCGCAACAGCTGGTCTAACCACTCCCCCCAGCATTACCCCAACTGCCATCGCCACACTTACAACCATGACATTTCTTACTTTCATCTTTTCCTCCTATTTTCCAGCCATTATACCCCAATAATATGCATTATTTTTCAGCATTTGCTACTTCCTCTTCATATTCCGCATTTGGTCGAATTTTACTCAAAGTAATCGCAGCCCCGTCCCCAAATCTCCCATCATAATCGTAAACCTGCAGCCCTGCCTTACCCTCGTATATCCTAAACTCCAGTACCATTCCTTTCCCAGCAACCTGTTCAACTAAATCAAGTGCATCATATAATTTTTCAATATATTGACTCGTAGTAATTGCTATTTTTTTGCCCTCACCCAGGTTATTAGTACCAGTAAGCGTTAATCCGTTTCCACATTTCACATTTTCAAACATAAATTCTAAATCATGTCCCTGCATACTAATGTATGGATGATCTTTCTCTTCTATTTCTCTCGCGTGAAGGACACCCGTTCCCAAGCTAATTTCGTACGCACCATCCGCCAAGCGCGCAACTCTGCCATGAATACTCACCCGCTGCATCTCCTCATTTTCCTCATGTATCAAATAATACGATCGTTTTTCGATCCGACGCTTTTTCCACACAAAAATTGAATGCAGTCTCTCTCCTTTAGCTTTCTCGCAAAAACCAAGGAATGTTGGAAATGGTTTATCAATATTATTAATTATCAACATTGGATTAGTACCACTTTTTCTAGGTAGATGTCTTTCCCTTTTCCAAACAGGCCCAACTCCATTCACGTCTCTAGAACGGATAACAACCGAATCAACCTTGTCCGGCAACCCAATTCGAGAATTACATGTTTCAGCTTTCTTTGCCATACATCTAATATCATCTAATGTAAATACCTGATCAGGGCTAACTATTGTCGTAAACATCTGACATATTCCGAGTTTATGACACGTGATGCGATTACGTACCCTCGGTGGAAAACCCAAATCCGAAGTGACCTCAACCAAACAACCATTCCGAAACTCAAATATCCCGGGAATAGGTGTTACATGTTCTCGTTCTATCGCTATAGACATATCCCATAGATTTTACTCTTCTGGTCAAGCTAAACCGATACTTACCCAAAACTCCTCACCAGCTACTTGCATATAACGACCCTTCTCTAGTAATCTATTCTCATGCCCACTACACATCGCCCAATTCCCGAAGATCTAGAGTTTAAACGTACCGCCCATGAAGAGCGCCATCTCCTAGAGACTGTTGAGATCCCCATCGTCACAGTCAGCGCCACTTTCAAAGAACAGCTAGAAGAAAGGTTCGGCGAAAAGCCCGAGCTAGAATCTCCCGATGTCACCTTCTCCCGCGCCCACTACAGTATGGCCAACGCCCTAGTTGTCGCCGCCACTCAAAGTAAGAAAACCTTCTGGATGATCGACCCCACCAACTATGTCAGTGCTCGTGACTGGCCCAAAATTATGTTTACCCAAAGGATGGGTCGCCTGATTGCCCGCTCACCTCTACTTAAAGAACTCAAAGACTTAATGGATACTAGACTTAGGAATCAGCTCCCCCTAACTGCCGCTATTCGTGAACCCCTTACCTACGTCACTGGTAGGGTCGAGCGCCCTATCATCAGTCTCCACTACGAAGCTGGCAACATCCTACTCGAAAATGGCAAAACCGTGCTCCAGGTCGTAACAGACCCTCACGTTCGCCCCCAATATCTCACTCACGCCGATAATCCCAAACTAACCTGGGCTGTCTTTGACGAAGCTACCAAAGCTAGGTTAATCGAGCTCGGCTATATTCTCGGTCACAAAATCGATCATAATCGTGTCCATGTCACTGGCTGCCCCGTCGACCCCCGTATCCCCACCAAAGATCGCAATACCGCCACAACCGGTTTCAAATTCCGTCCCCTCCGCCTTGCCATCACTACTGGAGGATTAGGAACCAACAAACCTGAGATTCAAAACCTCTTAATCCACCTTGCCCCAGCAATTCGCAAAGGTGAAATCCATGTTGCGGCCTACGCCGGTGTCCACGAAGATTTTGAAGCCATGTTTACCACTTTTGCTCGCACTCACAAAATCAAAATTGGCGAGATCAATGATCCCCAATCCCCTTTCCGCATCTTCCAAGGTAGTGACATTGTCGACGCCAACGAATTGTTGCTCGACTATATCTTCCCCTGGGCTGATGGCTTCTTGAGCAAACCCAGTGGTGACATGGCCTATGAGGCTGTCGCTGCCGGCTGTTTCCTTTTAACTCTTCATCCATGGGGTGAGTGGGAAGAAAATATTAGAGCGGTGACCGAGGCTTGGGGTGTTAGCATTCGTGCCGATATTGAAAATATTCTCCCTCAACTAAAAGCCATCACTACGATTCCTATTGAAAAAAATAAACCTTGGGCCGAGCTCGCTCTTGAGCGCGCCCGCCGTCTCGCCCCCCAGATCTCCCAGGGCGCCACCAATATCTTAAAACTACACAAACAACTTAAAAATTAAAGATTAAAACCTAAATCTTATTTCAGCTTCTTACTCTCTTTGTGATCCGTGTGCTTGCGACACACTGGGCAATACTTAGACAACACCAATTTCTCAGGCGTATTTAACTTGTTGCGATAAGTAATGTAGTTAAACGC
>Ga0172368_10007457_pt1 | contig 11407 bp, 10 predicted proteins | sample Lak11m_FD_114540 | JGI IMG/M metagenome (GOLD analysis project Ga0172368, IMG submission 114540) | Freshwater microbial communities from Kabuno Bay, South-Kivu, Congo - kab_022012_11m | ecosystem: Environmental > Aquatic > Freshwater > Lake | place: Democratic Republic of the Congo: South-Kivu...
GCAATATTGGCAAAATTGGAAGGTGTTCCCTGGCGTTTGGAAAGAACCATTTACAACGAATTAATAGTGGGCGTAGGTGCTTTCAAATCCCGGAATATGGCAAGCCGGTACATTGGCAGTGCTTTCTGTTTCTCAAACGATGGCCATTTCCAGAGTTTCAACTGCTATTCGGCACACTCCACAACCATGCTGGCAGGTTCAATTCGTGATGCAGTCGAAAACTTTGTCGAGAAGAATAACAGTGTCGAACGCCTTGTCATCCACTTTTACAAGCGGATGAGCCGGAAAGACCTTAAACCAATCCTGGAAGTCCTGTATAGCTTAAACCTTGGAGATATTCCGGTAATTGTAGTTACTGTGAACAAGACCGAATCCCGTGACCTTGTAATCTTCGATAAAGCCTGCCCGTCAAACAACATGATCCCAAACAGCGGAACCTTTGTAAACATTGGCAGAAACCAGTTTTTGCTTTGCAATAACACGAGGTACGGAACAACAATGCCCGGCTCCAGAGATGGATACCCATTTCCGGTAAAACTCAACATCCAATCAACCGATGAAAAACTACTGGAAAACAGCAAGCTCATAAACGACCTGATAGATCAGGTTTACCAGTTCAGCCGAATGTACTGGACATCGGTAACACAGCAGAATTTGCCTGTTACCGTAAAATACCCCGAAATGGTGGCTGAAAAGTACCCCCACTTCGAGAGTAACAACATCCCGGATTTCGGAAAGGAGAATCTGTGGTTTTTGTAGAATCCTCCTATTATATTGTTTTACTGGTATTTAAACAACTTTGTTCTCCATGAAGTTTAAAATAACTCAAAATAACTTTTCTGCTGAATACCTTTGCCCCAATATAAATTTAAAAGCTTATCATGATGAAAAAGACATTAATTCAATTAGTTGCTATTTTGTTTGTTGTTTTTCTTTTTAGTTGTAAACAGACAAACACTGATAGTCAAAATAGCAATATGGCTGTTTATGAACGTGTTGTTAAAACAAATACACTAAAAGCCTCTTACTTATCTTATCCACCTGCATGTATGAAGGATACAAAGACAGGTAAAATGTCTGGGATTTTTGTTGATGTTCTTCAAAAGGCATGTGATAACCTTGGCTTAAAACTTGAATGGACTGAAGAGGTTGGATGGGCATCACAGATTGAAGGATTGGAAACTAATAGATATGACATTGTTGGTTCTCCTGTTTGGGCAAATCCCAATAGAGGTAAATTAACCACAATGACAATACCTGTTTATTATAGTGGTATAGGAGTTTATGTAAGGAATGGAGATAATAGGTTTAGTGAAAATCTTGAATTAATAAATAAGCCAGAAATAAGAATTGGCACGATTGACGGAGAAACAGCTGATCTTATAGCAAGGTCAGATTTTCCTAATGCTCAACGCATATCGAGCATCCAAAATACAGAAATTTCACAAAAATTCCTTGATTTGACAAGTAATAAATGTGATGTTGTTTTTGCTGAACCCTATTATGCTTACGAATACCTAAAAAACAATCCTGGTACAATAATGAATATTGCTGAAAAAAATCCGATCAGGCTCTTTGGAAATTGTTACATGTTTAAAAAGAATGAATTTCAATTGCAACAAATGTTAAATGTTGCCATTCAGGACTTAATAAATAGTGGGTATGTTGATAAGGTAATTTTAAAATACGAACCGGTTCCCCATTTATTTTATAGGAACGCTAATCAATACAAGCAATTCGAATAAATGACTGTTTTATATTACTGTTTTGTACTGCTCTTTAAAATTTAAAGAATAAAATGAATGTATTTGAAATTATTACTAAATACCATAGAGAATTCCTAATCGGGATCGGTGTCACATTAAAAATTGCCATTCTCGTTTGGGGAATAGGCATTATTGCTGGTAGTTTTTTAGGCATTTTGGGAGCCAAATTTAAAAAATCGATAGGAATACCTTCTAGAACTATCTCATTTATTTTAAGTGGCATACCTGCTTTAGTTTTTTTATTCTGGTTGCATTATCCGGCACAGAATATCTTTCATGTGGTGATAGATGGATATTATAGCACTGTGTTTGCGTTATCGGTAATCAATACATTTCTTATTGCGGATTTAGTTAGGAATGCACTTGTAAGTTTTCCAGAACAATACATTATTTCTGCTGAAGTCATGGGGTTTAATCCAAAGGAAATAACTTGGAAAATTCAACTTCCTTTAATAATTAGGCAAATAATTCCCGGTTTACTAATAGCTGAGATAGTAATGCTTCAATCAACCTTATTCGGTTCTTTTATAGGTGTTGATGAAATATTCAGGATAGCACTTAGAGTTAATTCTGAAATCTATCGACCTGTTGAGGTTTTTTCTACTCTAGCTGTATTTTTCCTTATTATCAGCCTCCCTATTGCGGGATTGGCTGGTTGGTTAAATAGGAAATATTCCCGCAACCTTTCAAAAGTATAATCATGATTGAAGTTAACAATATCAATGTTGAGTTAGGGAATAATGGTTTTAAAAAAACGATTTTAACTGATATTTCTTTAAAGCTTGAAAAGGGAACTATCACTGTACTTACTGGACCTTCAGGTAGTGGTAAATCGACACTACTAAAAAGCATCTCAATGCTTATTCGTCCAACCTCTGGTGAAATAAGCATAGATGGTAACAAACACATATTCCCTTGTAATTCAGAGGTCAAAATAAGAGATCATTTTAAAAAAGACGGGGATAAACAAAAGATGGGGATTGTCTTCCAAGACTTACATTTGATACCACATTGGACAAATCATCAGAATATTATTTATCCACTTAAAGCATTAACAAAAGAGCAAAAGGAAAAACTTGAGTTATTTATCGAATTATTTCAGATGGGCAATTTTATTAATAATTATCCAAATGAAAGTTCCAGAGGGGAAGAACAAAGAGTAGCGTTAGTTCGTGCTTTAATGATGAATCCTGAATATTTATTGCTTGATGAAATAACATCAGCTTTAGATCCGGAACAAACTGTTAATATTCTTAAGTATTGCGATAAAATAAAAAAATCCGGAACAAGTATTTTAATAATAACCCACTATATTCCTTTTGCAAAAAAAGCTGCTGATCAAGTTATTTTTTTAGATAAAGGTTTAATTGTTGAAAAAGGCACAAATCTCATTTTAAGTAATCCTCAAACTGAAAGGATGAGAGGTTTTATTGACAGTTTAAAATACATTGTTGGTATTGAAAATTAAACAAAATGGCAAAAATTATTGTAGAACAGAATGAATGGGACAAGGTTTATAAAGACCTTGAAAATGAAGTAGTAAAAACTTCAACATATGACAATTACATTATTCAACTAATGGGTGATGTAAAAAATAAAAGTATTCTTGATTATGGTAGTGGGCCTGGCGTAATAGCAAGAGCATTACTCGATAATGGTGCTAAAGTTGATATTTACGACATAAATAATCGTATTTTGAAAATGGCACAAAGCAGAATATCTGATCAAAATATAATTTACAATAAGAATAAAATATTGGATAACAGTTATGATATAGTTCTGTGCAATCTTGTAGTTTGTATTGTCCAGCACGAAGAAGTTTTAGGAATTGCAAAAGATATTTATGATGTATTAAAGCCAGATGCGGGTATAGGGTATATTGGATTTTGCAACCCAAAGATTTTTAACATACATGAATCGGTGTTAGATATTCGTCATTCTGGAAACATGAAATACAAAGAAAACCATATGTATCTTAAAGAAAAAAAGGAAGGTGGATATATTATTCCAGAAATGCATCGCCCTATTGATTGGTATGACAAGATTTTTACATCAGTTGGTTTAAAAATACAAAAGAAATACTTCACACCAGAATATACATTCAAGTCTAAAGCACTGAATGATTTTATTATTTACAAATTAAGAAAATAAGTAGTGGATAAATTGAGTACATATTTTTCCTTTAAGGAACTCGGCACTAATTTCAAAACTGAAATAACTGCTGGTATATCCACTTTCCTTGCGTTATCATACATATTTGTCGTAAATCCTGCAATTCTAAGCGAAGGTGGTATGAATAAGAGTGCTGTTTTATTTGCCACAGTAATTACTTCAGCTTTAGCCACATTAACTATGGGATTGTGGGCAAAAAAACCTTTCGCATTAGCACCCGGGTTGGAGATGAATAGTTATGTCGTTTATTATGTAATAATCACATTAGGTTTTTCTTGGCAAAATGCTCTTGGTATTGTTTTTTGGTCGGGTATATTATTTATGATACTTACTCTGACCAAAGTTCGAGAAAAAATCATCAAAGCTATTCCTGATAAACTTAAAATAGGCTTAGCTGCATCTGTTGGTGTGTTTTTAATGCTTATTGCATTGAAAATATCAGGAGTAATTATCTATGAAGGGGTTTCTTTAAAGCGTTTTTCATCAATATTTAACGAACGATTCTATGTTTTTCTAGCTGGTCTTCTTTTAGCTCTGATATTGACAAAGTTTAAAATTCGGATTTCAATTCTTCTTAGTATTATAGGAGCTACCATTTTTGCTCATCTCCTTAATTTCAATATGGGTGGCGTTGAAAAAGTTAAAATATCAACTGAAATGTTCAGTTCATTTATGAAATTAGATTTTAGTTCAATTTTTCAATATAAACTTTTTAGTGCGTTACTAATTCTTTTTGTTCTTGATTTCTATGGTAGTGTAGCTAAATTTATTGGTTTAACAATGAATACCACCATTGTGAACAAAAACGGAGATATGCCAAATATGAAAGAAGCTCTTTCAGTTGATGGAATTGCTACAATTGTAGGTTCGACTTTAGGTACTACAAGTATTACAACTTATGTTGAAAGTGGGGTTGGTATCAGTGCAGGTGGGAGAAGCGGATTAACTGCTATTGTATGTGCCATTCTAATGTTTTTATTTATACCTCTCGCACCAATAATCAACTTAGTTCCTGTTGAGGCAACAACCGGTGCACTGTTATTGGTTGGTATTAAGTTACTTCCGAAACCTTCTGAGTTCAAAAAATGGGATATAATTGAAATACTATCTGTATTTCTTATGGTTTTAATAACATTTTTCACCTTCTCTTTAGACAAAGCCATGTTTATTGGCTTCACCACCTTTATTGTAGGTATGATATTAAAAGGAAATTGGAAAAAAGTAAATATATATCTTGTGATTTCAACATTGCTCATATTTATAACTCTAATCTTAGCACTTATTGAATGAATTAAAGGACATACAAGATGAACTGGATAAATTAAAAAAAGACAGTATAGATAAACTGCTTGAAATAATTTATCATCAAAGCCTGACTAAGAGGGTCAGTGCTTTTCAACCCCCTTTTACCTCCATTGTATCAATTTTGGAACAAATTGGGAAAGATATTCTCTCTGTTATTGTAAAGTATAAATCATTTTTTAATTTTAAGCGCAACATCTTTAGTTTCTACTTTTGGCCTGGATACACTACTCTCGATGGGCGAAGAGTTTTCATTGAAGGTACTGAGACAGGCAGAATTAATCAAAGGAACTTTTTCACTGGTATTGGTGGTCAGTTTAATTTTGAAAGAAATACATACACAAAATTCAACGATTCCATCTATTTCAAAGATTGTCCATCAACTTTATCATTCGACAAAGTACTAAATTCAAGATATTTTAATGAAGAGTATAATCCCAAATATTCAGGCAAAGAATTTTATGCTGGTAGCACCCATTTTTTTAGATTAAACCAAACTAGGCATAACATTGATGGCAATTGGGGTTACATTCCTTTAAAACTTGGTAATTTCCATTTCAAAACACTTCATGTCACAACTGAAAATAAATTAAAAATTAGCGAAAATAAAAGCACATTATCTGTTTTTCTAAATTCTAAAGAATTATCTAAAAGTGGGTTAATAATAAAGGAAGAATTACAGAAATTTCTCAATACTCAAGCTCAAAAATCTGAATGGTCTTGGCCGTTTAACTCGATTCCTTTTATAAATATTAAATCAATACCTGAAATAAAAGAGATTGAAAGATCGGTCATTGATTTACAAATACAATTATATTCTTATTGGATAAATGAGACTTTGGGTAATGGTACATTTTACAAAAAAAAGGAATTTAAGTTAATACTAGAGGAGCTATCTGCTATAAGAGGATACCAGCCTCTGCTTTCTGATTTAGGATTCTTTAATAAAATTGATAAATATAAGTCTGAGATAATAACTAAAAAATCTGACTTTGTTGAAATATACTTTAAGCACTGGTATACAATTTTTCACGAGAATTTTTGCCCTACAGAAGATTTAGGTTCAACAATGCTGTTGACCAATCAAATATTACCATCATCTTTTTTAATAGCGATAGACAGATGGATTAAGGATATATACGATGATCTTAAACTTATCGAAAGTAAAACAAGATCTGAGATTGAAAGCCAGCGTAAAAATATTAGTATCTTAAAACATTCTCAGATACAGTTTATAAACGCTCAAAAATACTTTATTGATGAGTTGAAATCTATAGAAGAATCCTCAAAAAGTATACTTCAGACTCAAATTGATTTTATAAGCGGTTATCTTGATATTGCTGAACAAATTGATAAAAATATTGAAAATATAAATATTGTATCTTCAGAAGTAAACTTGATTGATATTGTTAAGCATTGTCTTACCTCAATTTTAACAATACTAAAGTATCCAGATCATCAAGTTATAAAGAAAAATATTAAAGGTGTAGTAAATCCAACTGATTATTGCAATAAAATTACTCCCTTAATAGAAAAACTGATTAAAAGTTTTTCAGATAAAACACTTTTTATAAGGTGTGATGAAATAAAACTAAGTTTATTAATTAAGGAGTTGATTATAAACTGTTTAGAGAATATTAACCAAAACAGTCCTATCTTCAACATAGAAATTTCAAATAGTCAGGAACTCACCATCAAATTTTCAAACAATTTGGATAGAGTCTTTAATGAATCTCAATATAAATGTATTCGGGAAGGTTCATTTTTAGAGGGGAAATTTGGATGGAGAATAATCTTTGCATTAATTAAGTATCACAGATGGCATTTTGAAGTGTGTGATTGGGATAATATTGCCAACCACAAAACATTTATTTTTACGATCAAAATCAGTTAACATGGAAAAGTTAAAAATTATAATTATTGATGATGAAAATGACGAGATAAATGATGTTATTATTCCCACGTTCATAAATGGCACAATACTTAATGGTATCGCTGAGATTTTAACTTGTGATTCTATTATGACGGCTAAGGATAAAATTGAAAAAAATGAATTTGCAGCTTTGGATTTTCTTTTTCTTGATCAAATGTTTGAATCTGAATTAGGCTATGAAGATGATATAACATCTATAAACACGATTGTTCCTCTTATAAGGAAACATTACCCCGATTGCCGAATAATTCTTCTTTCAAAAAATGGTTGCCGAAATATATTTCCATACCAGTATTTTGTTGGGAATGAATATTATCTACCTTATCCAAGAAAAGAATATCACTTTAAGTATGCAAACGAGATAATAAAGAGGGAGTATGAATATTGGAATAAACGAATTTTAAATAATTTGAGTCTTGATGAGTTAAATGATTTAAAATCAAATATTAAATCTAATAATCAATTATTAGAAATTACTCACAAAGATAGGGTGTTTACTATGGGTACTTTATTTGCTAATCTCTCTCAAAATGGCAGATTAGTAGTATCCGATATTTACAATTACTTATTCGAATTACCTGTTATCAATATTGAAGGATGGGATAATGTAGATAGTAAAATAAGTGCTATTCCCCTAAAAGAATATGCAAGAGAATGCTTTACTAATCCTGAATGGTATTTGGAACTTCAAAGAGGTGAAGAACAAACTATTGATTTTGTTAAGATTGTAGTTTTATTAAAATCAGATCAGTCTATTACTGCTTCAACAAAATCAGAATATAATAGAAAATTATCTGATTCCGTAGTTGAATGGGGGTTTACTTCGCCTCTTGGTAACCCTATCCATTCTCCAAAACCAGTCATGAAAGAGTTTTTAAAAAGAGTAATGATTAGAAGGGTTATTGCTATACTGTATCTACTTTTTGATATAGACCCAATTGATATTTACCACATTTTAAAATGGAAAATAATTGATTATAAAATTGACGATAATCTTTCTCCCCGGACATACCAGAATCCTATCAGATATAACTTGTTTTTACCTTTAAAAGGTTGGGATACTGAAAATATAAATAAGCGTAAAAACCAGTATTACAAAATATTTAATGAATTACTGTTTCACGAAGACAGGCTGTTGTTCAAAAAGGTCTACGATTTATCCATAAGTTTCGACTTAAATAATGTTACAAAAGAAACACTGGTTGAAAATGGCAATAGACTTCATCTAACCTAAAATAACTTTTTTGAGCTAAAAAAACTATTCTGTTGCTATCCAACCATTATTCCCTAAATCAGCAAATTACTACTTAAAGCTACCTTTTTCTCGCTGTTACTTTGTTTCCGTAACCAATAAAATAAAGTGTTATGGAAGCAGAGAAAAAATATCAGTACGAATATTATTCCAGCCATAAATACAGAAATGTAAAGCTTGTTCCTGTTTCCGATGCCGGTTATCAGGCATATCGGATAAGCCAAATCACATTATCAAAATCCAAACGTCCGGCGGATTACATCCCAAATCCACCGTCTCCGCTATGTTTGGCTTCAAGGTGTGTTGAATTTATAGTCCGTAAGTGGCATGGCTCCAGTATCAGCCGTATCATCCAATATGATGTACTATATCAGGGATTCTACCAACGACATTATAAAGAATGTGATATTATAAGGTTCGATTCCGATGGTTCACTAACCATTGGCGAAATAAAATCATCCAACAGGCCGTCTGCTTGCAAAGCAGCATCACAGCTTCAGCATAGCTGTGAAATACTATCCACCATTTACCCTGCGGTAAATCCGATTGCCATTACTGTGAACATGGCATCGGTTAAGGCTACCAGCAGTTTGAATAACCCTGAATTAGCGGAACATCAATCTGAGTCTGGATTCTTTTTCAATGGCACTTCTTTATCTCTTGGTGATATAACTGAGTTTGCCCGTAAAAATGCTCTCAATGTTGATTTTGACATCCTGGTTCAAGCGAATATTGAGGCAATGGCATGTGTTCAAAAAAGGACAGAAAAACAGCAGATGAGCCAATTAACGTACTCACAACAAGAACCTCCGTCAAATACAGTATCAGTTTTCGGGATGATACTGCAAAATGCCTTGAGCCAAAGAAATGAATTTTCCCGGTCATTATAACTCCAATACCTAAAAGCATGAATACTCATACTCATTTTGGTTTAACCTTTCCGCCAGCATTCCCACTTGATGATAAATCATGCAAACAACTGGCGAAAATTCTTCTCCTCAATCCAAGGATTTCAATCCGGAAAGCCAAAGAAATTTTCAATAACAAAGAGCTTTGGCGAAAAGTCAGTTTACTGTCACATAAACTTCATTGCGAAATATCCGGGATTTCGATTCTTGAGTCCGAAACAAATGAAAAGGATTTTCAACAACAATTCATCTCATTCTTGTTGGAATTACTTTACGAACTTTTTCAGGTTGTATATCCCAATCAGGATATTGCTTTTAAAAGTTTTAATCAGAAATTATTTTTATGGATTACTGAATTTTCTTTCCCCTTACCTCAGGAATTAAAGGTAATTGCCAATACTATTCAAATTCCCGAAGAAAATGTTTACGATAGCGTTTACGCTATGCTTTTCCATCGGGATATGCCACCAATAAAGATTTTCGATTATTTCAGGAAATATCAAAACCTATTATCTGCCTCTCAGATTGACGATCTGCTTGATTTGTATTCAGCAAAAACGAAAAGCAAACAGGTTGCTACTCATATTCAGTTAGATATGTTTTCAGAAATTAATAACATTTAACAACAACAAATATGGATAATTTCTTACGCTTCTGCTCGATAGTTTCAATCATCATTGCTTCTATCAAACTTGCCCTGATCGGGCATCTCACACCGGGCACGGTAGTTTTCATCATCATTTGCGGTCTTCTTATTTTAGTTGGTAACCGTACCATCTATATCATTGTCGCAGCGGTGGCGGCCCTGGTGCTTTTTATCAAAATCTATGGCGGTTCTGCCATCGGTGAATCATCCCTGCTGCAAAGTTTGTTAACCCTGGCTCTGGTGGTGTTCGGTCTGTACATCATGGTAAGGGGTTTTTTGCCTGGCCGTAGAAATGCAAACCAATCAAGAAGGAGATAAATGTTTAACAATTAAATATATACAGCTATGAACAGAACAATTTTTATCATCGCATTCGTAATCGCAGCCATCTTCGGAGGCAGTTACCTGGTTATTAAGTTCAATCCTCAACTCCAATCCAAGCCCTGGATAAAACCCATTGCCGAGGTGTTCGGCTTGATTGAAGAACCTGTAATTCCGGAATCTTACAATTCTGTGTTTTGCATCTTCGACCCCAGTGGCAGCGGCAAGTCCACCTACAGCGTACCTATTATCTCTGTTGATTTCATTCAACATATGATTTCAACCATTGCCGATAAGGGACATGGTGAACTCTGGCTCACTTTCGTTGACCGTTCAGCATTGAACAACAAGGTACTCCACTTTACTGTCCCTGAAAATATGAAAGCATTTGAACCTCCGGTTCGTAAAACTGGTCAGCTCAAAGGGGAATATGACAGGAAACTGGCAGAGTTCAGGGCTGATTCAGCAAAGAATGCTTCGAAAATGTCGGCAGAGTTACAGAATTACAATGAAGCCAAAGAGAAATTCCTGAAGGAATGCAGCGAAATGATAACCAAAGGCTATGCCCCGAAAAAGTCGTATGAAGACTACAGCGATGTTATCGGCTCTTTGAATGCTGCATTAAGAAGCCTGGCAACCCTTGATTCCGACTCCCTTCATTTTCGTTCCATTCTCCTTATCAGTGACGGAGTGCAGGATATACCGGCAGGTGATACAAAGCAACAGTTAAGTGAAATACCTGGCGATGTAATGGTGGTCACGGTAAATCATGGTGGTTCCCTGAAAAGTGTTGTTGCTGGTGCTTCAATAGAAGTGGATAATCTGGACCGTGGGTTGGAAAAAGTAATTCGAGTTTATAAACCTAAAAACCAATAAGCCATGTTTAGAAAAATGATAGATTCTATTCGCAACCTCTTCGCTTCCCCCGAAAAGCGGCTGGAACTGAAGACAAGAGAGTTGGCAATGCAGACCACTCAGGATTTCGATAACCTTCAGAGGATTATCAAAGACGGTGAATATGCAATGACTGATCACCAGAAAGTGGCCAACGACAGGGAGCAGTTTTTGAGGGACAATACAGAAACTCAGGTTGACCAGAACGTAACC
>Ga0172368_10007458_pt1 | contig 11405 bp, 10 predicted proteins | sample Lak11m_FD_114540 | JGI IMG/M metagenome (GOLD analysis project Ga0172368, IMG submission 114540) | Freshwater microbial communities from Kabuno Bay, South-Kivu, Congo - kab_022012_11m | ecosystem: Environmental > Aquatic > Freshwater > Lake | place: Democratic Republic of the Congo: South-Kivu...
AATAGTCTCTAGAGATTTATATTGAATTTCTGTACAGGCTAGATCATTCATCAAAATTTGGTATATAATATTTCTTAGTGGACAGCTGGTAAAAAGTTCTGATTTTGTTCACTAAGGAGCTCACGAGCGTAAAAATGTTTCAGATATAAGAATTCTATCTTGGAAAAGGTTCAAATCCATTCAGTATTTACTTGGTTAATCATTTATTAACACTACGCTGAAAAGGGGAATATTATTTTTCATTTTTTCAATCGCTTGATTAACCTGATTCATAGGAAAAGTTTCAACAACTGCTTGAATATTATGTTTTGATGCGAAATCTAACATATCTTTCATATCTTTCCGGCTACCGATATAATTACCCATAATTTTCTTTTGGGCATAATCCGCCAATAATTCTGCTTTGAAACTTACTTTATCAGGAGGAAGTCCGACAAAACAAAAAATACCTTCAGGTTTTAATGCTTTAATAAATAACTCCCAATTCAAAGATGCTGATGATGTGGAGATAATGAAGTCAAACTTTCGCTCGAATTTTTTAATATCGTCATCGTTTTTACTTGAGATTATGGTATTTGCTCCTAGTTTTTTTAATAAATTATTCTTTGATTTCGAATGAGAAAAAACAGTAACTTTACAGTCCATTTTATTCAGAAATTGTAACGCAAGATGTCCTAAACTACCGATTCCTATCACTGCAACATTCATTCCTTTTTTAACCTCCGCCTTTTTTATAGCCGCAAAGGGCGTAAGGCCGGCACATAGTAAAGGCGTTGAAGCCGGTGTACGTAGGTTTTTCGGAAGTTTGAATGCAAACCGACAATCAACAATGATTGAATCGGCAATTCCTCCATATTCATTTACAGGGATTAGTTTCTGTGAAAGGCAAAACTGTTCCTTTCCGGCAAGACAATAATAACACTTAAAACATGAGCCTACTTGATAACCGACTCCTACTACATCACCTATCTTTATTGATAGAACATCTTTGCCTTTTTCTTTAACTTCGCCAATAATTTCCAGTCCGGGGATAAAAGGATAAATAATGTCTCCCCAATAATTGTCTATGAAACGAACATCGCCACGAGTGAGACTGCAAAATTTTATATCAACCAATAATTCATGTGGAGATAAATTTCTTTCGTATGTAAATCTCTCAAGTAAACTACCTTTAGTTTTAGCGGCCCAACCTGATATTTTCATTTAAATCAATTATAGCATTTGTCAAAATTAAAGATTGTTCAATCAAGTTATATTGTGTCAAAGTTTGGTATATAATATTTCCTGGTGGACAGCTTATAAAAAGTTCTGATTTTGTTCACTAAGGAGCTCATTAGAATTTCTTTCCGAAACATGGTTTCGGATTAGAAATTCTTATGTCCTACCGAAGTGAGTGTTTCGATTGCGTGGATGTAGACCACGAATCGAACACGAACGAAGGAAGACAAAAAAGATTAATATGAAGCGTAACGTACTCAAGCATTTTCAAAACATGCTTCATCATCTCTATATTAATCCTCTTGAAAAATGCAATCTCCGTTGCAAAATGTGTTATACAAAAAAAACTTCTGATATTTTGTCTGAAAAGCAAATTCTTGATTTTATTTCCCGATATGGAAAAGAGATTGAAGTAAAAGTCATAACCTTTTGCGGCGGAGAAGTTATGAGTTTGGCATATTTTCCTCATCTCGTTAATATATTGACTAATAAGGGAATTTTCGTTCAGATAATCACTAATGGTACCATTGACAAACTAAATGAGTTTAAAATACCAAACAGCATTAATTTGATCGTTTCAATCGACGGACCAGAATCGTATCATGATTTAAATCGAGGGAAAGGAATGTTTCAAAAAAGTATTGTTTTTTTGAAGAACGCTCAACAAATGGGTTTTCATACCGAGATATTTTCAATCGTCACAGAACAAAATCTTACCCTTATACCCCAGTTTGAAGAATATATGAAGCAGTTCGGCTCAATTGAAATCACCTATCATCCACGCAAACCTCTTTCGTATCTCAAAACTCATCCTATATCGAATATAAGAGGGATAATATCGGGTTTTGATTTTTTGTCAGACGGAAAAATACGAAGCCTTATGAAAACTAAAAACGTGTTTCCTCCTAAACATTTAGGATGCTATCAAATTGCTCTTACTTCAAACGGAACTGTTTATGGATGCTGTGAAGGATTTGATAAAATAGGAGTGATTGGCAACCCAATTCCACAACTTATCGGTAATCTCAAAGAAAAAATAAAGGGTCCTTGTCTTGGCTGCATTCAACCTGATTTTATGTGTGGAATAAAAAACATATATAAACAAAAATGATTAATCTACGGACAATTCTTATTCGAGAACAAATAATAAAATCAATGCGTGAATTTTTTTACGCTCAGAGTTTTCATGAAATAATTATCCCTGTTCTCAACAGATCGATTCCACTTGAACCAAATATTTTTCCTTTTGTAACCAAATGGAATACAAGAAATAAGACTCAAACTCTTTTTCTTTCAACCTCTCCCGAACGACGGATTAAACAAATGATAGCTAAGGGAGTTAAAAATTGTTTTGCGATCGGATCTTCATTTCGGAATCTTGAAGACAGCGGAACTTTACATACTCCTGAATTTCTTATGCTCGAGTGGTATAGGAAAAATGCAACATACAAGAATATTATGGATGACACTCAACATCTTCTCAAACATATTAGTAACTCGCTTAAAATAGAGAACAAATTGACTTTAGATTTTTCTCAGACTTGGAAAAAAATATCGCTTTCTTCTTTATTCTCCCGCTTTTTGAAGACCGATTTAAATAAGATTATTGAAAAAGAACAACTTATTTTTGACATTGCACAAAAAAAAGGATATAACATTAAAAATACCTCTTGGAACAATCTGTATGACCAATTATTTGTCAATGAAATTGAATCACATCTTCCCCGTGAACCCTTTTTTCTTATAGATTTCCCCATGCAAATTTCTCCTCTTTGTAAACCGAAAAAAAACAATACATTACTGGCAGAACGTTTTGAACTGTATATAAACGGAGTCGAAATCGCAAACGGAAATACGGAAAATACTGATTCAGAAAGTATATATAATAATTTCGTTGTTGAGCAGAACAAGAGGTCAAATTCTCAACCAATCGACAAAAAATTTATTGATTCAATTGCAAAAATCAAGGCTTCTTATGCCGGTATTGGACTTGGTGTTGATAGATTAACTATGCTACTTGCCCATTGTGATAGAATCGATGAACTGGGCACCCTTATTTAATTACTTGAGCAACAATAAAAGGAAAATTCCCAGTATTATCCGATATATCCCAAATGGTACTAATGTATTCCTCTTCAGATAACCAATAAACCACCTTACAACAACATAAGCCACAATAAAAGAAGTAGTAAAACCGATAACAAGTATTGGCAACAGGCTTAAAGACGAGATTAACATGCTTTTCATTTTAAATAAATCCAGTAGTGATGCCGCCCCAATCGTCGGTACTGCAAGTAAAAACGAGTAGATTGCCGCCTCGTCTCTTCCAAACCCCAATATCATCATGCCTATCATGACGATTCCAGATCGGGAAATGCCAGGTACAACCGCAAGAGACTGAAATAAGCCGATTAAAAAGGCCATTCTATCATTCATATGCTTTATGGATTTATTCTGAATTATTCTCTTCTTTTTAATAAGCAGTTCTATACAAACAAACAATAATCCCACTCCGATAAGAGCAGTGGAAATAAGAATAAATGATTCAAAAAAAACTCCTTTGATGATTTTATACAACACAAATCCAATAATAGCTGTTGGAATAAATGAAGATATGATACTGCGTATCACCTCTTTGTTTTTAAGCATATACTGAATATATAAAACAACAACTGCCAGTATGGCACCCGATTGGATAAATACTTCAAAAAATTTCACAAAATCGGTCTGAGGAATATTGAGAAGCTTTGACACAATGATAAGATGTGCGGTTGAAGATATAGGCAAAAACTCTGTAAGACCTTCAATAATTCCTAATATTAAAGATTGTAATAGGTTCATATAATAAATTTGTCATGCTGAATTTATTTCAGCATCTTACAAAATTGGATCCTGAACCAAGTTCAGGATGACATAGCTGAAGCGTTCAGAACGACAAATAACAATAGTATAATATAATCTAAATCTATGAAAATTGCCATTGTGCATGATCAACTGCGAGAATTTGGAGGCGCGGAGAGAGTACTTGTATCTTTAAAAGAGCTTTTTCCCCAAGCTGATGTTTATACTTCAACTTTTTCCCTTTCCTCACTTGGAAATCATGCAGACTTAGTAAAAAAATGGGACATTTATTCGTCCTGGTTTGGAAAAATTCCATTGATTAATAAATTGTATTCTCCTCTTCGTTTTCTTACCCCCCTTATCTGGGAATCTTTTGATTTTTCAAAATATGATCTAGTGATTTCTTCAACCGGTTCATGGATGTGTAAAGGAATTAAAACGAAAAAACCTACATTGCATATTTCCTACATCCATCATCCTCCTCGTTACCTTTATGGATATGAAACAGCTGTGGAATGGCAAAAACACTTACTTATTCGAATATACGGAACTATTATCAATCATTTTTTACGTATATGGGACTGGAAAGCTTCGCATAGGCCAGATTACTTAATAGCCAATTCAATTGAAACCCAAAAACGAATAGAAAAATTTTATCGACGTGATTCAAAAGTCATTTATCCCCCAGTCCACATCCCATCAACTGCTATCGACTATCGACTAAAGACTAATGATTATTATGTTACTGTTTCCCGTCTTGCACGTGCAAAGCATATTGATCTATTGATAAAAGCAGCAAATAAAGCAAAATTTAAACTAAAAATAGTGGGAACCGGCCGGAATATGGAATATCTTAAATCTATCGCCGGAACAACAGTAACATTTTTAGGGAATCTTACTGATAGCGAATTAACTCAAACATATCAGGGGGCAAAAGCATTTTTGTTTGCATCCGTTGATGAGGAATTTGGTATTGCTCCAGTTGAGGCAATGAGTTATGGTTTACCGGTCATTGCCTATGCTTCTGGAGGACTCATAGAAACAGTCAAGGAAGGAATAAACGGTTATTTGTTTGGTAAACAGACTGTAGAAGCACTTAATGAAAAAATAAACAAATTGGATTCACTTTCTCAAACAGAATATATTCAAATGAGAAAAGAAGCTCGAAAAGAATCTGAAAAATATACAGAGGAAATCTTCAAAAAAAAGGTGTTAGATTTTATTACTCATACCGAATCGCATCAATAGGAGAAAGTCCAGCGGCTTTTCGAGCTGGAAAAACACCAAAAAAAATACCAATACTAGATGAAACTGATAGTGCCACTATCATTGATAGTAAATTAATTTGCACAGGAAATAGGGGGCTCACCCCAAAAATAACCATATCTGCGACTATTAAACCTACGACGCCCCCAATAAGTGAAAGCACAATAGCTTCAATAAGGAATTGATTAAGAATATCTTTTTTTGTAGCTCCAAGTGCCCGCCTTATCCCGATTTCATTAGTACGTTCAGAAACTGAAACATACATAATATTCATAATTCCAATTCCGCCAACTAATAATGAAATTGCTCCTGTTCCAATAAGCACCGTATTGAGAACTGAGAATATCGCAAATATGGTATTAATAAATTCTGTTTGATCGGCAACAGTAAAATCGTCTTTTTTATATCTTTTTAACAAAATCTCTTCTAGTATTCGTTTTATTAGTGATATATCATTCTCATTTCTTGCTTTTATTACAAATGCAGTGAATATTTTATCTGTATTTACAAAATAAGCTGATTTGTAGGGAACATACATAAACGTATCAAAATTAGGAGTAGCAAAACCACCACCGCCTTTCGCTTTTAATACTCCTATTATTTTAAAAACCTGTGAATCAATCCGAATTGATCTATTAACGGCAGAGATAGGATCGCCAAAAATATTTGCTGCAATTTTACTACCTAAAACGGTAACTTTACTTTTTTTATCTATATCGGTTTTTGAAAATAATACCCCTGATTCCAGTTCTAGATTTCTTGCGGAAAACATTTCAGGAATTGTTGCGTATAATGTACCCGTATCTGTCTTTCCTTCTGCCTGCGCATCCAATATTTTGCTATAAACAGGCAATACTATATCTGCTTCTGCAATTTTTTTTAATTTAAAATAATCTTTTTCGTCAAACTTAACCCCTTCTATTCCACTATTCATCACACTTCCCCCTTGGGTAAATGACTTCCCACGAAGAACGTAAACTAAATTCGTACCCAGATTATAAAACTGATTTCTTATAAAATCTTTTAATCCTAAACTAAAAGTAATAAGAAGAATAACTGAGGAAACTCCAATAACGATACCGAGTGATGTAAGAAATGTCCTAACTTTATTTCGTATTAAGTCCTTGCATGCTGATTTAAATACAAAATAAAAATAATTCATATAATCAATCTGCTAAACAAAACTATTCATATCGAATCGCATCAATAGGCGATAAACGAGCTGCTTTTCGTGCTGGAAACACACCAAAAAAAATACCGATAAATGACGATGTTCCTAAAGCAATAATTGAAGACATTAAGTCGATGTATGCCGGAAAAAATTTCTGAACAATAAGAACAACAAGAAAAGATATCCCTAATCCCATTGCTCCTCCGAATAATGAAAGCAGCACTGATTCAGATAAAAATTGATATAAAATATCATTTTCTCGAGCACCTAACGCGCGTCTTATCCCTATTTCACGAATTCGTTCAGTCACAGAAACATACATAATGTTCATAATACCGATACCGCCTACTAAAAGCGAAACAGCGCCAATAGCAACTAGAACCATATTTAAAATTCCAAAAATAGATGATATTGTTGAAATAAACTGCGCTGAATCTGCAACGGTAATTTCATCTTCGTCGTATCTTTTTATCATTTGCATTTTTACCTCTTCTTTAAATAAATCAAATGGTTTATTATCAGGTGCTTTTATAAGAAAGTTTGCAATTTTTTTATCAGGATTTAAGGTATAGCCTGTTTTTAATGGCATATAAATAAACTTATCAAAATCAGGCCCACCAAAACCTCCCCCTCCTTTAGCTTTTAAAATCCCAATAATTTTAAATGTCTGTCCCTCGATTCGAAGCGACTTATTTAAAGCCAAAACAGGATTATCAAACATTTTTTCTATCACTTTTGGACCAATGACAATTACTCGTGTCTTTTTATCAACTTCAGGTTTATCAAATAATCTCCCATATTCAATTTCAAGATTACGAGCGGGAAAAATTTCATCAGTTGTTGAGTTTAATGTAGCATAATCAACTTTTGCATTACCTTCGACTTTTATTGATTTGGTAAAAATAGGAATAACATATATTGCGTCTCTCAATTTCTTAAGTGAAACAAGGTCTTTTTCATCAAATTGAACTGCAGATCTCATTCCTGAAAAACCCCCACTATTTCCAAAAATTTGACCAGGAATCACAAATACCAAGTTAGTTCCTAAACTGTCAAATTGTTGCCTAATATATTCTTTTAATCCAAGCCCAAAAGAAAGTAATAATACAACTGAAGAAACACCGATAAGTATTCCCAGTGAAGTTAAAAAAGTTCTCATTTTATTCCGAAACAAATCCATTGAAGCTGATTTAATTATGAATTGAAAATACTGCATTGTATTAAAAATAAAATTTAATTAAATCTATTCATATCGAATTGCATCGATAGGAGATAAATCCGCCGCACGTTTTGCAGGAAAAACTCCAAATACAATCCCAATACATGATGAAACACCAAGCGCTAATATAACAGCCATTATATCAATATAAGCTGGAAATATTGGTGAAACTAAATATACTATTAATGACGAAATTAGTACACCTAACAAACCCCCGATTAATGATAAGAAAACAGCTTCAATTAAAAAGAGAGATAAAATATCTTGTTTTAACGCTCCTAAGGCACGTCTTATACCTATTTCTTTTATTCGCTCTGAAACTGAAACATACATAATGTTCATAATTCCAATTCCACCAACTAATAATGAAATTGCTGCAATCGCAACAAGAACTAAATTTAAAATATTAAAAATTTGTGTTATAGTCGTCATAATTTCGGATTGATCAACAACGCAAAATTTCTTTTCATCATATCGCTTCAATAATACCTCTTCCAAATCCTTCTTTACTTGTGGAATTATTTCCTTGGATACTGCTTTTATATAAAGACCATAATATTTCTTATCCGGATTAAAAGCATAAATTGAACTTGCTGGAACAAAAACATGCGAGTCCATATCACTTCCTCCCAATCCTCCCCCACCTTTTGACTTATATATCCCAATGACTTTAAATGATTGCCCCTCAATTTCAACCGTTTTCCCAATTGCCTCAGTAATATTGCCAAAAAGACTTTGTGCAATTTTGGGACTTATTACTATTCCTTTTGTCTTTTTTTCACCATCCCGGCGCTCTATCAATCTTCCTGCTTCAAGTTGTAGATTCATTATTGCATTGATCTCATCAAAAGATGCAATAATTTCCACTATTTCCGCTTTTCCGTTTGCTTCAATTTCAACACCTGGTTTTGAAAATACCGGCGCAACAACTTCGACTCCTTTTACTCGCTTTACTTTAAAAACGTCTTTATCATCAAATTTTATTCCTCCTATCATCCCCGCTCCTGATGTCAAAGCTTTTTTATTACCAGGCAAAATATAGATTAAATTAGCCCCAAGACTGTCAAATTGATCTGAGATGTATTTTTTCAATCCAAGTCCAAGTGCAAGTATTAAAACAACTGACATAACCCCAATTAAAATCCCTAAGGAAGTTAAGAATGTTCTACCTTTATTACGTGAAAAATCAAATAGCGCAGCTGTTATTATGAATCCAAAATAATTCATTTATCAACCTTACCATCTTTAATTTCTATTATTCGTTTAGTTTGCTTTGCCACTAAATGATCATGGGTCACAATTACCACAGTAATTTTTTCTTCTTTGTTAAGTTCTTTTAATAATTTGAGGATCTCCTCTCCGCTTTTAGAATCCAGATTTCCCGTTGGTTCATCGGCAAGAATTAATTTTGGACTCATAATAAGTGCTCGTGCTATTGCAGCACGCTGTTGCTGACCTCCAGATATTTTATTTGGATAGCTTTTTTCCTTGCCATCTATTCCAAAACGCTTCATTAAATAAAGGGCTTTTTCAACAGGATTATATTCTAACTTTTTTCGTACATATACTGTCGGAAGAAGAATATTCTCTAGAATAGTAAGCTTATTAATAAGGTTAAACTGTTGGAACACAAAACCGACAAATTCACTCCGCAAAGATGAAATTTTATCATCAGTAAAAGATGCAATGTCCTTTCCACTAATAAATATCTTTCCCCGTGTCGGTTGATCTAATAGTCCAATTATATGCATGAGAGTCGACTTTCCACTTCCTGAAGGTCCAATTATACTTACCAACTCACCAAGATTTATACTGATACTAATATCTTTAAGGGCTTGGAAAAGCACATCGCCCATCATATATTCTTTCCAAACATGCTCAGTTCTAATAATTTCTTCAGCCATATTATTTTGACGCGGGAATTAATATCTTATCGTTCTCTTCCAATCCTTTCAGCACTTCGTAAAATCCATCAATTTCCATACCTACTTTAATATACGTTTTTACTGATTTGTCTTTTATCAGTTTTTCAACATATTTTCCCGATGAATCGCTTTTTACAAAATTTGAAGGGATTGAAACAACGTTGTTTTTCTCCTGCAGTCCAAAGGTAACATCACCTGTCATACCTAAACGTAGTTTACTTACCATTTCTTTGGGTATTTTTATTCTTCCTTCATATACTGTTCCTGTTTCGCCTTGTTTTGGAGTATATGATATGTAGTAAATTGAACCTTTTTCTATATCATCTGGGAATGAATCAAAAACCAACTCTCCTATTAATCCTTCTTTTAATTTAATTATTTCTGTTTGATCTGCTGTAAAAGAAAAATAAAGAGTATCCGGATTTAAGATCTCAAATTCAGCTCCAGCTGGAGTAATATTCAAACCAGCATATTTACTATCTGCTCGAATAACAATACCTTCAATGGGAGTATATAAATAAGAATATTCGCGGGCAAGAGCTTGTAATTCAACATCTAATACCGAATTAGTCAAATCATATTGAGCCTTTTCTAGCAATCGTTTCATTGCATTCCCTAACTCTTTTGTCGGCTGATCCCCAATTCGTCTATTATCATCTCCTGATTGATCAAAATCATTTCTTTCTTTTGCATAATCGTTCAGTGTTTTTTGCATTCTTTTTTGAATATCCCGTTGATCAAGTGAAGCTATTCCCTGATATTTTTTAACAACATCGCCTTCTTTCACCCCAACCCATGATAATCGACCTGATGTTTGAAAACGTAATATAATATGTTCGTCTGCGTCTATTTTTCCTGATAAAGATAATGTTTCACGAAGATCTTGTCTTTTAATACTATATTGTGATTCTTTAAGTTTCTTTGCGGATACGTTTGATTTGTTATAAAAATAACCTACTCCCATAAGTAACAGTATGATAAAAACATACCATCTCTTTTTTAACACCTTAAAAATTGTTTTCATTTGTATATTATATAAAATATCTTAAATTTTTAGTCTTCTTTTTTATAAAAATGGGGACCATTCGGTAATGGGCATCATGTTATACATGATAAAATTCCATGCATACAAAAATATTCCTGGAAGAAGAAATAATAATACTGGACGAATTTTAGGAGATGTAAGAAACTGTTCAAATACAATGCATGCAAACGGCCAAAGAGGTAAGCTGTAGCGAGAAATGTCGCGGTGTTGAATAAAAAGAATCGCCGTAAAAAAAACTAAAGTAAAGTAAAAAAAACTTCTGTGCTTGCTATTTTTAAGATATAAGACAGTAGTCCCATAGATAAAAAAATAAAACAAAACGTCCTCTAACCATGCAGTACCAACCCATTTTGCTTGAAAATTAAGAGAAGAAAAAGGATATGGCATTGGAACTAATCCCTTTGTATGCCAAAAAGCAAAAAAATCATTATATTGAATGTAATACAAGTAAAATACACCAGCTAAACTTAACGGAATAAGCAATATCCAAAACCAACTTGTGTTAATCTTCTTTACTTTGATGACCTTTTCGATAAACGTTAAACAATATGCTATAAAAAGAAGAATACCTGGTACTTTTGTCATTACTGCTAAGCCTCCTAAGATCGAGGCAATTAAATATTTTTCTTTCTCAAAAAAATACAACGATCCAAGAATATATACCATAAATAAACATTCTGGAGCTCCAGTTGAACGAACTACAAGAAAACGTGGCAAAAA
>Ga0172368_10007460_pt1 | contig 11405 bp, 7 predicted proteins | sample Lak11m_FD_114540 | JGI IMG/M metagenome (GOLD analysis project Ga0172368, IMG submission 114540) | Freshwater microbial communities from Kabuno Bay, South-Kivu, Congo - kab_022012_11m | ecosystem: Environmental > Aquatic > Freshwater > Lake | place: Democratic Republic of the Congo: South-Kivu...
CCCGTTTCGGCCCGGTCTTCGCCGTCGAAGCACGTGAACTCGGATTCACCGTCGCCCGGAGCGTCGAGCAGGCGGCACGCAATGCCTCCGTCGAGTTGTGCAGAACCGCTGTCGGGCAGCATGGTCTCGGGCGCGGCGCACGCGAACGGGAGCACGACGGCAATCGCGGCGGCGGTGCGCATCGGGGGCAGTGTACGTCTTTCAGGCGAAAACGCCCGCGATCGGCGCGCCGCACGGACAGCGCCCGTCGACGAGCGCGGATCGCCGAAGGGTCAGGCCCTCCCGCTCCAGCACCCGCCGGCCGCAGGAGGGACACGCCGTGTGCGCCGACTCGTGTCCCGGCACGTTGCCCAGGTACACGTACTTCAGCCCCGCGTCGCGGGCCCTCGCACGCGCCTCGTCCATGCGCGGCACGGAGGTCGGCGGCAGGTGCGCGAGCCGGTGCGCCGGGTGGAAGCGCAGCAGGTGGAAGGGAACGTCCGCGCCCAGGTGCTCCACCGCCCACTTCGCGAATCGCCCTATTTCCTCTGGCGAATCCGACAGCCCGGGCACGAGCAGGAAGCTCGCCTCGAGCCACACGCCCTCCTCGCGCAGAATCTCCAGCGTGCGCAGCACCGGCGAGAGCCGCCCGCCGCTGACCTCGCGGTAGAACGGCTCGCGGAAGGCCTTCACGTCCAGAGTCACCGCATCCGTGACACGACACAGCTCCCGAAGTGGGGCAGGGTTCACGTAGCCCGCGGTGACGAGCACGCTGCGAACGCCGAGCGCCCGTGCCTCGCGCGCCGTGTCGCGCACGTATTCCCACCACACGAGCGGCTCGGAGTACGTGAACGCGAGCGACGGGGCGCCGCTCTGCGCGGTCTGGCCTGCGAGCCCGCCGGGCGCGGCGTCGCGGCCGTGGACGTCGGCGGGGCGCGCCTGCGAGATCTCCCAGTTCTGGCAGTTGAGGCATCGCAGGTTGCAGCCGCCGATCGCCACCGACACGATGGGCGTGCCCGGAAGGAAATGGTACAGCGGCTTCTTCTCGATCGGGTCCACGGCGAGCGAGCAGAGGTTTCCGTAGGCGACCGTGTGCAGCCGGCCGTTCTTCACGACGCGCGTGCGGCAGAAGCCGCGGTCGTTCTCGCCGAGGATGCACGCGTGCGGGCAGAGCACGCACTGCACCAGTCCTCCCGCGCGCGCCTCGCCCCACTCGGCCTCGCGCGAGTACGCGTCGAGCGCGCCGGGCGCGTCGTTGCGGAAGCCGACGCCCAGGCCGGGCTCCTCCTGGCCCAGCACGAACTCCGCCACCGCGTCGCGCCCCAGCACCGCGAGGCCCGCGCCCGCGAGGTACTTTTTCACGAACTGGCGACGGCCCGGCACCGGGGGACCTCCCTCGGACGCCGATGGTAGCGCTGGGAGCGCACGGCAGAAAGCCGGAGCAAGGGCGGGTCACAGGAGGCGCAGGAAGTCCTCGACCTCGATGCCCGCGTCCTTCAGGATGTGCGAGAGTGTGGAGCGCTTGACCGGCCGGTGTGCGGGCACAGTCGCTTTCACGGTCCTGTCCGGTCCGTGCCGCTCGAGCCGGATGTGGCTGCCGCGCTGGCGGCGGAGTTCGGAAGCCCGTACGCACCAAGGCGGCCAGGACTTCGGGATAGGCGAGCGAGGGGACCTTGCTCACAGAGCGAGCTCGCGCACGAGAACAGGCTTGCCGGGCGGAAGGCGACGTGCCTCGTTGTCTTCGAGACACAGCTCCACGGCTTCGCGGATGTTGGCGAGTGCGTCCTGTTCGGAGTCGCCGTCGCTGACGCAGCCGGGAAGCGCCGGGACGTAGACCGTGAAACCGCCCTCGTCCGACGGCTCGAGCACGACTCGCAGCGTCATCTCAACTCCCTCCGGCGTCCGCCCCGCACCAACAATAGCAGCGCACGGGCGACGAGCGCCACGCGGCACGCGATCCAGAGGCATGGCGTCGCGCCGGAGAGGCGAGTGCGCGGAGGACCGGTGCGCACCGGTCCTCCGCGCCGCGCGGCCTTCTCGCTCCCTACTTGCCGGCGGACGCGGGGGCCGCCCTCTTCGCGAGCTCCAGGTCGATGACGATGGACACCTCCTCGCCGACCACCACGCCGCCCGTCTCCAGCGCGGCGTTCCACGCGAGCCCGAAGTCCCTTCGGTTGATCTTCGTCGTCGCCGAGACGCCGCGCTTCACGTTGCCCCACGGGTCTTTCACCTCGGCGGTCGGCCCCTCCACGTCCAGCACGACCTCGCGCGTCGCGCCGTGCAGCGTGAGCCTGCCCGTCACTTTCAGGCGGCCGGCGCCCGCCTTCTCGACCCTCGTGGACTTGAAGACCAGCGTCGGGAACTTCGCGACGTCGAAGAATTCGGCGCTGCGCAGGTGCTCGTCGCGCTTGGCGTCGCGCGTATCGATGCTCGCCGCGTCGACGGTCGCCTCCACGGACGACTTCGCGACGTCGTTCTCGTCGAGCTGGAGCGTGCCCGACACCTTGCCGAACTCGCCCCGGACGTTGGAAACCATCAGGTGGCGCACCGAGAACTGCGCGCTCGAGTGGGTGGAGTCGATCTCCCACGCGGAGGCGTGCGCGAGCGCGGGGACTGCGAACGACGGGACGGCGACGGCGGCGATGAGGCGGTTCATGATTCTCTCCTTCGGAAAGAGGTTGGGTCGTGCGGGCGGACTGCACAGCAAGGCCCGTGCCGGGCGCGAATCCGCGCCGCACCCGCGCACCGGTCGCTCGACTCCGGGCGCACAAAAAGCCCCGCGCCCTTCCCTCGGGACGAACGGGTCGGGGCTCGGGTGCGCCAGCTCGGCAGGCATGAAACGAACGACGCGGAGTCAATCATTCTGATATCCTCGTCCATCGGAACGATGGGAGGCCCGATGCGCGCCGACGAGATGGACCTGAGGGAGCTTCTGGATCTGGGCGGGGGCGGCGGCGTGCTGCGCTTCGCGGGCCAGAGGGCTCTGCTTCTGGACGCCGTGGCGCTGGGAGTTCTGCGGCGGGAGCTCATCGAAACCATCGGGCTGACGGCCGCGCGCGGCGTGCTCACGCGCTTCGGCTACGCGCACGGCTGGCGCACGGCCGAGAGCCTGAAGACCGCCCTGCCCTGGGACAGCGAGCGCGAGTGGCGCCTGGCCGGCGCGCGCCTGCACATGCTCCAGGGGCTCGTCCGGGTCGACACGATCATCCCCGACGCGGCGCAGAAGCCGCGCCTCTTCGCCGAGGCGCTCTGGCACGACTCGTACGAGGCGGAGCAGCACCTGCTGCACCTGGGCCAGTCGGACGCGCCCGTGTGCTGGACGCTCACCGGATTCGCCAGCGGTTACCTGAGCTTCTGCAACGGGCGCGAGATCTACTGCGTCGAGGACCGCTGCCGGGGACGCGGCGACGCGGCCTGCCACGTGATGGGGCGCCCCCTCGAGGAGTGGAACGGCGCCATCGACGCGGAGCTTCCCTTCTACCGTCAGGGCTGTCTCAACGAGGCGCTGGCGCGGCTGACGCGCTCTCTCAAGCAGGCCGAGTCGCGCCTGCGCCGCACGCGCCGGAGGCTGGGCGACGACGACGCCCGGCCGCGCAGCGACGCCATGCAGCGCCTGCTGGATCTCGCTTCCCGCGCGGCGAAGGTGGACGCCACGGTCCTCGTGACGGGCGAGAGCGGCTCCGGCAAGGAGCGCGTCGCGCGGCTCGTCCACGAGCAGTCGGCGCGGGCCGCGGGGCCCTTCCTCGCGGTCAACTGCGCGGCGGTGAGCGAATCGCTGCTGGAAAGCGAGCTTTTCGGGCACGTGCGCGGCGCGTTCACCGGCGCCTCCGCCGACCGCGCGGGCCTCTTCGAGGCCGCCTCGGGCGGCACGCTGCTGCTGGACGAAGTCGGCGAGGTGCCGCTCCACGTGCAGGCGAAGCTGCTGCGCGTGCTGCAGGAGCGCGAGGTGCGGCGCGTGGGCGAGAACACGAGCCGGCGCACGGACGTGCGCGTCGTCGCCGCGACCAACCGCGATCTCGCCGAGGAGGTGGCGGCGCGGCGCTTCCGGCGCGATTTATTCTATCGACTGAAGGTCATCGAGCTGCGGGTGCCGGCGCTGCGCGAGCGGCCCGAGGACATCCTGCCGCTGGCGCGGACGTTCCTCGCGGCGGCCGCGGCACGTGCGGGCCGGCGCGTGACGGGCCTCGCGCCGGAGGCGGCCGGACGGCTCGTGCGCCACGCGTGGCCGGGCAACGTGCGCGAATTGGAGAACGCGATGGAGCGCGCGGTGGCGCTGTGCGAGGGCCCGCGGGTGGAGGAACGCGATCTGCCCGACGAGGTGCGCGCGGGGCCCTCGCCGTTCGCCCCGGGTTCCGTGCGGCGGCTGGAAGAGGTCGAGCGCGACTGCATCCTGGCGGCGCTGGAGGCCAACGGCGGCCACCAGGCGCGCACCGCGGCGGCGCTGGGAATCGGGACCGCGACGCTGTACCGGAAGCTTCGTCGGTATCGAGCGAAGAAGTGAGCCGCGCGGTTGTGGCGCCTACTGCGCCGCGCGATAGCGGACCCGCACTTCCATGTAGTCCATGCCGACTTCGGCGTTCCCCGTGCCGCCGGCGGGGCGGCACTGGAAGGCGAATCCGTTCGCGGATTCCGCGAAGTAGCGGCGCGCCTCTTGCGCCGACGCCGCGGTCCAGTCCAGGAGCGCCGCCGGCGGAGGCGCGAGCCGCGGCTGCGATGCGGCGACGGTCGCAGTGTTGGACGCGAGTGTCGTCCACGAGGACGTGGCATCGGTGCGCCATCCGGCCAGCGTCGCGCCCGCGTCGCCGGTCGCCCACGGCGCGACCCTTGCTCCGCAGTGCGCCCGCACGCGCAGGCCCGTCACGTCGGAGGCGAGGAAACCCGCACCGGACGCGGCCGCCGTGAACCGCAGCGCCGGCGGTCCTCCCGGAGCCGCCTCCCGCACGCCCTGCCGCTCTCCTGCCGCGTCCGTCCCGCCGAAAACGACCAGTCGCCCGCGTGCACCGTCGTACGCCATCGCATGAGCCGCGCGCGCCACCGTGCTTTCGTCCTGCGTCCACGTGGCACCGTCCCATTCCCACGTGTCGCCGAGCGGGCTTCCGTCGGACCCGCCGAAAAGGACGACGCGGCGTCGCCCTGCATCCCACGCCATCGCGTGCGACGAGCGCGCGGAGGGCCCCCCAGTCGTGCCGGTTCGCTCCGCCCACACCGATCCGTCCCACTCCCACGTTTCGGCGCGCGCCGACCCGTCCCATCCGCCGAACAGCACGGTCCGGCCGCGCGCCTCGTCGAACGCCATTGCATGCCCGGCTCGCGGCGACGGCTCGCCGTCTGCCGGGCTGCGCCTCTCCCAGCGCGTGCCGTCCCACTCCCAGGTCTGCCCCGCGGACAACGCGGAGCCTCCGAAAAACACCAGGCGCCCGCGGCGGCTGTCCCATGCCGCGGCGTCGCCGACGGCACCCTGCGGCCCGTCGCCGGTGAAAGCTCTCTCGCTCCAGGCGGTCCCGTCCCACTCCCAGACGTCAGCCGATCCGGCCCCGCCGAAGAGCATGACGCGGCGACGCACGGAATCCCACGCCATCGAATGGCCCGCGCGCGTCGAAGGACCGCCGGACGCGGACGCCCGCTCCTGCCACGCGGTGGCGTCCCACTCCCACGTGTCCGCGAGCAGCGCCCCGCTCGCCGAAATCCCTCCGAAGACAACCGCGCGGCCCCGGTCGGGATCGAAGGCCATCGCGGTGTGCGACCGTGCGGGTGGCTCCACACCCGATGGCTCCCGCTCAACCCAGCCCTTCTGCTGCTCGAAGACGACCGCATGGCCATCGGGAGCGTCCGCCGCGGCGCCGCCCGCGGACCATCCCGCGGCCGCCGGCTCGAGGCCCGCGCGCGCCAGCGCCTCCAGGCGGTGCGGCGACGCGCCCGAGTTCGTCGTGGCCACCCACTCCGCGTTCTCGAGTCGCACGGCTGCGGACTCGTTGCCCGCCTCGTCCACGCCGGTCGCGTACACGGCGCCCGCATCCGTGTGTGCCAGACGCACGAGCGGCCACGTGCCGTCCGGATTCGGATCGGCCCACCCGAGCAGCGCGCCGTCCGCCGCATGCGACCAGATGCGAAGACGCGCCGCCGCCCGCCCCGCAAGGGCGAAGGTGGCGGCGGGCAGCGACGCCGCCGCCGAGAGCGTGTCGGCCGGCGCGATCGCGAAGAAAGATCCGGCCGGAATCGTGCGCGTGCCGAGCTGTTCCGCGGCGCCGCTGCCCCACGGGGAGCGCACGAAACTCACCGCGGACTGGACCACGGCGAGCGCCGGAACCGACGTGCGCATCCGCACGACCGGCTCGGAAATGCCCTCGATCGCCATGTTGCCGGCGAGGTCGCTCAGGACGACGGACGCGTCGCAGGTCCCGTCCGGCGCGCCGGCCGGCACGGTCAGCTCGAAGGCCGCCGACGTGTCGGAGAACTCCGCGGCCTGCAGGCCCGACGAGAACGAAAAGGTCCCGCACGCGAGGTCCAGGGCCGGCGCCATGCCGAGCGGTTCGTCGGCGTCGATCCGCAGCACGACGCGTGTCCCCGGTTTCGCCGCCGAGACGACGCTCAGCACGTTGTCCGCGGCCGGCTCGTAGCGCACCTCGGCGGAGGCGAGCGACGGCGGCGAAAAGTCGTACACCACGGTCCCGAGGGCAGTGGAGACCCGGTTTTCCGCGGCATCCTCGAGCACTGCGACGATTCGCCGGGTCCCCTCGCCCTCTGCCTCCGTCGCGACGTGGAGGTACTTGAACCATGTGGCGGTCGAGCCCGCGTCGAGGCTCATCGGGACGCTGCCGACCATGACCACGGGCGCAGCGGCCAGCGGTTCCGACGTCTCCATCTGCACGACGACCGCGGCGCCGTCCCGCACGCGGTCCGGCGTAACCGTCGCCCCCGCCAGGACCGCGGGCGGCTCTGCGTCGATCGCGAACGCGGCGCTGGAGTAAACGACGGCCTCGTTGCCGGCGCGGTCGCGAAGCGACACCTCGACGCCGTACGTCCCCGAGGCCGTCGCAGCGTCCACGACGTACTGCCAGAGCGCCGTGCCTCCCGAGATGATCCCGGCGCCGAGCGGAAGAGGCGGCGTGGTCGCGAGCGACGCGGATGCCAGCGGCTCGGAAGCGGTGGCCGACACGATCAGCAGAGCCCCGCGCCCGACGGGCGATGCGGGGCTGACGACCGGGCCCCCGAACAGCGCGGGCGCCGTCATGTCGACGGTCACGGGACCGAGAGTCCACGGGCCGGCGGAGTTGCCGGCGGCATCGCGAATCGCAATCCGAATGTCGCCGGTCCCCTCCCGATCGGCCGCGCCGACGGTGCGCGCGAAGACGAACGAGTTGCCGTCGCCCGTGGCTTCCAGCTCCAGAGTAATCGGAGCGACGCCCGGCATGCGCAGCTCCACGGCGGGCTCCACCGGCTCGGTCGCCAGGAACGCCACGCGCAGGGTGTCGCCGGCGCGCAGGAACTCGGGGCCTTGCAGCGTCGGCCCGCCCGGAATGGCCGGTGCGACGGTGTCGACGACGACGCTGCCGATGTCCTGCGCCGCCGAGAGGTTGCCGGCTTCGTCCGAAACGGCGTCGAGCCGCAGCGTGCAGATTCCGTCCTCTCCGGGCCGGACGACGCGCAGGAACGTGAAGACGGTGGGTGCCGACTGCACGGACTCCATCGCGAGCGGCGTGCCCCCGCAGACGATGCGGATCTGCGGCTCGACGACGGGCTCCGTGAAACGCAGCACCACGGAGACGACGTCCCCGGCCCTCGCGATGGCGGTCGGATGCGACGATTCGGCGAGGGCCGGCGGCGTGAAGTCCAGCCGCACCGAGCCCAGAGCCAGCGGCGCGGACGCATTGCCGGCGGCGTCCGTGAGCACGACGGACACGGCGGCATCGCCCTCGGCGGCGCCGGACGCGACGACGTACTCGAATCGGCGCGCCGCCCCGGACGACGCGGCCTCCGTCGCCGCGGCCGAGCCCACCGTCACCTGCGCGGCCGCGTGTTCGGCGGTCGTGAACTCGATCGCGATCACGGTCCCCACCCGGGCGATCGCGGGCGAGATGGTCGCGGTCCCGGCCACCGCGGGCGCTGTGAAGTCGAGCGTGATCGTGCCGGCGAAGAGGCCCTTCACCTCGCGTCCCGCGGAATCCTGCAGCGTCACGAGCACGGGCGCGGCGCCCTCGGGCTCCTCGCCGGTCGCGGTGTAGGCGAAGGTCCAGGCGGGCCCCTCGTTCGACACGGCCTGCAGCGGCCGCTCGGAATCGCCGGTGCGGAGCTGCACGACCGGCGGCGCGGAAACGGTGCCGGCGACGCGGAAGGAGACGACGAAACGGGTGCCGGCGCTGCCCCGGGCCGGTTCGATCGATGGCGTGCCGTCCAGTGCGGGCGGCGCGGCATCGCTTCCGCCGGTCGGGGCGGGACAGGCGGCGAGCAAGGCGGCGGCGGAAACGACAACGGAAAAGAGGCGGTGGGCGATCATGGAATCCTCCCCGGTCTGCGCAGACCGTCTGCCGTTCCGTCTCGGATGGCCGCGGCACGCATGCGCCCCGGCTCGGCGGCGGCGTCCGGCAGGTTGGACCGGGGCGCACAGTAGCAGGCGCCTCGCCGAAAAGGCTCTCGCCCCCGGCTCCCCTCTCGTTTCGCGGGGAATAGCGACAAAGAGCCGTCGCGACTCCCCGCGAAACGCGAGGGGGGGGGGGAGGACGTGGTCGATCAACACCGAGCCCGTCGCGACCCCTGCGACGCCGTCGGGAAAGGCGCCCTTTTACTACACTCCAAGAAATCGAACGGCGCCGTTCGATTTCTTGAAATAGAATCATTGCCTGCCTGCCCGGTGGAATCCCGACCGGGACCGGCGCCGGGTGTCCTCTGCGCGGCGATGCGCCGGCGCTGCGCACTGCGTACCCTTCCTGCACGTCCGGACGGCGACCGCCCGGCGTTGCTCCCCGGGGGGACCATGAGGCATCGGACGTTTCTGCTCGCCGCCGCTCTGGTCGGATGCACGTCCGTTCGCTACCACGCCCGCGACCAGCTTCTGGTCCGCGAGGAGAAGTCGTGGACGGGACGAATCCGCGAGGGACTCGGGCCGGTCATGCCGAAAGCCCCCGAGTGGGCCGCGGATCCCGCCACGCGGCTTCTCCAGGAGTGCTCGTACCGGACCGACCTGCGCGCGTACGAACGGGCCGAGGAGCGGTTCGGCCGGGGACTGCCGTTCCTCGACGACTCCGACCGCACCGCAGCCGTCCGTCAGTGCCTGGAGGACGCCAACCGCAGCGCGAGCGCCGAGAACGTCGTCCTGCGCGCCCGGGTCGAGGAAACGGAGGCGCAGTCGCAGAAGGCGCGCGAGGACGCCGCCCGGGAGACGCAGCAGCTCCGCGAGTCGTACGAGAAGCAGCTCGCCGACCAGACCGCCGCGCACGAGAAAGAGCAGGCGGCGCAGGCCTCGGAGTCCGAGCAGCGGCTGGCGCGGGAGGCGGCGAAGAGCGAGGCGCGGGAGCAGCAGCTCAGGGCGGAGATCGCGCAGTTGCAGCAGCGCATGGACGACGCGCACGCGCGCTCGGACCGGCTGACCGCGGACACGGTGTCGGGCCTCGTCAGGTCCACGAACGAGGCGGGACAGCGCGATGCGGCGGCGGCCGAACGGCGCGAGCGGCGCAACGCCGACACCACGGGCGAGGCTTTCAAGTACGCGGGCGACACGGCGGGCAAGGCCTTCGACGCCTTCGGAAAGGCTGCGAAGTCCCTGGGCGACAGGCCGGCTCCGGTCGCCTCGGCCACCGCGACGGCGCACGCCGACGGCACTTCGCGCGCCGACAACGACAGCCGGTCGCAGATGGCTTCCAGCACGACCGAGCGTTCGACGCGCGAGGAAACCGTGCGTCGCGAGCCCGCGGTCGCACCGCGACGGTCGGCGGCGCCCGCCGCCCCGGGCCCTCTGCCCGCTTCCGTGTCGGAGACGCCGGCGGAGCCCCGGCCGGCGGGTCCCCGCTGCGAGTGCCCGCCCGAAACCGCCGCGACGGCCGCGGCGAAGTCCGACCCGGCGTGCGAACTGCCGGCGTGCGGAGGGTAGCCCCGCCGAAGGGCGGCAGCGCGGCAGGGCAGGACGTGCCGGGACGACGATCTGCGTTCCGGGAGGTCCGCAGCCGTGGCGGCGAGGAGCCGGCGCACCCACGCGGTCTTCGCCCGACTTTCGCCACCGAGTGTATGCTCGCGGCGTGGACGCGCGCTCCGCCCGCCAATCCGCCCGTTTCGCCGGCCCGACCGCTCTCGTCGCGCTCGTCGCGCTCGTCGCCGCGCACCCCGCTGGCGCCGCCCCCGCGTCGGCCGCGCATGCGCCGGACGCCCGACCCGACGGCGTGTCGATGGCGGTGCTGGACTTCGTGGCCGGAAGTCCCGCCGACGCCGAGCTGGGCAAGTCCGTGGCGCTGCTCGTGGCGACGAGGCTTTCGGCGCGGCCCGGGTTGCGCGTGGCGGCGTCGGAGGAGATCCGCGCGGCGCTGGGCCTGGAGCGCGTGCGCCAGCTCGCCGGCTGCGGCGAGGACGCATGCGCCGCGGAAATCGCGGGCACGCTGGGCGTTCACTACCTGCTGCGCGGCCGGATCGACCGCTTCGGCCCGAAGCTCGTGGTGAGCGCCTTCGTGCTGGACGCGCGCAGCGCGCAGAGCCTCGCGCGCATGAGGGAGGACATCGCACGGGACGAGGAACTGCCCGCGGCGGCCGATCGGCTGGGCGACGGCGCGGCGCTGGCGCTGGGCATCGCACCTGCGGCGGCGGCCGCGCCGTTGCGGCCGTCGTGGCACCTGAACGTGAAGCTGGGCAACACACTGGCGGCGCTGGCGGGCATCGACTTCCGCGGGCTGGTCCTCAAAGGGGACCTCGAGTTCGACTGGTACGCACGGCCCTGGCTGCTCGTGTGGCTGCAGAGCGGTCTCGTGCTGGGCACGCAGGCGACCTCGTCGGGAGGCGGCCAGCCTTCGACCTTCTCGCTGATGCCGCTCTCGTTCGGCGCGAAGTACCAGTTCCGCGCCGATCGGAGCCTGCGTCCGTACGCGGGGCTCGGACTGGGGGCGGGCGTGCTGCTCGCGGCCCTGTCCAGCGGCGACGCGCGGCGCGTGGCGCCGGGAGTGAACGGAATCGTGGGTGTCGTCTGGTTTCCGTGGGACGCCGTCGGGGTCAACCTCGAAGCCGGCGTGAACCTCGCGGGCTTCGAGGTCAGGGGCGACAACAGCCTCTTCTTCGCCTTCCACACGGACTTCGGGGTGGTCTTCGCGTTCAAATAATCGTTGCGAAAGTATGCGCAGCTGGAGCATGCCGGCACGCGCCGGGAACGTGAAGGCCCGCACACTCGTGTTTGGAGCAGCCGTCCATCCGGCGGGTCGTCCGGACCGGCCGGCCGCCCTCACCCCCCGACC
>Ga0172368_10007462_pt1 | contig 11405 bp, 8 predicted proteins | sample Lak11m_FD_114540 | JGI IMG/M metagenome (GOLD analysis project Ga0172368, IMG submission 114540) | Freshwater microbial communities from Kabuno Bay, South-Kivu, Congo - kab_022012_11m | ecosystem: Environmental > Aquatic > Freshwater > Lake | place: Democratic Republic of the Congo: South-Kivu...
CCGCCGTTCACCGAAAGCTGCGGGTTGCCCGGACCGCTCACACTGGCCTGCACCGATGCGGGAGTCCCCGGGATGCGCTCGAGCACCACGGGGTCGGACGTGACGACCAGGCCCGCGTCCACGCCCGTCTTGTCCGGGAACGCGAAGGGCATGGCGCCGCTGAGGTTGTAGCCGCCCGTGTTGTAGAAGTTCGACCCGTCGCACACGAACGTCGCGATGCTGAGCGAGTCGGGCACGGTGGAGGGAATCGAGTTGCCGGAGAAGAGGTATTTCGAGCCCCACGCGAGGGCGTGTCCGCCCGCCGAGTCCTGCTTCACGCGCAACACGTAGTTCTGCCCGTTGACCGCGCCGGTCGGGTTCGCCAGCGCGCGATCGCCGCCCAGCGTCACCTCGTAGACGGTGCCGAGGCTCCCGTCGAACGCGATGGTCGGTGCGTCCGCGAGCGCGACGACGTCGGGGGGCGGATCCCATTCGGCCGACAGATCCCGGCAGTTCGAGCCCGCCGTGTCGCAGATCTGCTGTGCGCGGATGGCGCCCACGACGTGCAGGGGCGCGGAAGGGGCCGTCGTGCCGATGCCGACGCTGCCGCTGGTCTGAAAACCCGCCGCCGCGACGACGCCGGAAACGCCCACGGTGCCCAGCACGTCGAGGGTGGCGGCAGGCGAGGCCGTGCCGATGCCCAGGCGTCCGTTCGAATTGTCCCAGAAAAACAGGGGGTTGCGCGAGAAGACCCCCGCGGGGCCCGCGAACACGATGCTGCCCTGCGCGAGCGCGACGGACGTGCCGGTGCCGCCGCGCGCCACCGGCAGCACGCCCGTGGAAATGGAGGACGCGTCCAGCAGCGGGATGTCGGCGCGGTCGAGCGCGCGGAAGGCGGGCGCGCCGCTGCCGACCGATGGACCGGCGAAGACCAGGTTGGGGCCCGTGCTCGACGCGCCCGTGCCGCCGCGCGCCACCGCGAGAGTGCCCGTGGCGATGCCCGAGGCGTCGAGCGCCGGCAGGTCGCCCGCCGCCAGCGCGCGGAAGCCCGGTGCGCCCGAGCCGCTCGTCGGGCCGGCGAACACCAGGCCCGCGGAGGTCGAGGTCGTCCCGGTGCCGCCGCGCGCGATCGCGAGCGTGCCGGTCGTCAGCCTGGAAACATCCAACGATGGAATATCATCGGCCGCCAGCGATCGGAAGGCGGGCGCGCCGCTGCCCGATGACGGGCCGCCGAAGAAAGTATTGGCGCCGGTGCTCGTCGTGCCGGTGCCGCCGCGCGCGACGGCGAGCGTGCCGGTCGTCAGCTTCGACACGTCCAGCGAAGGAATGTCGACGGCGGCCAGCGTCCGGAAGGCCGGCGCTCCGCTGGCGCCCGATGGACCGCCGAAGAAGGTGTTCGCGCCCGCCGTGCCGGTGCCCGTGCCGCCGCGCGCCACCGCGAGCGTGCCCGTCGAGATGCCGGAAGCATCCAGCAATGGAATATCCGTCCTGGAAAGTGCGCGGAACGAAGGGGCGCCGTCGGTCGCGGACGGTGCCGCGAAGACGGTGCCGGCGGACGCCGTCGAAACGCCCGTGCCGCCGCTCGCCGTCGCCAGCGTCTGGAGGAACACCGGGCGGTTCACGAAGGTCTTCGTTCCTGCGACGATCTGATCTCCTACGAGATCCACGTACTCCGAAGAGGTCCCGCCGCCGCTCGACACCGTGACCTGGGCGGGGCCCCAGGCCTGGCCGTCGTAGCGCAGCACGTCGCCGGGGGCGGGCGCGGTCGAGCGCACCTCCACGCCGCGGAGGCCGGCGACGGTGGCGCCCGAGAGAGTCCCGGTGAGGTCGCCTCCGGCGGACGACGACGAGGAAAGCCCGGTATTGAAACGCGTCCAGTCGGTCGAGGACAGGTAGCCGTCCGAGTCCGCGTCGGCGGCGATCATCGAGAGTTCGGGTGCGGTGGCCGAGCCGCCGACGGACAGCGGGCCCGTCGCGGTGAGCTGCGTCAGCGTGCCGCCCGAATCGGCGTCGGCGCCGGGCTCCCACTGCGCGCCCGTCCATTTGAGCACCTGGCCCGTTTCGGGGACGGCTGCCGCGACCGGCTGCGACTGCAGACGGGTCACCGTGGGAGCGGACACGGGCCCGGAAAGGTCGCCTCCGCACTCGAACGAGGAGTCGATTTTCCCGTTGAAAACGGCCCAGTCGGCACCCGCGAGGTAGCCGTCGGCGCCCTGGCCGGCCGCGGGAAGCGAGAGCTGCGGCGTCGAGGTTTCGTCGGAGCCCAGGAGCGGGCCGAGCGCCGTCACCCGTGTGACGGTGCCGCCCGAGTTCTCGTCGGCGGACGGCTCCCACAGCGCGCCCGTCCATTTCAGCACCTGGTTCGTGCCCGGCGCCGCGGCGGAAATCGGTCTCGTCTGCAGGCGTGCCACGGTCGGCGACGAGAGCGGGCCCGACAGGTCGCCGCCGCACTGGGTCGCGGCCTCGTATTTCGCGTCGAAGCGGGTCCAGTCGGCGGACGCGAGATATCCATCGGCGCCGGCCGTCGCGCGGGCGAGCGAAATCTCGGGGACCGCGGTGCCGTTGGCGACCGCCATCGGCGCGCGGGCGAGCAGGTTCGTGACCGTGCCGCCGGCATCCCGATCCGGGGCGGGCTCCCACTGCGAGCCCGTCCACTTGAGCACCTGCCCCGTCGCCGGAGCCGTTGCGGACACGAGTCTGGACTGGAGCCGGACGACCGTCGGTGCCGCGAGGCTGCCCGACAGGTCGCCGCTGCACTGCGAGGTCGCCCCGTACTTCGCGTTGAACACCGCCCAGTCCGACGACGACAGGTACCCGGACGAGGACGCGCCCGCCCTTGCGATCGAAATGTTCGGCGCGGCGAAGGAATCCGTGACGCTGAGCGGCGCGGCGGCGCTCACGCCCGTGACGCTGCCGATCGCGGCCCTCGTGCAGGTCCACGTCGTGCCATCGAACTCCAGGACGTCGCCGGTCTGACATTCCACGAGCGAAACGGTCTGCGCCGCGTCGTCCACGGCGATGCCGGCGCCCCCGGAATAGCGGGCGTTTCCGGCGAGCCGCCCGCCGGCGTCGATGACCGGCTGGCCGCCCACCTCGAGGCGCGAAACCTTCGCGACGCCGCCGCTGACGCTCTGCGCGACGAGGGCGTGGGGCGCCGAGCCGACCCTCTGCCGCGGCGACAGCGCTTCGCCGCCGACCGTCACCTGGAGCCATCGCGCGCCCCCGTCGAAGGTCGCACCGGTCGGCGTCACGATGCCGAGGAACGTGGCGTAGTACCCGTCGCCGAGACCGAGCGTCTGTGTTTCCGACCACAGCGGCGTGCCTCCGGTTTCCGCGTCGAAGACGGCGAATCCGATGTTCGCGGTGCCCGTGGCGGCGGTGCCGTCGCCCCGGTGCAGCCGGCCCTGGTAGCCGACGAGTCCGGACGTGTCGGCGGCGGCGGACGAAGTTGCGAGCACAAGGATGGAGACAGGGCCGAGTAGCCTCGTCGTCGCAGTCACGGTGGCCTCCTGTGGGACGAACTGGTGCAATACGGTACGCCGGTGCCTCCCAACGGGCAAGCGAATTGCGGCATGTCGGAGAACTGCCGGCAAAAGGGAGGCCGTTGCCGCCGCGCAATCGCGCCTGGTCGATCGGAAGCGTAATTGCGAACTGTTTGCGCCGCGGGGCAGAATGCCTCGGTTCAAGGATTGCCTCGGGGGACTGCAATCTCGTGGCAAAGTGCCCCGAAACAGAAGCGGTTCCGGAGTCCCTGCAGCGGCGGGGCGTGATGCCCCGGTCTTCGACCGCCCCTGTAGAGGGGATTCGGTTCCGCAGCCAGGCACCGGGCGCCGACCGATGCGGGCTCCCGGAGCGCCCGCATCGCGGAGAGACGAACCGCCGGCCGGCAGCGGCGTTTCGCGACAGCGCCTTGCGGCTCCGGACGCGATGTTGTACTGATTGCCCGCTTCCGTCCCCGGAGGACGGAGCAGCCGGTTTCTCCTGTCGTTCCGGGAGGTTCCGGCGGCGGTGGCCGGCCCCGTAGCTCAGCCGGACAGAGCGGCGGTTTCCTAAACCGTAGGCCGTGGGTTCGAGTCCCGCCGGGGCCACCAACCAAACCCCTTGAAATTGCAGGAGAAACAGCCGCCCGGCCGCCGGGACGCGGCGGGCGGGCTTGCCCCCGGACTGCCGCTGTGGTGTAATCTTGGTGGAGTTGCGGCGGTGGGGTCGGGGACATGGCCGACGGCGCAAAGCGGGAAGCGACCTGGGACGGCGGCACGATTCGTTACGACCGGCGCGGACGGCCCGTGTTCGTGATCGAGCGGATGGTCGCGGGCGAGCGCTTCCACGTCAGCACGCGGACACACAGCCCGCGGGCGGCGCTGGAGCAACTCAAGCGCTTCGAGGCCGACCCGGCCCACTACTCGCCCACGGGCGCCGGTCCTGCCGCAGACGCAGGCCCTGAACCGCTCCTCCTCTCTGCGGAACTTGCCGAGGAGTTCCTGAAGTACTCGGCGGCCAAGGGCAACACCCCGAAATGGGTCCGAAACCAGCGGCTCTACATCGCCGACTGGGCCGCGGACCTCGCGAACGTTGACCTGCGCCGCGCGACCCTCCGCGATCACGTCGTCCCTGCTCTCGACCGGCACGAAACCGCGCGGCGCTTTCGAATCGAACTCGTGAAGGCGCTCTACGGCTGGTTGCGTAAGGTGAAGCACGAGATCAAGTCGGCCCAGGATCCGACGCTCGACCTTCCGGTTCCGCAGGCCCAGCCGGAGAAACACCGCAGGCGCAAGATCGTCCCGGTCGAGAACGTGCGTGCCGCCCGCGAACACCTGCCGCCGCGAATCAGGGACGCGCTCGATCTGATCCTCGCGACCGCGTGGCACGGAACGGAGCTGGCCCGGTTCGCCTCCGAGGGCGAGATCGTCGAGCGACCGCCGAACGCGAATCGCGGGGCGTGGCCGGAGGGCGTGGCCGGTGTGCTCGCCGTGAAGCAGAAGACCGGCGGCGTCGAGCGCTGGAGCGTGCGCGCCGAGGCGCTGGCGGCGGCGCAGCGAATCCGCGGGGGCGGGGCGCCCAACGAACGCTGGGTCAACCGCACCCTGGAGAAGGCGTGCGGACTGGCCGGTGTCCCGGTCTTCACATACGGGCCGCTGCGTCACTCGGTCCTCACCTGGGCGCGCGAACGGGGCGCGGCGTTCGACGCGATCTCGCACGACCTCGCGCACCACAAGGACCCGCGGACCACCCGCCGCTTCTACGTGGACGTTGCGGTGCCGCAGCTTCTACCAACAGAAATCTAACCACGGAGTATTCGCGCGCGCAGGGCCTCGCCGTCCACGGCCGCTGGACGGGACTGCGAGCGGAGCCGTCGGCGGGCCCGTGACGGGACGGCGCGCCCGGGCGCTGCGTCCAGTGCCGTCAGACGGTCGATCTCGCTGCGCGGGACACGGCGGCGCTTCCCGACCTTGACCGCGCGCACGGCACCCGATCGAAGCAGCTCCTTCATGGCCGTAACGCCAATCGACAGCGCCGCCGCTGCGTCGCGGATCGTGTAGGCCGCGCGGGGCGCAGGGGCCGGCTTCGCTGGCGTTGCCGGAACGCCCGCCTGCGTCAGCGCCGCCGCGACCGCCTCGCGCACGCGCTCGCGGGCCTCGCGTTCGTCGCGATCGACCAGTTCTGCGTGCGTCAGCACTTCACAAGCGCCGCCGCACCCGGAGCACGGGTCCGCGACGGTCGTCCCGTCGGAGGCGAGCGCTGCGCTACCGCGCAAACGGCAGCGTGCGCACCAGGCCAACAGGGAGGCCGTCATGATTCACCTCGCATTCGTGCGTCCCGCTCGACGCGATCTCGGCGGCCACCAAGACGTGCTCCGGCAGCCCGAGCGCGCGCTCCAGCGTCGCGATCGATGCCGCCGCTTCGGGCCCTCGAACGTGCCCGTGAACGAGCCGGCTGAGCTTGGTCGGCGCCACACCGATCCGCGTTGCCAACTCCAGTTGCCGGACATCCGCCCGAGCAACTGCGATCCGAAACTCCCATGGATTCAGCTTCATCGTCGTGCCCTCCGTGCGTTTCCCCAAGTACCGGCAACCAGCGTAGAATCGGAATCCGGGATTTGGCGAGCGCCGTAGATGACGGTGATTCTCAGGTCAGCGTCCGTGGCGCCAACAACACGAGGGTTTCGATGAGCACGTTCCTCCATCTTCCGCTTGCCGGTCTGCCCCTGATCCTGCCGGCTTCCCCGGAGGAGCGGAGGGCGGGGCGCGGGGCGTGCCCGCGCCCGTTGTGCCTGGTCCTGCCAGAGTCGTCGCTCGCCACGGACGACGCGCTGATGGCGACGCTGGGCGGATTGATCGACGTGTCGCCTGTCGGCGTTCCCCGCCTCGACGAGCTTCTCGTCGCCGTCCCCGTCGTGCGTGAGCGAGTTGAAGCTCTGGCGTTCGCAGCCCTCAATCGGCAGGCGGCCGGCGACGACGACGCGCTCGCGGAGTTCCTGTTGCGATGGCCTTCGGCGATGTTCCTCCCCGAGGTTGCCCGTCGCCAGTCGCTGGAGGTGGCGAACTTCCGGACGAAGCTCTTCGACACCCTTGCGCGGCGGCTGAGGAAGTCGGCGAAGACGATGCCGAGGGGCGAGAGCCAGAATCTCGCCCGGATGGTCCATTCGGAGAACACGCTCGCCAAGGTCCTCGGGCAGGAAGAACCGCCACTCAAGGCATCCATCCCCGCGGTCGCGGGCGACGGGGCCTGGAGAGCCCGCGAGCGCCAACTCCGCCGGGTTCTCGCGAGCGTCGAGGAACATCCGAGGATCGACGCCTTCCAGGCAGTGATCGAGACCTGCGACGAACACGCCGGGCGGCCGGGCCTCTGGCCAGGCCCGCCGCCTGCACTCGGCCCGGCTACGAATGCCACGCGCGTTGGCGCCATTGTGGTCGCGGCTCACGTCGCCAGGAACCAGCCCGGCGCCGATGGTCGGGTTCCAAGGCGGGTCGAAGTCGACGACGTGCCGGCACTGTTGGAGGCTCATGCCCTCCGCGAACACTCGGTCTTCACGAGGATGTCGAAAGGCTCGTCGTCGAGGCCGGGAGAAAGACCTCGTTCTCAGCCCGCGATCCCTCGCCGTCCGAGGCAAGCCCGCTCACGGCATCCACCCGGCACCGCACGATAAGAGTGTATTATCGTGCGAGGGGGGATCGCCTTGAAAGCGATAACCTGCCGATTTCATTGGCGAATCGGGTTTCCGACCCGCCTTCAGCGGCAGGGATTGGTGACGGCCGGCGTGCGGGCGGCGCGTGGCGGCATACCCCGCGCAGCGCCGTCAGCGCTTGCAGACCTTGTGCGCAGTCGGAACGATGCGGTCGGCAACGTCGTACACGCGGCCCAGCAGCCGCCCGTCGCAGATTCCTTCCTCCGAGCACTCGATGTGGAGACCTGCGAAGGCATCGCCGAAATCCGCCCGGAAGTCCTTGATGTCTGACGACGCACCGGGGGCGGTCGCGAGTTCCTTGAGCCTGGCGCGGAGGGTCTCCGTGCCGCGCGGGCGATAGCCCGTCTGGCACTCCACGACGGCCAGCGCAGACATGCGCGCGGCCATCCATGCTTTCGCGGCGGCGTTCTGCCGGTCGGCTGCGTCGTCGGACCGGGCGTGCTCCTTGGCGATCTTCACGAACTTGTCCGCCCGACGCAGCATTTCCTCGATGGTCGGCTTGGTCGCCATGCGTTTCATTCCCTTCGTCCCCACGCTCCACCCCCGACCCGCAATCATGCGCCTTCCGGGCCGGGCTCCCGTCACAGGCCCCGGCGTCGGCCGGTCGGTTTCGCGCACTCGCCGGCCGTGTTGTACGAGCGGAGCGCGTCGGCCGCCCGCTTGCAGGCAAAACTCCCCGCAATCTCGCCGGTCCTGACGTGCGCGAGCGTTGCGTCGCCCGCCCGCACGTCGGCCGCGCAGGCCGGATGGTCGAGGGCGCCTGCCCGCAGCGCTGCGCGCCGGGTGACAAGCGCTTCGTCCACGACGTTCTGGAGGCAGGTGTCCGGCCGCCCGTCATCCCCGACAAGATCATCGACCCACGACCGTTCCGAGTCGGGAATCAGCTTGTCCAGCGCCTTGTGCGGCATCTTCCGCGCTCCCTTCCGCCTCATCGCCCTGCCCCCGGCCGACAATCATGCGCCGCCGTTGCCGGGCGCGCGATCGACTCACCTACTTCCATGGCAGTCCGCGCTCTCGGACCTTCCTGTTCTCGGGCAGCGGATCGCTCTTGTCCTTGCGTCGAATGTCGCAGTGCAGCGAGTGATCCCCGCGGCGCAGATCGAGCATCATGCCGGCGCGCTGCATGAAATCCGCGCCGAGGATGTTGCCGAACCGGCCGGGCACCGGCTTGCGGGCGACCAGTACATCCATGTCCACCTTGCAGTCCGTCTCGGCGATGCCCACGGTCATCCGGCGTCGGCAGACAGGGATCTGCCTTCCCCCCATCGGCACGGAGAACTCACCCGGACCCGTGCAGCGAACGCCTGCTTCCTCCGCGTCGTCGCGGCTGATGATGGTGTGCGTCGCTCCCGTGTCAAGCAGCGCCGTCGCATTGCGCGGGCCCCGCCCGTCCGGCCCCCACAGTTCCACCATGTCGGTCGTCGGCCTGCTCATCCGCTTCCGCCTCATCTCCCGCCCCTGACCCGGAATCATGCGCCGTCGGGGACGGAGGCGCAAGCGGCCTCCCGGTCGAACGTCTCGCGATTGCTCGTCGCTACGCCCTTTCCTGCGTCGGCGCGGACGCGGCCACCCGTGCGTCAGTCGTCCTCGCCCAGCACCGCCAGGCCGGCCAGCACGCAGGGCTTCAGCCCGCCGGCCTTCTTGAGCCGCCGCACCCAGCGGCGCGGCAGGGCGCAGTCCACGGTGCATTTCGCCCGCAGGCGGACGGGGTGGATCGGCGGATTCGTCGCCGACGGGCTGCCGGGCACCAAGGGTCTCCCCAGCAGGAATTCCGAGAGTTCCTGGCGCCGCCCCTCCGCCTCCTCGTTGGCTAGGTACACGTCGCCCTCGTCGCCACCGAGCCCGCGGATCGCGAGGCGCCGCACGGCTTGGTTAACCTAAGCAAACGTTAAGCCAACAGGGCGCAATCGTGGCGACCGCCTCGGCCGATTGGCGCAGAACGTCGCATGTGCCGGGGCACGTCCGCGGGCACCCGACGCCCGTGTCGAACGCGGCGCGGCGCCGCGGGGCGCAATGTGCTGGTTGTGCCCCTCGCGCACCCCCGGACCCGGCTCGGGGCGCGCGGTCCGGCGATCCGCCCCCTGGCGCTACACGAGTGCGATCCAGCACACCAACTCGACCTCGGCGGGCTCGATGACCGGCAGCGGCTGCGGCGCGGCGTAGGGTTCCAAGCCCAGCTCGCGCACCTTCGCGACAATCGCAATGGACAGTTCCGCGGACGGCAGGCGCTTTCCGTTCCCGTCCAGCATCGCCTCACGCAGCAGCCGCTCGGTGCGCAGGTTGCGCGGCGCCTCAAGGGACTCGACAACCAGGCGCACGTCCTCCTGCGTGAACCCGGCCGGCGGGTGCTTGCGGATCTGCTCAGCCGCTTCGCGCAGCAGCGGCCGGATCTTCGGCTGGATGTTCGCGGGGTCCGTTGCGCGCATCCATTCCTCGTAGATGTTCGCGCGCGCCTTCGCCCATGCGGCGTACGCGGGCGTGCGCAGATCGTCACCTGTGGCCGCGGCCTCGGTCTTCCGGGAGCAGGCGACGAGCCGCAGGCACTCCAAGGTCTCGCCGATGATCTTGCCGTCGGCCCCGGTGGGCACGAACCGCAGAAACGGCCGCGTGCCGATGCGCGCGCAGAAGACGTGCCCCTTCCGGTCGCCGCGCGCGAGCGCCGACCCCGCGGTGCCCGGAAGCCCGAGCACCCGCGCCCACAGCTCCTTGTCCTCCTTCGCCTTGCGCAGCTCGTGGCGCAGCTCCTCGCCGCTGTGTGCGCCGGGCTTTTCGCCGCCGCCCTCGAACAGCGACACGTCGTTGTTGCGCAGCTTCTCGATTTCCTCGCGCGTCTCCGCGAACGCTTTGTCCGCGGTCGCCGAGCCCGGGATCACCTCGCCGCTGACGCCGATAGTCGCCGCTGCCGTCGCAATCTTCGTGCGCAGCCGCCCTTCCAGCGTCAGCAGCTTGTCGAGGTGTTTGTCGGGGAAGAAGCAGCGCACGAACACGGTGTCGTGCGGGCTGCCGATGCGGTCGATGCGCCCGTGGCGCTGCACAAGGCGCATGGGGTTCCACGGCAGATCGAAGTTCACGACATGCCGGCATTGTTGCAGGTTCATGCCCTCGGCGAGCACGTCGGTCGTCACGAGGATGTCGAAGCGGTCGGCGTCGCGGCCGGCGGGCGCCTCTGTGGACACGGGCGCGAAGCCGAACAGCGCATCGTCGCGTGACACGCCGCCCCAGGTCGTGTCGCCAGCGAGGCCCACGAGTCGGCCCTTGAAGGGCCCCAGTTCCTTGCGCCGCTCGATGGCATCGGCGAGGTACTCGTGAATCCACTCGGCAGTGTCTTGGAAGAACGTGAAGATGAGTACCTTGCCGCAATCGCCGACCCGGCCGGGCGCCTCGCGCGCGGCCTGCTTTGCGATGGCGACCAACTCCTCCTCCAGCTTCTTGAGCTTCGGGTCGTCGTCGCGCTTGAGCCTCGACACCTCCGCGAGCAGCCCCGCGAGGAGGGCGCGGTCTTTCTCCACGGCGGCGCGCAGCTTCGCCACCTTGTAGTCGCCTGCCGGCTTCCAGTTGCCGTCGCTGATCAACTCGTCCCAGGCGTCCGTGTCGGACAGATCCTCGATTTCGGCGAGCCCGCGCCCGAGCAGCACCTTCCCTTCTCCGAGACCTTTGAGGAAGCCGTCGAAACCGCGAATCATCTTCTCTACCGTGCGGCAGAAGGCGTGGGCGGACGACTCGAAGCGCTTGAGAAGGCCGGAGCGCACGAGCCCGAGCAGTGCCTCCGCGGCCGCGTCGTCGTCGGCCGCCTTGAGCCGGTAGCGTTCGGGGGCATAGCGCGCGAGCGTGAGTCCGCCTCCGTCGTCGCCGGGATCGAGCGCCGCGCCGACGCGGCCGAACAATCCTGGAAACACCTTGTCGAACTCGTACACGACGGCGCGCACCAAGGGCTTCGGGAAGCGGATCTCGACAAGTGAACCATCCGGTGCCTTGATCTTGTCGCCGGGGTAGTACCGTTTCACGAAGTGCCGCGTGCGGCGCACCGTGGTCGCGTCGATGATCGGGAACAGCGCGTTCGGGGCCAGATCCTCGGGGTCGGTTGCGGCGACGCGCGCGAAGCTCTCCCGCAAGGAAAGGACGCCGCGGTCCGCGAGTGCCGCATCGTTCGGCAGGAACAGCGTGAGGATGTTGTGCAGGTCCCATACCGAGTTGTTGACCGGGGTCGCCGACAGGAGCACCAGCTTCTTGCGCGGCGTGC
>Ga0172368_10007465_pt1 | contig 11404 bp, 9 predicted proteins | sample Lak11m_FD_114540 | JGI IMG/M metagenome (GOLD analysis project Ga0172368, IMG submission 114540) | Freshwater microbial communities from Kabuno Bay, South-Kivu, Congo - kab_022012_11m | ecosystem: Environmental > Aquatic > Freshwater > Lake | place: Democratic Republic of the Congo: South-Kivu...
CCCTGAAATGTTTGAAACTTCCATGGCAATGTTCCAGACCATGATTAAGGCTCTGGAGGATGAGGACACGCAGAAGGCAAGGCTGGTCTTTAAAAAAGATGAACGCCTCGACCAGATCAAGCATAATTCAAATCACCTGGCAACTGAACTGATCGGGAAGGATCCGCTGCGAACGCACGATATACTTTGCCTCCTTTCGGTCATCCGCAAACTGGAAAGGGTTGGCGATCAGGCCAAAAACATGGCAGAGGAGCTTATCTTCCACATGGAGGCCAAGGTTGTCCGCCATGCGAAGGATAAAAAATAACCGGATCCGGATACCTCTGATTATTTGATAATCAGCTGAATCAGCCAGTAAATCCCGCCGCTGACCAGTATTGAGGCAGGAATTGTGAGCACCCAGGCCAGGATGATGTTTCCTGCCACTCCCCAGCGAACAGCGCTAAGCCTTTGTACCGATCCCACTCCCATAATGGAGCCGGTGATCGTGTGTGTAGTGCTGACAGGAATACCTCCAAAAGTACTTCCGATCACAGTGAGCGCGCCAGCTGTTTCAGCGCAGAATCCCTGAACCGGCTTGAGGTGCGTAAGGGAAGTTCCAAGAGTCTTGATCACTTTCCAGCCACCGGCCATGGTACCTAATCCAATTGTTGTATAGCTGGCGAAAATAACCCACGCGGGTGCATGAAATTCACCGGTCAGATTGCCCGTACTGTATAGCAGGATAGTGATGATACCAATTGTTTTCTGAGCATCATTACTGCCGTGGCCCAGGCTGAATACTGCCGAAGAGACCAACTGCATCACCCTGAAGACCCCATCAACTTTTCTTGGGGATTTTCGCTTGAACAGCCACATGGTTCCTATCATGATGAGATACCCCAGGATCATCCCTACAATCGGGGAAAGGAAAATAAATATCACCACCTTGATGATCCCTTTATATATCAACGCATCCGGTCCGGCAATAAGAAGAGCGGGACCAATCAACCCTCCGATCAGTGAGTGAGAAACGCTGATCGGCAATCCGAGATGGGTGCAGGTATACACCCAAACAATAGCGCCCATCAGGGCTGAAAAAACCACATACTCATTGATGATATTGGGATCCACAATTCCCTTTCCGATAGTTTTGGCCACATGTACCCCAAAAATGAATACAGCCGCAAAGTTCCAGAATGCAGCCCAAATAACGCCTGCAACAGGACTCAGAACTTTGGTGGACACAACGGTTGCAATTGAGTTCGCCGCGTCATTCATCCCGTTGAGGAAATCAAAAGCCAGGGCGACAACGATGATTAGGATGATAAAGGTTGTCATAGGTTGGTTATCAGGCAGTTTTAATCATAATTGTTTTCAACACATCAGAAACATCCTCGATGGCATCGGTCACCAGTTCAAGGGTTTCCAGAATTTCCTTGTTCTTGACGAGTTCAATGGGGTTGGTTTCGGTGTCGAAAAGTTCCGAAATTAATTGGTGATACACATCATCGGCCAGGTTTTCAACCTCATTCATTTTCTGGCAGGCTACCTGCAATTGCTCTGGCTTTTTAAGGGTACGAAGCATGGGTGCAGAGATTCTGATTTGCTCACAACCTGTCACAACGATTCCGGCCAGCTCACTAAACCGGGGAATCAGCTTTTCAGGACGGTACAATTTCACCTGCTGACTGGTAGAGTTGATCAGATCGATTACATCATCCATTTTGGAGATCAGGCGCTGGATATCCTCCCTGTCAAAAGGAGTAATAAAACTTGAATCCAGCGTATCGATCACCTTGTGAACAACGTTGTCGGCTTTGTGCTCGAGCTCCTTCACCTGCCCGTACGAATCAAGCCTGTCGGCTTCTTCGGGGTCCTCAATTATTTTTTTGAGAGCTATTGAAGCTGAAGCAGTTAACTCCCCCATCTCCTCAAAAAATGGATAAAATTTATCCTCCCTGGGCAACAGGATTTTACGCAGGAATCCTTTTGGCATAGTCTTGGTTTTTATAACCTGTTAATTTAGGCTGGATTAAAAAAACCAATGTTACCAAAAGGTTAAATTGAGATTAAAGTCTTGATTTTATTCCCTGGATTTCCGTTCAGGCACCAGGAGCGAAAGAATAACCGACAGGAACAGTATCCCGAATACGGTTCCAAGGGCATAACCGATGGGAATTTTATAGAACCCGGAGATGATCATTTTGATCCCCACAAAGCTCAGAATGGCGGCAAGTCCGTATTTGAGGAACCTGAAATATTTGAGGATTGAAGCCAGTGCAAAATAGAGGGACCGCAAACCCAGGATAGCAAAAACATTGGAGGTATAAATTATGAAAGGCTCATTGGATATGGCCAGAACCGCCGGAATGGAATCAATGGCAAATACCAGGTCGGTAGCCTCGATCATGATCAGGGTGATAAACAGCGAAGTGGCGTAAGTTTTCTTGTCAATCTTGATAAAAAAGCTGCCTCCTCGTGTTTCTGAAGTTACCGGGATTACTTTCCTCGCCAGACGGATTACCGGATTTTTGTCTGGATCAATCTGCTTCCCCTGGTCAAAGAGCATCCTGATCCCCGTGACTACCAGAAAACCTCCGAAAACGTAAATGATCCAGTGGAACTTCTCGATCAGGGCCATCCCGGTGAATATGAAGATGGCCCTCATTACCATGGCACCGATGATCCCCCAAAAGAGTATCTTATGCTGATATTCCGGCTTGACCTGGAAATAGGTGAAAATCAGGATGAAAACAAAGAGATTGTCAATGCTGAGCGATTCCTCAATCAGATAAGCCGTCAGAAACTCCATGCCCCGCTGGGGTCCTTGCCACTGCCAGACGAAAATATTGAACCCAACTGCCAGCAGTATCCAGAAAAGGCTTAATAGCAAAGCCTCTTTCATTTTGATCTCATGCGCCTTGCGGTTGAAGACCACCAGATCAAGCAGAAGCATGCAAACTACTAATCCAAGAAAACCGGCCCAAAACCAGCCGCTCACCTGTATTGATTCCATGCACCTAAGGTAAGGAATCTCTGCTACCTGACCTCCTGCTTCCTCAGCTCCACAGGTATTTTTGTTACCAGCTTGAAAAGATTCTCATACGCATACAGCGGAAGCTTGTCATAGGTATCATCCGGACCATGACCCCGGCCTGAGGGACCTTTTGTCAGGAAGAAAATGGCCGGAACGCCTTTCTCCTGGAACGGAAAATGGTCACTGTTGGCAGTTCCCTCCCGGTTATCGACGCTCTTCATATATTGGTTCTCTTCATTGATCTTCTGAACAATCGCTGCCTCATTCGGACGGTTAATCCCTCCAAACAGAATCACGCCGTCCTGACCGGTCATGACCATATCCAGATTGATCACAAGCTTAATCTTATTAAGCGGGAACAGGGGATTGTTTGCGTAATTTTTGGATCCCATCAGACCCACCTCCTCGCCGCTGAACAGCATGAAAGCAACTGAATAATAGGGCTTTTCATCGGTCTTGTAATGACGGGCCAGATCCATGACCATGGCTGTTCCGCTGGCATTGTCCTCTGCAGCTGCATTGTAATTACCTTCCCCGTAAGATCCATATCCGTCATAATGGGCGGTGAAAACAATGAACTGATCAGTCTGGCCGGGCAGATATCCGATCACGTTTTGTGTGGGATAGTGCTCGTTATACTCATTCTCAATCTGAATCTCAACTTCATCCAGAGAGTCGGGAACCGCCTTTTTGCCAACCTGAATATGTGCAATCTTCAATTGACCCCTGCCGGGATGGGTGCCGGGGGTGGTGGCAAAAACCTCAATCAGACCCTCTATGCCATACTGTTTCTCCATTGCAAGGGCTCTTACAAACCGGTATAATTCAGGATTTTTCAATCCTGCCGAATCCAGCATCAGAACCCTTGGCGAAGGAGAGGCATTCAGCATCGCGATCAGCTTCTCTGGCCGGTTCATCAGAGCGGCGTTAACCCTCACCGGACTGAATTTTCCTGACAATGAACCACACATCGGGGCAACCACATAATCTGTATTGAACTGAAGTTCCTTGCCGTTGAATTTAACAACGGTCTTATTGATGGTGTTGATATTGAAATTGAACCGCTGCAAATAATCGCCGTTAAAGGTTTTGATTCCCAGCTTCCTGAACTCTTCGGCCATATAGACGGCAGCGATGCTGTCACCTCTCTTGTAATATCCCCTTCCGTGCATCTGAGGTCCGCACAGCTGCATCAGCTGCTTTCTGACAAACTGTGTATCCTGTGCGGCTGCAATGCTGATTATCGAAAACGAAACCACGAGTAACAATACCAATCGCTTCATAATGAATATTTTAATTTAAATTAACCTGTTTGGATCAAGCGTACAATGTACAAATTCTTTAAAATTGTTAACATTGTGTACGACAGGCAACCCGCAACTCTAAACCTACATGTCCCACCCCCGCCTCCTCTTAGCCGCCAACAGTTTCACCGCTGCATTGGGCGGACTTCTGTTCGGATTTGACACAGCTGTCATTTCAGGCACCATCCCATTCATTACCAAGTATTTCAATCTTTCTGATGCATTGCTGGGCTGGGCAGTTTCATCAGCCCTCATTGGCTGCGTTGTGGGTTCTGTGGCTGTTGGCAAACCCGGTGACCTGTTTGGCCGCAGGCTGATGCTGAAACTCATGGCCGTACTGTTTATTATCTCCGCCCTGGGCACCGGTCTCGCCCGGGAACTGTGGGTTTTCGTGACCTTCAGGTTTATCGGGGGACTGGCCATCGGCGGGGCATCCGTTCTGTCGCCCATGTATATCTCCGAAATTTCCCCTGCCAGGATTCGCGGCCGGCTGGTGGCGGTGAGCCAACTGGCCATTGTCACGGGAATTCTGGTAGCCTTCTTTTCGAATTATCTGCTGGTCAATACGGGTGAAAACAACTGGAGGTGGATGTTCATTGCCGGCGGAGTTCCCGCCCTGCTGTTCCTGGTCTTGCTTTTCTTTGTCAGCCAGAGCCCCAGATGGCTTGTCCTGATGGGCAGGAATGAGGATGCCAGGGCAGTGATTGCGCGGCTTAATCCTGGCCGGGATACCGAACAGGAGATGGCTGAGATCATCGAGTCGGTTGAGAAAAACAGCAATGGCGTCAGAACGCCGCTGTTCAGGAAACCATACAGACGGGTGGTGGTTATTGGCATGATACTGGGCATGTTCAGTCAGTTCACCGGAATCAACGTGATCATGTATTACGCACCCTCAATATTCCAATCGATTGGCTTTTCCAGTGATTCAGCATTGATGCAAACGGTGATCGTCGGTGCCACCAATCTGGTTTTCACTTTTGTCGGTATGTCCCTGATCGACCGCATCGGCAGGAAAACCCTTTTGATGATCGGTGCAGTTGGCATGACCATCTTCCTCGGCCTGATCTGGTCGGGCATGAGCTATGAGTGGTTCAGCGGATTTGCCATGCTGGTTTGCACCATTGGGTATGTGGCCTGTTTTTCCAGCACGATGGGTGTGGTGATCTGGGTGATCCTCTCGGAGATGTTTCCCAATTCCATCCGCGCCCGCGGAACAGCCATCAGTTCCTTCTCGGTGTGGGTAGTCAATTGCGCCACCTCATTCCTTTTCCCGATCGTGATGGGAAAGATGGGAACCGCTCCCGTATTCGGATTCTATTGCATCGCAACCTGTATAAGCTTCTTTTTCTTCTGGAAATACCTGGTCGAAACCAAAGGTAAAACCCTGGAGGAGATTGAGCATTTTGTCCTGAAAACATGACACGCGAAGAGAGATTCATGACTGCCTTGCGACGGGGGATCCCCGACCGCATTCCGCTGTTCGATTTTTTGTTCCAGCAACCGCTGTATGAACATTTGATCGGACATAAACCAGAGGGATATAATGGCAAGGATGCCGTTGAATGTGCCCTGGCGCTTGACCACGACGGGGTATGGGTTCCTTTTGGCGGATTCACCGGTCTCCAGCCAAAGTATCTGGCTGAGAATGTTTATCAGGATGAATGGGGGACCACTTATCAGAAGAATGATTCCTCCTGGCCGATTGATGCCCCGATCGATTATCCGATCAAATCGAGATCCGATCTGAAAAAATACAAACTGCCCGATCCGACACTTCCGGGCAGGGATGCTGAAATCAAGGCGGCTATCGAAGCCAACTCAGGCGGAATGGCCATTCTGGGCGGTTCCAGCGGTCCGCTCTGCACTGCCTGGCTCCTGATGGGATTCGAAAGAATCTGTTACGCGTTGTATGAAGATCCTGATTTTGTACGCGATGTACTGAAAATGTCCAATGAATATTTCATGGAGGCTGCCCGTCTTTCGGTGGAAGCCGGATGTGTGGGATTATGGATATCCGAGGATCTTGGCGACAGCAACAGCTGCTTCTTTTCCCTTGACCATTTCAGGGATGTTTTCTTTCCTTACATCGCTGAACTGGCAGAATACATTGACAGTCTGGGTGTTCCGGTCCTCCTCCACTCCTGCGGCAACATCAATGCCTACCTGGATGATCTGGCTCAAACCAAGATCTGCTCTGTACACCCGCTGCAGCGCACAGCACACATGGACCTGAAAAATATCAAGGAAAAATACGGCGACCGCTTCTGCATCATCGGGAATATCGACTCAACCCGCACCCTGCCCTTCGGCACCCCGGAAGAGGTGGCTGAAGAAGTCAGGGAAGCCATCCGGATTGCCTCCCCCGGCGGCGGCTATATCCTCGCCTCCGACCACTCCCTCCACGACGGCATCCCCATCGAAAACATCCTCACCATGTTCCGCACCGCCCGTGAATAATATATTGCCTATTCCCCATTCACTATTCCCTATTCCCTATTCACTATTCACTAACTCTATTCGGGTAATCCGTAATCAACCCATCCACCCCAAACGACCGTAACTTCTTCATATCCTTCGGGTTATTTACCGTCCAGGGAATGATCCGCATGCCCATCTTATGGGCTTCCCTCACGGTTTTCCGGGAGACCAGCAGATGAAACGGGCTGTAAATCTCCGGCGTAAATCCCAATTCCTCCACATTCGCTGCCAGGCTTTTGGGATTGGAAATCAGCATGGCAAGCCGTATTTCGGGGTATTTCTCATGGAGGATCCTGAGTGGCCTGAAATCAAAGGACTGCAGATTAGCTCTTCTGCCGATATTATAATTCCTGACCACATCGACGACCATTCGAACAAACTCCTCGGGAGCCGGCGTCATGGTTCCATCCAGGTCCGGAGAACTTTTTATTTCGATATTGTAATGTGGCGGGGGCAGCCTTTTCTCTTTGGCATAATTTTCAGCGGCTTCGAACACTTCACTTAATGTTGGTTTTGTAACCTTCATTTTCATCTGCTCCGGAAAATCAGGGTGCGGTGCCAAACCGCAATCAAACTTGCGGACCTGCTCCATGGTCATCCCATAGATCCGGTATGACTTCTGATCTCCCTTTGCAATCGGCTTTCCGGTACTATCGAGGCAAAACAGGAAATTCATGTAAGGATCATGCGAAACCAGCACCTGCTTGTCGCCCGTAACCACGACATCCAGCTCCAGCGTCATGACCCCAAGGTCCATCGCCTTCAAAAAAGCTGGTATCGTATTCTCCGGCATCAGCCCCCTGCAACCCCTGTGCCCCTGTATTTCAAGGATTGTCTGTGACCTGACACCAAAGAAAATCCCAGCAAAGGCAAAAATCAATAACGACTTTTTCATTTTTTCCGATTTAACCTTTAAAGGTATAAAATTCCCCCTATCCCCCTTTCCCCCTCATCCCCTCAACCCCTTAGAGTCGCATGTATGCGCCTCTACATCCATATTTCCCTAGAGTCGCATATATGCGCCTCTACATCCATATTTATTATATTCGCCAAAACTGAACTCCCATGAATTACGGACATTTCTCCCCTGACGGAAAAGAGTATATTATTGATAATGTGGCAACTCCAAGGCCATGGATCAATTACATCTATAACAACGAGTATTTTTCAACCATTTCTGCCAATGGCGGCGGGATCAGTTATCACCGGATCCCCCTGCACGGCCGGATCACGAGGTACAGGATCAATGATGTCCCGGCCGACCGTCCCGGCAAATACATCTATGTGCAGGATCAGGATTCGGGCGAAATGTGGAGCCTTACCTGGCAGCCGGTAGGAAAACATCTTGAAAAATACAGGGTTGCCCACGGTTTCGGTTATACAAGGGTTGAATCTGAAATAGAAGGGATTAGTTCAGATCTCCTGTTCTTCGTGCCCCGGACTGATAACCGGGAGATCTGGAAATCAGTCCTGACAAACCGGTCGGACCGCAAGAGGAAGCTCAGGATTACCGGATATGTTGAGTTCGCACTGGGACACGCCCTGGTGGATCTGATCAACCAGTGCGACGACCAGCACTTCAACAGGGTCTATCTGGATAAAAACCTGAATGCCATTTTCGGAACCAAAACCTACTGGGTTACCGAATCAAGAGGTACCCAACAACAGGAAAACAAGGAGTGGGACCAGTGGGCATTCTTTACCGTGAACCATCCGATTACCCAGTATGAAACTGTGCGTGAGGAGTTTATCGGATTTTATCGAAACGAGACCAACCCTGTTGCACTTGAAACCGGCAAGCTCAGGAGCCGGGATACCGACTTTGGCAACACCATCGGGGCAATCCAGATCGAAATTGAACTGGAGCCCGGTGAAACAAAAGATGTTATTTTCCAGCTGGGAGTATTACCGAAGGAGGAAGTGGAAAGGAGGAAGGAGGAAGTAAGGAGATACAGGACAAAGGAGGAAGTGGAAAAGGCTTTCCGGGAGGTGCAGGCCTATTGGGACGAATATTTCAGCCATACGAAAGTCAGCACACCGGATGAGGACGTGAATATTTTCATGAACGGCTGGTCGCCTTACCAGGCTAAGGTTGCCTTTGATATCGGCAGGGTTACCAGTTTCTACTACTGGGGCATCGGACGCGGGTTCGGTTTCAGGGATACAGCGCAGGACACCATTGCGGTTACGATATCCTACCCCGAAAAGGCTAAGCAGCGTATTTGCCTGCTCGCCCGCCAGATGCGGAGCGACGGGAAAGTATATCATCATTTTCATGGCGACGGTCAGGGTGAATACACCAAGCATTGCGATGATCCGCTCTGGTTCATCCTCGCTGTAACTGATTACATCAGGGAGACCGGTGATTTCGGTATTCTGGAGCATGAAGAGCCCTTCAACGACGGGAATCGCGGCACCATCCTCGACCACCTGATGGCGGTGGTGACCTTTGTCAGGGGCAATCTGGGGGCTCACGGCTTACCCATTTTCGGCCGGGGCGACTGGAACGACACCCTCGATTATATCGGCGGAGACGACGGCGGTGAGAGTGTCTGGGGTGGAATGTTTTACGTTGCCATGCTGAACCTCCTGACCGAACTCCTCGAACGTATCCACCGGGAAGACCTGAAATCCGAGGTTCAGGGTGTATCAGGCAAAATGGCCAGCTCACTCGATGAGAACTGCTGGGACGGAGATTGGTACATCAGGGCGTTTGGAGAAAATCAGAAGAGGATCGGATCAAAGGACAATAAATACGGCAAGATCTTTATCAATACGCAAACCTGGGCCGTGCTGGCAGGATTGGACTCCGAAAGGCAGAAAACTGCCCTGGAAAGTGTCAGGAGCCATCTCGACAGTGATGAAGGACCCAAGAAATGTACCCCGGCATACAAAGAGATTGATCCGAAGATCGGACTCGTAACGCGCTGTGTATGGGGGAAAAAGGAGAACGGAGCCATTTTCGGTCATCCCACCACCTGGCTGATCCAGGCCGAGTGCATGCTCGGCAACGGAAACCGGGCTTTTGATTACTATAAAAAGATGCTGCCCAACCGGATCGATTCCGATACCTTCTTTGCGGAGCCCTATGTCTATTCGCAATACATCACCAGCAACGAGCACGAAACAGCCGGAAGGGCAAGCCACTCCTGGCAGACCGGCACCGCAGCCTGGATGTACCGGGTGGTGTTCGATTACATTTTCGGAGCCAGAGCCGGATATGACGGATTAACGCTTAACCCCGTCATTCCTGCCTCCTGGAAGGAATTCACACTGGAACGGGTATACCGGGGAACCAGGTATGTCATCCATGTAACCAATCCCGATGGAAAGCAATTCGGAAGCCCGCTGCATATTCCGGTTTCCGGAGACCCGGTTGTGACAATTAATTACCAACTTTAAGCACCCAGAGACCCTGATACCATGAAACGCCACCCCGTCAATCCTGTTCTTACCCGTAGCGATATTCCGGATATTGCGCCCCATCTGATCGATTGCACTTCCGTTTTCAATCCGGGGGCCATCCGGTTCGGCGACAAATACCTGATGATGGTCAGGACCCAGAGCCGTTCGAGAGAGACCTTCATGGTGATGGCTGAAAGCAGCGATGGGATTCATTTCAAGGCTGAGGATCATATCGTTGATTTCAAGGGGATAGAGAAGATCCGCGAAAAGATCTATCACATTTATGACGCCCGGATTACCTGCCTTGAAGGCACGTATTACATCATGTTCGCTATGGACATGGATGCCGGCTGTCAGCTGGGCCTCGGCCAGACCGACGATTTCAGGGAATTCAGGTTTCTCGGGATCACCTCCAATGAGGATATCCGCAACGGTGTTTTGTTTCCTGAAAAAATTGGCGGTAAATACATGCGCCTCGACCGGCCCAACAAGGCACGTCACACCGGCGGACCCACCTCGGGAAGCACCATCTGGCTCTCATCTTCGGATAACCTGATCGACTGGGAGCCCGTTGCTCCTGTCATTGAAGGCAGGTTCCACTACTGGGATGAATTCATCGGCAGCGGTCCGCCGCCGGTCAAGACCCGTCAGGGCTGGCTGCATATTTACCACGGAGTTGCCACACATTTCGGAAGCGCCAATATTTATCAGGCCGGAGTCATGCTCCTCGACCTGGAGAATCCCCAGAGAGTAATCAGCAGAGGTTTCTACAACATACTGGAACCCAGAGAAATATGGGAACTCACCGGCCAGGTGCCTAATGTAGTTTTCCCCAGCGGAATGATCGTCATGGAATCTGATTCAGAGGGCTTTGCCAAACCCGAAAGCGAGGTTTACGTCTATTACGGCGCCGCCGACACCTGCGTCGGACTCGCCGTCACCACCATCAACGACCTCATCACCCACGCCCTCTCCACCGGTTCAAAATAATCCCCACATCATCTCATCACCACATCATCACATCACCACATCATCACATCACCACATCATCACATCACCACATCATCAAATCATGAACCTCCACCCCGCCGACTGGCTAATCGTTGGAGCCTTGCTGGCTCTCATGTTCGGATTGGTTTTTCTGAGCAAGAAACTGATGCGCAGCGTTACCGACTTCCTCGCCACCGGCCGTACC
>Ga0172368_10007470_pt1 | contig 11400 bp, 6 predicted proteins | sample Lak11m_FD_114540 | JGI IMG/M metagenome (GOLD analysis project Ga0172368, IMG submission 114540) | Freshwater microbial communities from Kabuno Bay, South-Kivu, Congo - kab_022012_11m | ecosystem: Environmental > Aquatic > Freshwater > Lake | place: Democratic Republic of the Congo: South-Kivu...
ACCGGGCCGCACCCACGCAGGATCGAGCGTTGCGTATCGCGGCCCGTGTGGAGAGGGGGTCGGGGGGTGAGGGCCGCGGCCGCCCTCGGGCAGTCGGATCTGGCAGGAGTTGCACCCATGTGAGTCGCGCAGTTCCGGACGGTGTGCGCGAGGAGGCGGATGTACTGGCGTCGCGCGTCGATGGTGGCGGCAACCGCGCGGGCGAGGGCAGCGCTGCGCTCTTCCATCCGGCGGACCGCCTCGTCGAGATCCTGGCGCTGCTTCTGTTCCTTGAAGACGACCGTTTCGTCGGTGAACCAGTCCGCCTCGCGGGCGAGCGCCTGCTCGAGATCGGCGCACCGCGACAGGGCAGACGCGCTGCGCTCGAACCGTGCGGTCCATCGGGCGACATCGTCTTGAGCCGGTCGCGCCGGAAGCAGCTTTCGCAGCTCGCGAAGCGCACGCACCCGCCCAGCCTGCTCGCGGGCGAGTCCAGCCCAGGTGTCGTCGTTCTTTGCGAGTTCGCGGTCCTGCTGCGCTAGTTCCTGCCTGTTGGCGGCGACTTGGTCCCGGACCCGGTCCGACTCCTTCTGGTGGTTCTCGACCGCCGCATCGAGAGCCTGCAGGTCGGCGTCAACCTGTGCGCCCGCTTCCGTCGCAGCGCGGAAGTCGCCCTCTGCCTTGAGGAACTCCGTCTCGCGCGCCGCGAGTTGCGATACCGCATCGGTCGCGCGCAGCAGTGCCTCGACTTCGGCGAGGCGCGACGCATTTGCTGCCGCCTCGTCGGTCAAGCGTGCGACATCGGCCGATGCCTTCAATACCTGCTCGTCGAGCGCCGACAGGCGCTCCATGTTGGCGAAGCGGTACCTGTCCCGCGTTACGCCGGCGAAGCGCCCTCCGCGCCGTTCGCGGTAGAAGCCCTCACGCGTGACCCACTCGTTCCCACCGGCGTTCGCGACGCCGTCGGCGACGTCCTCGACGCGGACGATGTGGTCCAGGTGGAGCGGAAGCCAGGCGGGCGGCGGCGCCGTGAAGCGAATGACATCGAGAAGCGACCCGCGTCGTGGCTGGGGTGCGGGCACGCGGTCGGGCACGACGAGATGGCGGTAGCGCAGCCGCTCGGCGATCCGCCATGCCCTCTCGCGGTCCGTCGGATCTGCGAGCAGGACGACGTGACCGTACGGGGCGAGAATCGCTTCGACCGCAGCCAGCCAGCCGGGGTCCAACACCTCAACGACGTCCGCGAGGCGCTGGTGCCGGATGGCGTAGTCGATTAGGACGTCGAGGAGAGGCCCCTCGTGGATCATCCCGCCCCTCCGCTCGATGAACCCGAGGTTCTTCAGGCGCCCGATGAGGAAGGGGATTCGCCTGGACTTGAAGCCGAATGACTTCTGGAGATCGGCGACGAGCGCTGTCTCGCGTATCGGCTCCGCAGCGGCCATGCCCAGCGGCAGAGGGCGGTCCCCTGTGATGAGCTGGCGCTGGGACGGACTCTCGTCGACCGTCCGTCGCTCGAGCTGGCGCCTGCGCCTGGGCAGGATGATGCGCGCCCAGATGATCATCAGGACCGCGATGGCGTCGCGTTCGAGGCCGAAGGTGCTGGGGCGAAAGGCGGAGCGGTGCTCGAAGACGGCATTCTCGAGATCACGCCGCAAGCCGGCCGCGATGTTGTCGGCGTAGGGGTTGGTCAACAGCTCGAGGCCGCAGGCGCGCAGGCGCCCGTCGAGCTGCTGGCGCAGGTCGTCGTCGGCGAGCACATGTCGCACGCCAGGATCGCTCGTCGGAAGCCACCGATGCGCCAGAAGTCGAGCGATCAGCAGGTCGAGATCCACCTCGCTCACGGCTCCCTCCTCGGCGAGACCGTTCCGTTGCTCAGCTCGGCGATCTCGTCGCGGTCGATGCGGACGGTGCCTTCGAGCACCGCAACGTCCACGGGAATCGCGGCGAGGGCGCCGGCGAGTCCGCCCAACTCGGCTCCGGTCGCATCCCCAACGAGGGGGAGTGTCGACAGGCGCCACGCGGCCTGCTCGTAGCTCCCACCAGGGACCAGCTCCGCGATGGCCTGCGAGCTGGACAGCTCGCGCAGGCGGGCCAGCCAAGGCTCCATCTCCTCGGGCTTGGCTTCATCGGGCAGCGACGGGAGCGGGGCGAGCGCATGGGGCGGGGGCATGGGCTCCTCGAGCCCGGTGCGGTCCTGTTCGAGCACGCCGTGTGCAACGTCCACGAGGACGTCCGAGTACAGGAAGCCCGGCTCCACGCCGCCACGGATGGCGCCTTGCAGCAGGTCGACAAGGGCGCCGACGTCCAATGTCCCGAGCCATTCGGCGATGTTCGACGTCGAGAGGCCGCTTTCACCGAGGTGCACCCGCTGCTGCTCCATTTGGTGCAGCGTGCGCCGCAGCGCCGTCTCGACCTTCAGGAGCGCGCTCTGTGATTGGCCAATCCGCCGAGCGATGGCATGCGCCGCCGGGCTCAGCGTCGGGTCGTCGGCGAGCCCGCGCAGGATCTCCGTCCCCTTCTCCACCCATCGCATCACCGACTTCCAGCGCCTGCTCGCGTTTCGTACCTCGTTCTCCGACTGCGAGAAGAGCGCCTCCTCGAACCGGATTCGGTGCGCTTCGAGCCGGGAGAGGAGGTGTCCGAGGCTTTCGGGCGAGAGGCGTCCGACGGAGCTGTCGCCGGCCACCTGCGACAGTAGCATCCCGAAGTCGCCGTCCTCCTCCTGCGCGAACCGCATCACCGCGTCGAGCGACGCAACCGCGAGGCGCGCAAGCGGGGTCAGATGCCACACGTCGCGAGCGGCGTCCTTCTCCAGCAGATCCGCCTTCGTGAGGCGATCCAGAATGCGCCCGAACCGCGTCTCCTCCAGATGAGGGAAGCGTCGTCGAAGGTCCTCGACCGACAGATCCGGGGCTGACCCGTCGCGGCAGAGTTCGCGGAGCACGTGGAGGCGCACCTGCGCGCCGCCGAGTGACCCGCCGAGCAACCCGCGCAGCGCAACGAGTTCGTGCTCGGCGCGCCGTACGGCGTAAAGCTCGGGCAGTTCCTCGGCGTCGAGGCCGGGGCGCAGGTAGCGCTCGAAGAGATCGTCGTCCTCCGGTTCGACGACATCGGGGGCTGTGGCCACCTCGCGCATGGTGACGTGGCATACTCGCGGCGTGGGACAGGTCACGTCTACGGGTTCAAGGGAACGACTGCGCGCTCATGCCCGGGCCGCGCGGGTACGCCGGCTGGCTCCTGACCGGCGCGGGCATCGCTCCGTAGCGTCGCGACGGGCCTGGCGCGGGCGCCGTGCGGGGGTCCGCCGCCGCGATGGCTCGCGTGCATCGTCGCCGCACCGGGACCGCGTCCCGGCCGCGGGACGCGCGACGCCCGCTTTTCCGGTCCTTTCCGCGCGCCGGATCTCGGATCCGCACGAATCCGACGCAGTGCGAGCTCGCGCAGGTCGTATCCCCGCGGAATCCGGACGCTTTTCCCGTCGGAAGGGGGTTTTTGACGACAAAAACCCCCTCCGCGGACGGATTCTCCTGCAATTCCGCGGACTTGGACTGCGCCCGACCTCGCACTGCCCGCAGACGATGCGGATCGCGCCGGCCGATCGCGCGCGGGCCTGATTTCGAGACTTCCCGGAGTTTCCGATGCCGACCCGCCGCCGCCCGTCCGCCGACCCGGCCCTGTCCGACCCGCACGCCTCGCTCACGGTGCGCGAGCTCGACGCGCTCGTTGACAAGCTCGTGGACGGCGCCAACGAGCGCTTCCGCCGCTCCGACGCGGAGCGCGAAGGCGCCGCCGACGACCTGTTCCGCGAGGCGTTCGCGAACGAGCCGGCCCCGCGTGCTGGACGCCGAGCCCTCGACGCGCGCCTGCACGGCGCCCGCCGCCCGCACCGACAAGGCGCTGCACCTCTCCCCGGGCGAGCTGGACGCGTATCGGCGCGTCGGAGCCCTCGACCGGCGGCTGGCGGCGGACGCGCGGGGTGCGTGACGGTTTTCGGGGAGTGCCGGCCGGGAGGCAATCGTCCGCGCGTCGGCCCGGGGCTCTTTCCTGCGCCGGTGCCGCCGTGTGGCAGGCAACGCTGCGTCGTCGACCGCCGGCTCCCCCCGAAAACCGTCGGGCACCCCGGATCGCGGAAACGCTTGTCTTTTCGTCTGATTCGTGCTCGCATCCCCTCGGATTCGAAGCGCCCGGAGTCACGCGCACCCGTCACCCCGGGCACGGGAGACGCCCTTGGCCAGCCGTTCCGCTCTGCGCCTCGCCGCATTCCTCGCCCTTGCCGCCCCGCCCGCGGCCGCGCAGGTGCCGCACGTGCTGGGCTACCAGGGCCGTCTGCTGCGCTCCGACGGCACCGCCGCGACCGGCACCGCGACCGTCACGTTCTCCGTCCACGCCTCCGACACGGGCGGCACTCCGCTCTGGCAGGAGTCGCAGACGCTGGGGCTCTCCGACGGCTACTACTCGACGTTCCTGGGCCTCGTGGCGACGCCGCCCGGCACGCTCTTCGACGGGGCCGCGCGCTGGCTCGACGTGAAGGTGGGTTCCGAGACGCTCGCGCCGCGCCAGCAGATCGGGTCGGTCGGATACGCGCTCGCGGCCGGCAGCGTCGTCGGCGGCGGCGCGGACGTGACCTCGCTGAAGGTGGCGGGGCAGACGGTCGTGGACGGCGCGGGGCGTCTGGCGGGCACCGCGCGCTACGGCGCCGGCGCGGGCATCGCCGTCGACGACGCGACGCAGGTGATTTCGCTGGCGAGCTGCGCCTCGGGCCAGGCACTGCTGCACGACGACTCGACCTGGCAGTGCGCGGAGGTCGGGACGGTCAGAGCCCTGAACGTCGCGCCGCCGCTCGCGCTGGCAGGCTCCCCGGCGCAACCGTCGATATCGATGCCGCGCTCGGGTTCTTTCTCCGACGGATACCTCGCCTCGGGCGACTGGAGCGCTTTCAACGGCAGATACGGCGCCTTGACGCAATGCGGCGGCGATCTCGCAGGCACGCTTGCCGCACCCGTCGTGGTGCGGCTGCAGTCGCGTCCCGTCGCGGCATCGCAGCCCGCGAACGGACAGGTGCTCAAATGGAGCAGCGTTCTCACGCAATGGGAGCCCGCGCAGGATCTCGACTCGGGCGGGACGGTGACCGGCGTGGTCGCCGTCGCGCCTCTGACGGCGCACGGCAGCAGCACGAACGTGGAGCTCTCGCTGGCGCCGGCCAATGCCTCCACGGACGGATACCTCGCGTCCGCGGACTTCGCCCGATTCGACGCGAAATACGACGCGGCGACGGCGTGCGGCGGCGATCTCTACGGCACGCTGCCGTCGCCGCTCGTGACGCGGATCCAGGGCGTTTCCGTGGCGTCGGCCGTCCCCGCGCAGTCGCAGGTTCTCCGCTTCGACGGGAGCCGCTGGACGCCGGCGTCGCTGGGCATCGGCGACGTGGGCGGGCTCTCCTCCGGATACCTCGACCTCGGCGGATCGCAGGTGATTTCAGGCTCGAAATCGTTCGTCTCGGCGCCTGCGTTCGGCACGCCGCTGGACGTGCAGAGCGGCGGCACGGGCGTCGCGACCGCAGGCACGAACGCCGTCTTCGCCGGTCCGACCGTCGGAACGGCCGCGCCGGCGTTCCGCGTCCTGGAGAACTCGGACATTCCCGCGCTGGACAACTCGAAGATTCCCGTGCTGGACCAGGCGAAGATTCCTCTTCTGGATCAGTCGAAGATACCGCTCCTCGACCCGTCGAAGATTCCGCTGCTGGACCAGAGCAAGATTCCGGTGCTGGACCTCGGGAAGATTCCGACGCTCGACGCGGGCCGGATTCCCCCGCTGGACGCCGCGAAGATCGCGACGGGGACGCTCGGCGTCGCGCGCGGGGGCACGGGCGCGGGCGCGTTCGGCCAGGGCAGCGTGGTGTTCGCCGGCGCGAGCGGCGTCTACTCCGAGAGCAACGCGCGCTTCTTCTGGGACAATGCCGGCGGCCGGCTCGGCATCGGCACGACGAGTCCGGCGACCGTGCTCCATGTCGCCGGACCGGTCACGATCCAGGACGGCGCCGACAACCCGACCCTGGTGCTCGCGCCTGCGACGGCCGAGATCCGGACCGTCTCGACCGGCCTCTTCCTGCAGGACTCGACCCCCAACGACGTCGTGCTCGCGCGCGGCGGCGGCCGCGTCGGCGTGAACATCAGTCCACCGGCGGCATTGTTCCACCTGGACGGCGGCAACGCCCTGTTCACCGGCGGCAGCGTCGGCATCGGCACCACGACGCCCGGCTACCGCCTGGACGTCCAGGGCGGCGACATGAACGTGTCGGGCAGCGTGCGCAGCGCGGGCGCGATGCTCCTGGTCGACTCGTCCGGCGGCACGGCCTGCACGCAGGGCGGCGCCATCCGCTGGAACGGCTCGCACTTCCAGGGGTGCACCGGCACCTACTGGTCCAATCTCGACAACGTGCCGCCTCCCATCGTGCAGACCGTGACGCCCTCGTCCGCGTCCGCCGCGGGAGGCACCACGGTCACCATCGCCGGGTCGAACTTCCAGGCGCTCGCCACGGTGACCGTCGGCGGCGTGGCCTGCACCGGCGTTTCCGTCGTCACCACCTCCACGCTCACGGCGGTCGTGCCGGCCAGCACCTCCACCGGAGCGCGCGACGTCAAGGTGCAGAACCCCGACTTCCAGGCGAACACGCTCGTCGGCGGGTTCACGTATGTGCCCGGAATCACTTCGGTTTCTCCGACCGAAGGGCCGTCCGCGGGCGGCAGCGTGGTCATCGCGATCGACGGCACGGCGTTCACCTCGTCGGCGACGGTGCAGGTGGGGTCGGGCAACGCCACGGGCGTCTCGGTCTCGGGCACGACGCGCATCACCGCGACGGTGCCGAACGGAACTGCGGGTGCGGCGGACGTGAAGGTGACCAACTCCGACGGCACGACGGCCACGGCGTCCGCGGCGTACACGTACCGCAGTCCGGGCAGCACCTCGACCTCCGCGCTGGCGTCGTGCAGCGTGCTCATGGGGGCGGGGGTGAGCACCGACGGCACGTACTGGGTCGATCCCGACGGCGCCGGCGGCAACGCTCCGTTCCGCGTCTACTGCGACATGACCTACGACGGCGGCGGGTGGACGCAGGTCTACATCGTGATCAACGGCGCGACCTCGCCCACGGGCACCGGCGCTGTCAGCTCGGCGAACCTGCTGACGGCCTACGGCACGAGCGCGGGCAAGTTCGACGACGCGACCATCAACGCGCTGGCGCGGGTGAACGAGTACCGATTCGTCTGCGGCGCGCGCTCGACGTACATGCGCTTCTTCAAGCTCACGCACGCCTGGGCCAACTCGACGGGGCAGGTGTACAACCCCGACCAGTGCAAGACCACGAACGCCGGCTCGTGGGTCACGGTGTCGGGCGGCGCGAGCACCACCAACTACGGCCTCGCGAGCACGACGAACGGCGACGGCTGCGGCAGTTGCACCGATCGCTGCGGCGGAGCGTCGGGGACCGGGTTCTGGAACTCGTGGTACCAGTACTACGGCACCACGTCGAGCAACGGCTGCTACTCGCAGGCGTCCAGCTACAACAACGGCTGGATGTGGGTGCGGTAGGCGGCGACGGGCGTCCGCAGCCGGGACCGCTGCGGTCCGATCGTGCCGCCGGCAGGGACGCACTCGGGTCGGGCAGGATGCCCCTCGTTGTGGCGTTCGCGTTTGTCCGGGGCGAGGATTCCGGAAGTTGGTCCAGCCAAAGAATCAACACCGGCCCCGGAAACGCCCGCCCCGAGGGGAGCGGAGCGCGCGGCAGCCTTCGACGGGTCTCCGGGCATAAGAAAAAGCTGCGCGCTCCGCTCCCCTCGGGGTGAGCGACACGGAGGCGGGCACGGACCCACTTTCGGAACCCGCACCCGTTTGTCCGCGTCCGCGTTTTGACTCCCCGTTCCGGCCTGCTAACGTGCGCGCCCCTCCGCCGGCGGGACGGTCGCGGCCATCGGTGACCGCGGTGCCTGCGACCCGTCGCGGAGCCCGGGAGTCCGGCCGTGCGCGCCCAGAAATTCGGCCGCTACATGCTCATCGACCGCATCGCCGTGGGCGGCATGGCGGAGATCTTCCTCGCGCGCCAGATCGGCCTGGAGGGGTTCGAGAAGCTCGTCGTCCTCAAGCGCATCCGCCCCGAGCTGTCGCGCAAGAAGAGCTTCGTCTCCATGTTCCTGAACGAGGCGCGCCTGTCCGCGCAGCTCAACCACCCGAACATCGGCCAGATCTACGACCTGGGCCGCTACGGCGAGAGCTTCTTCATCGCCATGGAGTACGTGTTCGGCCGCGACATGCGCCGCGTCATCCCCAAGGCCGAGAGCAAGGGCATTCCGTTCCCGCTCGTGTACGCCATGAAGATCGCCAGCCAGGCCTGCGAGGGCCTCTACTACGCGCACCAGAAGACCGACCTGTACGGCAACCCGCTGGGCATCGTGCACCGCGACATCACGCCCGAGAACATCGTCGTGTCCTTCGACGGCACGGTGAAGGTGCTGGACTTCGGCATCGCCAAGGCCGCCAACACCGTGGAGCAGACGCGCGCCGGCGAAATCAAGGGCAAGCTCAGCTACATGTCGCCCGAGCAGTGCATGGGCCAGACGCTCGACCACCGCTCGGACATCTTCTCCCTGGGCGTGGTGCTGTACGAGTGGGTGACGGGCTTCAAGCTCTTCACGGGCGAGAGCGACGTGGCGGTGCTCAAGGCCATCACCGACGGGCGCGTGTACCGGCCCAGCTACTTCAAGGCGGACGTCCCCGAGCCGGTCGAGGACATCCTCATGAAGGCGCTGGAGAAGGACGCGGAGGCGCGCTACCAGAGCGCCTGGGAGATGCAGTACGACATCGACCGGTTCCTGAGCGAGAACGAGTTCACGCCCAGCAACATCCACCTGTCGAACTTCCTCAAGCAGGTGTTCTCCGACGAGCTGGAGGAGGAGATCCGGCGCCTGAGCATGCAGGGCACGCCGATGCTCGTCGACGACGAGGAGCCCGAGGTGGTGCTGCCCGGCGAAGCGGGGCCCGAGGCCGCCTCGGAGGCGCCCGCGCTGCGCCCGGCCACCCTGTCGGCCGCGCCCGACGGCGAGACGCTCATCGAGTTCTCCGTGCGCGAGGACATGCGCCAGGAGCTCGAGCGCATCGCGGAACGCCACTCGCTGGACATGGGCGCGCTGCTGCGCGACATCGTCGGGTGGTATCTCAAGTACCGGTAGCCGCTCGCCCCTCGCCGAAAACGCTCTCCCCCCGACCCCATGAGAGCCAAGCTGATCTGGCCGTGAATTCAGCAGGAATGGGTCGGCTGCCCGTCCGTCGGCAGCGATCGGACCGGGCGATCTTCGACCGGTCGCCTGCGTCGGACGGGCAGCTCGCCGTCGCCGCGAGGTCGGCACTGCCGACGGGCCAGGTCCGAGGCGCGGCGTACGGCGAGTCTGCCCATCCTACCGACTTGGAGCCGTTTCGACGTAGGAATCGACTTGGGTGCGGCTACTCCGGAACCACGGACGCCGGCCGGGGCTCGCAACCTTCGCGGGCTCCCACAAGCACCGCATCGTCGCGATCAAGAGCCTCGCCGCGTGGCTGCGCTGGATGGGCCTTCTCAGCCGGGCGGAAGATCCGACGCTCGACCTCAGCGTGCCGCAGGCGAAGCGCCCGACCCCGAAGACCCGCGCCGAGCACGTCTACACGGTCAAGGACCTGGAGCAGGCCTACCGCCACATCCCCAACCCCACCGTTCGGGCTCTGTACTACGTCCGCGTCCACACCGGGCTGCACGAGACCGAGATCCAGCGCATCGCCAAGGGCGACTGCATCATCCGCAGGCTCAAGGATCAGGGCGCCATCGAGGCGACAGTGGATGTGGGGCGCAAGACCGGCGACATCCACCGGCAGTCCATCGACAAGGGCACCCTGGCCATGCTGGAGCGGCTCCAGGCCCTCGACGGGGAGTGGCCGACCGAGAAGACGCTGGCGCGCAACCGCGACAAGGCCGCGAAGGCATCGGGCTGCCAGCCCGTCTTCGTCGGGTTCCTGCGGCACACGCGCATCACGCTCGCCGCGCAGGTGGGCGAGGTCGTGCTACCCGAAGGGGCAGACCGTCGGCGTTCCCATGGACGTAATCGCCGCGTCGCACGGGCACCGCGACGTTCGGACCACCCGAACCCACTACCTCGGCATCTGACATCCCGCCGATGATCGTGGTGCCGGTGCGGCTCGTCCACCCGGCCGACAAGCTCGCCAAGTAGGCACCAGCCCGCTCGCTTCGCCGGTCTGCCGAAGGCGACATCGCGTTTTGTCTATTATTTCCGACATCCGGCGGAGTCTGCTATAAGTGGCATCGGGAGGAACCATGTGGGCCCGCACCCCCATCGACATCGGCCTCGCCGTCCGCGAACAGCGCAAGAACCTCGGCCTCGACCAGCGCGGGCTTGCCGCCAAGCTGGGCGTGAACCGGCAGTGGGTCATCGACCTGGAGAAAGGGCGTCCGGGCGCGGCACTGGGCACGGTGCTGCGCGCCCTCAACGTGGTCGGCCTGTTCGTGAGCATCGAGAAGTCCGAGCCCGCGTCGCCGCAGGCCAAGCGGGCGAGCCCGCTGCCGGCCATCGACATCGACGCCGTGATCGACAGGGCGCGCGGGAGGAAGCCGTGAGCCCGGACGCGCTGGTTGCTCTGCTCGAAGGGTGCGAAGTCGGCCGCGTGAGCCGTGCTCGCGGCAACCGCCTGACCTTCACCTACGACGAGACGTGGCGCGCGACCGAAGGCGCGATGCCCCTGTCGCTCTCGATGCCGATGGGACAGGCGCAGCACGGGCACAAGGCCGTCGAGGCGTTTCTCCGGGGGCTTCTGCCGGACAACGAGTTCGTGCTGGATCGCTGGGCGCGGCGCTTCCAGGTGTCGGCGGCCAACCCGTTCGCTCTGGTGGCCGCCGTCGGCGAGGACTGTGCGGGTGCGGTCCAGTTCGTGCGTCCCGAGCGCGTGGACGAACTCCGGGCCGAAACGGGACCACGGATCGAATGGTTGGACGACGCCGCGATTGCCGCGCGTCTTCGGGCTCTGCGCGAGGATCACTCGGCGTGGCGCAGACCCGACGACGTCGGGCAGTTCAGCCTCGCCGGAGCCCAGCCGAAGACGGCGCTGATCTGCCTCGACGGACGCTGGGGCATTCCCTCGGGCCGCACGCCGACGACGCACATCCTCAAGCCGCCGACCGGCGAGTTCGACGGGTTCGCCGAGAACGAGCACTTCTGCCTCGCTCTCGCGCGCACGTTGGGACTCCCTGCGGCGGCGTCCGAGGTGCGGCAGTTCGGCGACGAGAAGGCCATCGTCGTCGAGCGCTACGACCGGGTTCGTGATCCGGCGGGGCGCCAGCCGTTCCTGCGACTGCACCAGGAGGACCTGTGCCAGACGCTGGGCCTG
>Ga0172368_10007472_pt1 | contig 11399 bp, 10 predicted proteins | sample Lak11m_FD_114540 | JGI IMG/M metagenome (GOLD analysis project Ga0172368, IMG submission 114540) | Freshwater microbial communities from Kabuno Bay, South-Kivu, Congo - kab_022012_11m | ecosystem: Environmental > Aquatic > Freshwater > Lake | place: Democratic Republic of the Congo: South-Kivu...
CATTTTATAAAATGACTTAATGACGAATGACCTAGTAAAGACGCACCGCAGTGCGTCTCCTAATGACTTAGTAAAGACGCACCGCAGTGCGTCTCTTAATGACCTAGTAGACTAATGACCTAAAATCCAAAGTGTATGTCAGAGATTATGAAAAAAATCAACACCCTAAGCTGGAACCATCTTTTGGTAATCTTAGTGATTGTCGCCGTTGTGGCCGGCTCCGAAGGTTGCAAACCTTCAGGGAAGTTGTCGAAAAAAGAGAAAAAGGCCCAAATTGAAAACGCCAAGAAACAAATGCAATCCATCATCGATGGCACTACTACATTAAGCCTGGATGAACAATCAAAATTGATCGGTAGCATCGAATCGAAGAATTATGGTGATTCCCAGTTAAATCAGATGATCACCGATGCAAAAAAGAAGGTAAAACAACTTATTAAGGAGAGAGACAATCAATATGCCCAAAAGATGGATCAGATAAAAGCGGCGTTGATGGACCTCCTGGTCAACAAGGACAATCTTTCTGCCGATGAGCTTGAACAGAAATTGGTTCAAATAAAAGCCCAGATGGGACAACCGACACCGGAGGTCAGCGACCTGATTAAACGTGTCGAACAAAAGATCAGGGATATGCGCTCAGGCGGGGCGGCACTTCCCATGAAGACCCAGCTGGAAAATGCCTTCCAGACCATCGCCGGTTCGGCCAAGAGCGGAAACCTTACCCAGGCCGACAATACCATTAAAAACACCCTTCAATACTTCAGCTCGCCCGATGCAACAGTCTTGATCATCATAAGCCGTGAAGGGAACATGGTAGATTATGATAAACCTACAACCATTCAGCTTTACCTTCAGTATTTGAAAGACCAGAAGATCAGCAGGAATGCAATAGATGCCATCCAGTTGGATGCAAACGGAAAAATAAAATCGCTTGACTTAATTAAAAAGTAAATTATATGAAAAAACTCTTTGCATTCATCATAACGGCCACCATTATTGCCTCCGCAACAATGGTTCAGGCACAGGATAACCTGTCGCCACAGCGTAAACAGGCGATCGACAGCCTGGCTCTCGAAAAAGTCCGTGATCTTAGTAAATATATCAGCATTATCGGGGATAAGAAAACCCAGTGGTCGGAAGCACAGCGTGTAATTGAAAGAGCAGTCGAGCTGTTTATGGAAGGCAGTGAGATCGGAGTTTCTTCTATCAACCGGCAGGAGGTCAACTATTATAAGATCCGCGAATACTTTGACCGGCTGATGCAACTCAACTACGACAAGGTCACAATCGATTGGTACAAAATTCAATATGTCAGTGACCTTGAACGGCAGCCCGACGGGACCTATGTTGGCGTGATTACCATATATCAGCGTTTCCAGGGATTTGATAAAGAGAAAGGGCTGATCTATGAAGATACAACCAAAAAAGATATCACCGTTTACGTCAAACGTAAGGAAACCCAGATTGGTGGGCGCCTGATTGGCTTCTGGGATGTTATGCTCGGAGACATTCGCGTAAAGGAAACCTCTAAATAAAATACAATTAAAAATCATATTTTAAAATTTTGGGTATTCCTGCTCATCCTGCCTCTCACAGGTAAAGGGCAGGGTTCAATCAATGCTTTTTCGGGGGACGAAACCGTATTTTATGCCCAGACAAAGCAGATGAACCAGTTCTTCCTTCGGTTTAACGGGGAAGAGGATATTACCGGTAAACGGTACTACCCGGGCGATCAGGGCTATCACGACTTCAAAGCGAGAAAGAAATATCTTAATATTCTTTTTGATAACTCAAGCCCTTTGATCTCAAACGATTCCAAATTTGTCTTTATTGAAGAAGCATTGAACAAAAGGAATCCCGTTTTTCTCGACTTTCACGGTAAAGGCTGGTATGCCGAGGTAGCTGCATCTTTCCTTTATAAAGGAGAAAAGGTTAATCTGCTCCTCTATTTCCAACTTGAAAAACAGAATGGCGGCTATAAATGGGTGATGTCTAATGTCTATTTTGATGGTTTCACCTCACTGTTCACGCACCTGAACGATACCACCAACCTTAAATACTTCATCCATCCGATGAGCCATGAACTTGACTTTATGAACCTGCATAAGGTATTTAAGGAACCGGAAAATCTCGACTATTACCTGGAACAAAATTATGTTCCAGACATGCTTGCTCTTTTTGTCATTGAGATGAAAAATGAAAAACTTAAATTCGTTTCGGTAGACAATGTCAAATTTCATATTTTCCAGGTTCCGAACTGGTACTTTGAAGTCTCCTTCTTTAACAGGAATGATGTAAATTCAGGTTGGCTTATTTCGAACTTAATCCGTGTAAATGAAACGGAAAAAAACTCTCTGATCCGACATTATACACATGTAAACTAACGTGTATGAGGAACATATGTATACTCTTATTACTGGGTCTTCTGGTTGGGGCGATCCCATCCCGGGCTCAGAAGAAACCTACACCGCAAAAAAAAGTACCGCCGAAAAAAACCACCACGCAATCCTCTTCCCAGACTAAACAAAAAGGTGGAACCATACCGCTCGATCAGATAGAGATGTACCGTCAGCAAGCTACTTCGCTGATTAAATTTTTTGAAAGCACCCTGAACTTTCTCGGAGATAAACAAAACCCGGTCAAGGAGAAACAGGTTGTTGTCACCGAAAGTTACCTGAAATTTTGCTGGGATCCGGAAGTTCAGGTTGAAGATGACCTGGATGCAAACCGCCTAGACCCTTTGTTTAAAGATATGCCGGCCTACCTCAGCGATGTTGATTTCTTTTTCAAACGGGTCAAGTTCTTATACACGGTTCAGGATGTAAGCGTTCAGACAAACGAGACGGGACAAACTTATTTCAAAGTCACCTCAAACCGGAATCTGGCCGGTGTAACCATTAACGGCGATTCGGTTAACTCGAACCTGGTCCGGTATATCGAGATTAATTACGACGACAGCAAGCAACAACTTAAGATCGTAAGCATCTATACCACAAAACTGGATGAAAAAAGCGACCTGCGGAAATGGTGGTGCAACCTTTCCAACGGCTGGAAAGCCATCCTCGGAAAGGATTTGTTTGCCGATGATAACCTTCCCATGGCTCAGATCGAATCTTTTAATGATACCGCTGCCATCTCGGGAGGACAGAAAGTAATGATCGATGGAAACCGCTTTTACAGGAACCTGGGCCAGATCACGAACCTTACGGAGTTGAATCTTTCCGGAAATGTAAATATCGCGGATCTGGAACCTATTTCAAAACTTTCAAATCTTTAAGAAATAAATCTTTCAGGTACGCCGGTGAGCGATCTCATGCCTCTACGGAATACCAACAACCTTCAGGTTCTTGATATTTCAGGTACCCCCGTCAACAACCTGGATCCTCTTCGCTATTGTACACACTTACGTGAGCTCCGTTTAAAAGATACCCAGGTCCCCGATATTTCAATTCTTTCTACTTTTCCAGCACTTGAAGTTTTAGATATAAGCAAAACTCCTGTTACTTCTCTTGAACCGATACGGGATCTGACCCAAATGCTCGACCTGCGGCTGAATCAAACAAAAATCTCGGACCTGAGTCCAATTTCCAATCTTTTAAATATCGAATTTCTCAGTATTTCAGGAACTCCGGTTCAAAGTCTGGATCCATTGAAAAACCTTACCTCCCTGAAGCTCCTGGTCTGAGACAACACGCCGATCAACAGTCTTTCTGCCCTGGACAACCTTACCGGTTTGCAGAAAGTTTATTGTGACAACACTGCTATCGACCAGGGAAAAGCAACCCTTTTTCTTCAAAAACATCCCACCGTTACTCTGGTTTATGAATCGGGGGAACTGACCCAATGGTGGTCAGGATTATCACCCGATTGGAAAAGTATCTTTGGCATGTATGGCTCTCTTGACAATCCACCGACGAAGGAGCAACTTCATCATCTTATTCTGGTCGACAGCATCAATATCAATGGCAGGACCTCTATCAATACCCTCGCTCCACTTAGCCAACTGAGATTATTAAGAATTCTGCAATGTTCAAGTACCTCTATCGATAACCTTGATCCTTTAAAAAACCTGACTGACCTGACCGTGATCAATGCTTCAAACACACATATTTCAAAAGTGCAACCCCTTTCCGGTTTGAAGAAACTGGAAGTTTTAAATGTTGACAATACCGCGGTGGCTCAACTGGATCCGCTTGTTTCACTGAAGAGTCTCAACTTCATCTTTGCCGATAATACCGAAGTTAGCCTGGATGAAGCAAACCAATTCATCGACCAGAATCCTGATTGTATGCTGATCTTTCAGACATTTGAAAATTCCAGTTGGTGGAAAGCACTGGATCAACCTTGGAAAGATATCTTCCTGCAAGAGTTTAACCTGAAGGGCGAGCCAAACAAGATCCAATTCCAGAAGATTGCTAACCTGGAACAACTTATCATCACCGAAAATTCCCAGATCAATGATCTGACGCCTGTCCAGCACCTATCGCGTCTTAATGAACTACAATTTTCAGGAACAACCGTTAGCAACCTTGATCCGTTATCTAAAATGGTGAAGCTCCAGGTGCTCAGGTGTCAGAAAAATCCCATCGTGGATCTTTCCCCGGTAAATGGATTGCCAAAGCTTAAGGAACTTGATTTTTCAAATACCCAGGTCGAAACGTTGGAACCGATCCAGAATATGATCCAGATAGAAACACTTAAATTCAGCGGTACCCCGGTGAAAAACCTGAAGTACCTGCAGAAGCTGGTGTACCTGAAAAACCTTGAGTTTTACAATACCAAAGTAAGTAATCTGGATGTCCTGGAAGGTTTCAGTAATTTGGAGTCATTAAAGATATTCAATACCAAAGTTTCCGCAAAAAAGGTGGAAAAATTTAAGCTTACCCATCCAAAATGTGAAGTCGTTTACTATTAGACCCTATGGCGGTATCGCAACCATGTAAGAATACTGTTGAAGTCTGCCTATCACCCGGGCTTTTCCAATATATTCTCACACGCGACAATTTTATCGTCGTATTGGCAGACATCCTGCGGGCCACGACTTCAATCTGTGCCGCCTTCGAAAACGGGGTTTCAAAGATCATACCCGTCGCCACACTTGAAGAAGCGAAACAATTGAAAGATCTGGGGTTCCAGGTTGCATCCGAGCAGGACGGTAAAAAACTGGATTTTGCCGACTTCGGGAATTCCGCCTTCAATTTTACCAGGGAAGCAATCGGTGGGAAGACACTGGCTTATTGTACTACCAATGGTACACGCGCCCTTGAAATTGCAAGAAGCGCCGAAAAAATAGCCATCGGATCTTTTATCAACCTTCATGCACTGACCGCATGGCTTACATTGGAGAAAAAAAATGTTGTTATTTTATGTTCTGGCTGGAAAAGTAAATTTTGTCTCGAAGATACCTTGTTCGCAGGCGCCCTTTCGGCAACACTACTCGAAAATTCATCTTTTGAAACTTTTTGCGATTCTGCCCAGGCTTCGATGGATCTCTGGAATCTGGCGAAAAATGATCTTCTGGGATATATCGAAAAGGCAGCACACCGGAAAAGACTTCAAAAACTAAAACTTGACGATGTCATTCCTTACTCTTTTCAGCTGGATCAGACTGAGGTGGTACCGGTGTACAATGGAAAGGAGATTGTTGACGTAAGACACAAGACGAATAACGAGTGACGAATGACGAGTGTCGAGTGAATTTACGATTTACAATTGACCAATGACTTAATGACTTATTGACTTAATGACCTAATTTATGAAACCCTATCAATTCTTAACCCTTATGAGTATTTCGGCTGTCCTTATGTCGTGCGGCCACCGGCAGAAGGAAGATCAGGAAAAGAAGAATGACTTTAAATTTCTGACAGAACAATTTGGAGATGCCAAAATATTACGGTACCAGGTGCCTGGCTTCGAAGATCTATCTTTAAAACAGAAAAAACTGATTTATTACCTGAGCCAGGCGGCCATTTGCGGAAGGGATATCACTTTCGATCAGAATTGCCGGTATAACCTACTCGTTCGCAAAACACTTGAATCAATTTACCTGTATTATGAGGGTGATAAAAACACGGAGGATTATAAAAATTTCGTGATTTATTTAAAGAAGGTCTGGTTTTCAAACGGGATCCATCATCATTACTCCACCGACAAATTCCTCCCGGAATTTTCGAAGGAATATTTTACAACCCTTATTAAAAGTATAAAACCGGAATACCTGCCTCTTGATAAGGGTCAGACAGTTGACCAGTTTATTGCCGAGATAACCCCCATTCTGTTTAATCCTGAAGTTGCTCCGAAAAGAGTTTGTCTTGATCCCGGTAAGGACATGGTTCTGAATTCATCTGCAAATTTCTATTCCGGTGTCAACCAAAAAGAAGTCGAGGATTACTATGCACGATTAAAGGTGGATGATAAGAAGAATAAAAAGGATACGCTGATCTCATATGGACTTAACAGTAAAGTCGTTAAGGAAGGTGGAAAGATCAGTGAAATAACATGGAAAATAGATGGAATGTATTCTCCCGCTATTACGAAAATTGTATTTTGGCTGGAGAAGGCGTTGACCTGTACCGAAACTCCGGAGCAGAAAGCAGCCTTAGAGAAGCTGATAGATTATTATAAAACAGGGAACCTGACTACCTGGGATGAATACAATATCCTGTGGTTAAAAGATTTAACGTCGCAGGTTGATTACGTAAATGGGTTTATAGAATGTTATGGTGATCCTATGGCGATAAAAGCCAGCTGGGAAGCCGTTGTCAACTTTAAAAATGTTGATGCAACAAAACGAACCGAAATCATCAGTAACAATGCTGCTTATTTCGAGAAAAATTCACCGGTCGATTCGCAGTTCAGGAAAAAGGAGCTAAAAGGGATTTCCGCTAAGGTTATTACGGTTGCACAGTTGGGTGGCGATTGTGATCCAACCACCCCGATCGGGATCAACTTGCCCAATGCCAACTGGATACGCAAAGAGTATGGTTCCAAGTCGGTTACAATGGATAATATCACCTATGCATACGACCAGGCTTCCCTGGGAAATGGATTTCTGGAAGAGTTTGCATGCACCCGCGAAGAGGTCGAAAATTATAAGAAGAACGGCTATCTCGCAGGAAATCTTACTACCGACCTGCATGTATGCCTCGGACATGCTTCGGGTCAGCTAATGCCCGGTGTCGGATCAGATGCATTGAAGAACTATCATTCGGCTATTGAAGAAGCCCGCGCCGACCTCTTTGCACTATACTATATCATGGATATGGAAGTTGTAAACCTTGGCCTGGTTTCCGATTTTGAAGTGGGAAAAGCCGAATATGACAACTATATCAGAAATGGTTTGATGACCCAGCTCGTCAGGATCCAGCCTGGAAAGGACATTGAACAGGCACATATGCGCGACCGTGCCCTGATTACACATTGGGTTTATGAGAAAGGGAAAGAGAAAAAAATTATTGAAAAGGTAGTTAAAGATGGAAAAACCTATTTCAAGGTCAACGATTACGATTCTTTGCGAAATCTCTTCGGAAAATTACTGAAAGAGGTGCAACGGATAACCTCCGAAGGCGATTACAAGGCCGCCAAAGAACTTGTAGAAACTTACGGAGTAAAAGTCGATCCCTTATTGCATAAAGAGGTCCTTGAACGGTACAAGAAACTCAACATTGCCCCATATAGCGGATTCATCAATCCGGACTTCACCCTGGAAATAAAAAATGATACCATCGCGGATGTAAAGATCTCCTATCCGGAGGATTTCGCTGGACAAATGATTGAGTATTCGAAGAATTTTTCATTTCTTCCGGTGCGAGATAAATAGATAAACAGATGAAGGAAGAAGGATGAAAACGAAAGACGCTGGTGAAGGAGGCATTTTCTAGATGTTGAAACCGATCTTCGTAATTCTTTTTATTCTGAATTTACTTGTACCTGAATTGATTCCGGTAGGGGAGGAGAAGTATCCCAAACATTATTTTCGGTCACCCATTGATTTCCCGATTTCACTTTCCGGATCTTTTGGAGAGATCAGGCAAAACCATTTCCATTCCGGCATCGACATCAGAACCGACGGGATGGAAGGCAAACCGGTTTATGCAGTCGCAGATGGCTATGTTTCCCGGGTCTTTGTTTCACCTACCGGTTTCGGGAAGGCCTTGTACATCAATCATCCCAATGGATATACATCAGTCTACGGCCATGTGAGGTCTTTCGCCGGGTCAATCGCAGGTTGGGTAAAAAACCAGCAATACAAGTTGGAATCTTTTGCAATCGATAAGGAGGTGCCGCAGGGATTAATAAAGGTGAAAAAGGGGGAACTCATCGCATATTCGGGAAACGCCGGCTCTTCAGGAGGTCCCCATCTTCATTTTGAAGTACGTGAAACAATAACACAGGAAACCATTGACCCACTGGAATTTGGATTTATGACCCCAGACGCCATACCGCCACTGATCACCTGGATCAAGATCTATACACTCGATGATAACAGCCTGGTGAATTTCGCCAACAAACCACTTATGTTGCCCGTTACCGGGTCAGACGGTGAATATCGGTTGAAGCTGGAGGATGATATCAATGTCAGCGGGAATATTATTTTCGGTATTTTGACCAATGAGAGGCCTAACGGGAAAGGATATAAAACCGGGGTCAGTTTCATTCAGCTTATAGTCGATGGCAATCCCTGTTTTGAACAGCACTTGGAACGATTTGCCTTTTCACAAAACCGTTATGTAAACAGCCTTATTGATTACCCGGCTTATATGCAAAACAGGAGGAAAATTCAGCGGTCCTATATCGCTCCGAACAACCGGCTTGAGGTATATGGGCCGGTAGTGAACCGTGGAATACAGAATTTTGTAGATGAAAAGGTCCACCAGATCCAGTATGTGGTAAAGGATATCTTTGGAAATCCGGCCCGGCTTTCGTTCCGGGTTAAAAGTCATCCGCCGCCGGGAGTGGGAGGAAGACCAAAACCGGCAACACAAAGGGGAGAACAACTTTTTACCTATAAAGAAGACAACCGGTTTATTCGTCCCGATATCCGGTTCATCGTTCCGGGAGAGGCTCTTTATGAAGAGCTGCCGTTTGAATATTTCTCTACTCCTTCAGCTGTGGGAACCTATTCAAGCGTACATCATCTCCACAATCAATTTACCCCATTGCAAACCTATTGCACCTTATCTATTAAGACCGAAGGTCTGCCGTCAAGGCTGGCTGGTAAAGCAATAATTGTAGAAGTTGAACCTGGGAATCATCTGAGCGCCAGGGGTGGAAAATTCGAAAACGGTTTTGTAACGACACAAATCCGGAGTTTTGGCAATTATGCAGTAACAGTCGATACCATTGCTCCCATAATCCGGCCTGTTAACATCTTCCCGAATAAAAAGGTAGGTCGCCAGTTCAATATAAAAATAAAAATATCCGATAACCTTTCCGGGATAAAGAGTTATCGCGGAATGCTGAACGGTAACTGGATACTGATGGATTATGATGCCAAATATAACCTGCTGGTTTATTCTTTCGACGAACGAATGAAAAAGGGTAAGAATCTTTTCAAATTAGTAGTGACCGACGCTGTTGGAAATTCTACCCGGTATGAGGCAGCGCTGATACGCTAATTTTTCTTCCTATCTTTGCATTATGCAAGAGACCATCCTGATTATAGATTTTGGCTCCCAGTACACGCAGTTGATCGCCCGTCGGGTAAGGGAACTCAATGTCTATTGTGAAATCCATCCTTTTAACAAAATACCTTTAGTTCATTCCGGCATAAAAGGAGTGATCCTGTCGGGCAGTCCATATTCCGTCAGGGATGAGGGCTCACCTGTACCGGTCCTTACCGGAATAAAGGGGAAAATACCCCTTTTGGGCGTTTGTTATGGAGCCCAGTTCCTGGCCCAGGATTCAGGAGGCGAGGTCATGCCATCAGGTATCCGTGAATATGGGAGAGCCAATTTATCGTTTATCGATCAGGGGAGTGAATTGATGAAAGGAATGTCACCGGGAACCCAGGTCTGGATGTCGCACGGAGATACCATCCTTTCGGTTCCTGAAAATTTCCTGATCATCACCAGGACTGAGGATGTACCGGTAGCGGGGTTTAAAATTGAAAATGAGAAAACATACGGGATCCAGTTTCATCCGGAGGTTTATCACACTACAGAAGGTGAAATACTACTGAAGAATTTTGTCGTCGGGATTTGCGGTTGTCATCAGTCGTGGACTCCGGAATCGTTCGTTGAATCGGCGGTAAACGATCTGCGAAAAAAAATAGGTGAGGAGAAAGTCGTGCTGGGTCTTTCAGGTGGTGTCGATTCTTCGGTTACAGCGATGTTGCTCAACAAGGCGATCGGGAAGAACCTGTATTGTATATTTGTCGATAATGGCCTCCTCCGCAAAAATGAGTTCAGCAAAGTCATGGAACGCTACCGGAAGCTGGATCTGAATGTGATCGGTGTCGACGCATCCGACCGTTTTCTGGATGCTTTGAAGGGAATAGAAGATCCGGAAAAGAAGCGTAAGATCATCGGAAAAATGTTCATCAATGTCTTTGAGGAAGAAGCCCGGAAACTTTCAGGGATCAAATGGCTGGCACAGGGTACCATTTATCCTGATGTGATAGAATCGCATTCGGTCAAGGGTCCCTCCGCTACCATCAAATCGCATCATAATGTCGGTGGTTTGCCCGAGCAACTGGATTTAAAGATCGTTGAACCCCTCAACAGCCTTTTTAAAGATGAGGTTCGGAAAGTAGGAAGAACGGTAGGTTTGGATCCGGAATTCGTAAATCGTCACCCATTTCCGGGACCGGGATTGGCAGTGCGTATCATAAGCGACATTACAAGAGAAAAGACACGACTGTTGCAGGAGGTCGACGATATTTTTATCAACGGGCTTCGTACACATGGGCTTTACGAAAAGGTCTGGCAAGCCTTTTCAGTTCTACTGCCGGTTCAGTCGGTAGGCGTGATGGGCGATGAGCGTACTTATGAAAATGTAGTAGCCCTGAGGGCGGTGACTTCCACCGACGGGATGACAGCCGATTGGGCCCACCTGCCACACGAGTTTTTAGCGAAAGTAAGCAACGAGATCATCAATAAGGTGAAAGGAGTGAACCGGGTAGTGTATGACATCAGCTCCAAGCCCCCCGCTACCATCGAGTGGGAATAGCCCCAGGCATAAGCCAGGGGGATAGAAAAGGAACCATGAATAAACATTTTATCCACTCTCTTCTTATCCTGGGATGTCTGCTCCCCATGATCGCTTTTTCCCAGGCCACACAGGAACAACTCAAACAAATCCGGTCGAATGTCCGCCAGATGATTGACGGCAAGGAATATTATATCCATACCATAAAAAAAGGACAAACCCTTTACATGATCTCAAAGGCATACGGAGCA
>Ga0172368_10007473_pt1 | contig 11399 bp, 11 predicted proteins | sample Lak11m_FD_114540 | JGI IMG/M metagenome (GOLD analysis project Ga0172368, IMG submission 114540) | Freshwater microbial communities from Kabuno Bay, South-Kivu, Congo - kab_022012_11m | ecosystem: Environmental > Aquatic > Freshwater > Lake | place: Democratic Republic of the Congo: South-Kivu...
AAGAGAAAAGCTAGTTCAGACCATTATGGACTTGATTTTTTATGATAATTTAGTGTTCTATAGCTTAATGATTTCGGTGATAATTTTAAAACCTAACAAAACCTAACATTATGGGATGATATAGAGGAGGTGGAAGAGATACTACCGATCAATATAATAATATCAGCATAAAGAAGTTTAGAGAACGATGATACCTCAAGGAATGATTTTCTAATTCCTGAACTATTGAATGGAGTCGTAATGGGGAGGTACGATCAAGTATGGGGGTTAGTTCGTATGCTAACAATACAGCTCTTTGGTTTTCCTTTTCATGAATAGATAGAGAAACACAAGAAAGAAAATCTTATCATCATACAATATGATTAACCAAAACACCCTGTAATTATTGATGATATAGATATTGGCTTGTTTGTCCTAGATGTTGAAAGAAACATGGGAAACTCTATGTAGCAGGGAATGGTTTTCATTGTAGAAAGTGTTTAAATATCTGTTACAGCGAACAGAATGAAGGTAGATATTTTAGATATATGAATAAAGTTTATCCAAAGTATTATTTGGCAGAGAAATTAAGAGAAACGATAAAATATCCTACTAGAAACGGGAAATATACAAGAAAATACAAAACATATCTTAAATTAATGAGATCAGATGTATCTATAGAAGATGCAGAATTATTATTATATTATAGCAATAAAAGTCTAGAATCTATTGAAAAAATGGCTTTGAATTCATATTCAGAATAGATATATTGTACGAGAATAATTTTTATTATTAATTTCTGCTCAAATGCCTAAGTTGTCTGCGAATAAATTGGATTTGAATAAAAAATGGTGGCATAGGCTAATAACAGTTCTGTTTGTTATTATTACTATTGCATGAATAGCTATTGCGGTTTCAATATCTGATTGGTATTCTTGGTTACAAACTTTCTTTAATATTTTTATTGGGATTGTGATTTGGTTAACGATCACCAACCTAATATATCATGAATGATTAATATATATTGTTACTGGTGAGCATTGAAATAGTCTCTATAGAAAAATTCATTGATATTATAATAGAATTCCTGTAGATAAAAGAAAAAAAATAATAATTAGTACTATATTTATAGTAATATGATTATTTTTGTTAAAATTTGTCTTATTCCCTGTTATTTCTAATAAATTAACTAATATTTGAAATTCTCTATTAGATGATGCTCAGAAGATGGAAAGGAGATGAATAGAAGTGAATTATACATGAACAATAAAAAAGGTTTCCACTTACTGTAGGATAGCATTTGCTCTAAATAAATCTAGTAAAAATCTTAAATGTATGTGAAGAATTGCCAAAGATTCTTATAAATCTCAAGATTTTTTTCTACAAGCATTGAATTTTTCTCCTACTATTGAAGAAGAAATAAAGATTAGATCCGATCTTGTTCGTTCTTATCTGTTTGATAATAACGATGTTTATCAAGCACAACAACAAATAGATATATTGTTTGATACGAATGGTTTAAAAAATGATTTAAGAAATTATCCTGATGTTTTATGTACTTTATATGTATATTTGTGATACATGACTATACAAGAAGGTACGCTATCTGAAGCACTTGATATGATTAATATGGCTTGGGAATATGCCAACGAAGATTGGCTAAAGTTTGGTGTGTGAATAGCTAGATCGGATATGTATGCTACAAAGTTAGACTATTTGACTGCATTATCAATAATTACTTCTATGCAAGAGGATGAAAATTGATATAGACTTACTGATACTAATAAAAAAACACTAAAAGAAATTGAAAGTAAACTTAGAAAGGAATGAAACCTATATGGCGTATATAATGATGTACAAACTTCGTCTGCATCAGTATCAGTAGAAACACCTAATATGGGACAAAACACCTCGTATGTGACAAGTAATGAACCTCAAAATGATCTAGAATATTGTCAGCAAAAGTGGTGAGATTTATTTATTTCACGGTGACGTAGCCCTAATTGAACAGTTACATGTTGATGCAAAGAGGGTTATTCGAGACGTGTTGCTTGACCAGGTGTTGTATGTGAACCATTTGCACAAGAATCAAGGACGTGTGCTATGTCTTATGGAGATAATTCAAAATATGATGGTTCAAAGTGTATTTGTAAAGATTGATTTACAATGTCTCCTGACTGAACTTATTGTCAATGACCATGATGAGAAACACTATTAGAATATTGTCAAAAAACATACTGACCAAATTCTGCGCCAAGAGAAAACGACAAAAGCTGTTATTAAATAGAAAGCCCTTAAAAGTATAAAAGAAAGAGAAATGTTTGAACGAAGCATAGCTTTTGATAACTATAAAGAATAAACTAAGCATGTATTGAAATCTATTCTTGAATATACACAATACCAACAACTCCATAGTTTAAATTCACGCCAGAATAAAAAGCTATTGGGTACACTTTGGCGTGAAGCCTAATAGTTTTTTATTTTAGTGTAGATTTTATATGTGATATGTATGGCTAAAATATACTTGAGAACAACCACAAATTGTAAGTGTGATTAAGAGTATTGATGGTAAAAAATTTGAACCAGCTAATCTAAAAGTAAAAGAAGGGGATGTTTTTTTATGTACAGAATTAACTGCCCATGACTATACGAGTGATTGGGCTATGGAAAACTGATTTTTCGCGGAAGAATTTGATATGGAAGAAGAACGATGGGCAAACAAATATTACGAAAAATGGAAAGATTTTGATGTTAGGAGAAAGGCACTTCTTCATTACTTATGTGAGAGAGAAAAAGACCATATATTCGGAACGTATTGATTAGAATTTTGATTTTTTTTTGATTCGATTTTTTCTCGAATAAAAGAAAAACATCATGAATATCTTCCTAAAGAACAAATTACATCATTAGATTTTAGTGATATTTTAGAGTCACTTAAGAGAGATAAATATATTCGATATTATCCATGAACAATACTTCATAAAATAGTCATTTTAAATGATTTCTATAAAATACCCGAAATAAAAAAAGCAAAAGATGAATATGAGGTAAAACAAAATGAAAAATATAGTCGGATGAATAAAGACATTAAGTGATTCCATGTTTTTCCATCCAAAGAAAATCCACGAATTCAGTTAAATGGCTCGGTAGTCATATTATGAGATAAGGTAATTGATCTCAATAATAAAGAGGATGTAGAAAAGATAAAAAACGATTATGAAAAATTTGAAAGTAATACTGATGAGATTAAAAAATCTGGAAAAAATGCACTGAATGAAACAATTAAGGGGAATTTCTATATTGCATTAAGAATACTCCTTTCAGCGTTGGATAAAGGTGTGTGAATACATGATAAAGAATGAGAGTGCAAGTTTAAGTTAGAACAAATTAAAAATGTTTATGAACAATATTGACGTGATTTACTCAAGGACTATGTGAATAGCGTTTCCTTCAATATTGATAATGTTAAAAAGCGTAAGGCTTCTGTTAATGCATTACTTCGTCGAGCAAAGGTTTGAATGAAATGAGATCAGTGTATACAATTAGATAATCTACCGAAGTCCAATTCTCCTAAAGAGGAGAATGGTTGGTATATAATTAAGATGATGGATAAAATAACTCGTGACGGGAAAAAAACAACAATTGACGGGAAGAAAACAAGGGACTATGGGAAGAAAATTAAGTAACTTTGCCATAATTTAGTATATTACATTTTTATAATAGAACAAGATGGTAGTCCCATGCTTGTTTTTTGTTATAAATAAATTTTCTCCCAAGACAGTACTTTGAAAGCCGATTTTCAAACAATATAATTCAGACAATATCTTTTTATTCTTTTATTATGAATCAATGGTTGCAGAGAAAAATGTTAAACAATGAGATGTCTATCTTAGCTGAGATGAGATAGTCAGAAAACTAGGTATTAATAAAGGGACTATCTACAAGTTTTATAATCAGGGCTTAGTTAGATATGTCTTCAGAAAGATCCCTCGATGTGGAGAACTTTGTGAGCTAATTCACTTCAATTTGGACGATATTCGTGAGAACATCAAGAAAGACTGATGTGGAAAATAGAATAAATGAAGATTAGACAGAAAAAATGGTTGAAATGAGTATTTGGTCGTTTCGTAATCTCTATGACGCTTAGAGTGAAAACGACCAAAAACGACCATAGGTTATAAGCACAATCTTTATTGCGTAAAAATAGGTTCAGTAAATAATGACTATTGAAAGAGCTAGAGAAATATTATGAGATTTAGTTGAAAATCTATCCGATGAAGAGATGATAGATATTATTAATAATTGAAAAAATTTTGTAAATGTTGCGTTGAGTCATATAGAGTCAAAGATTAAGAATACATAACTAATTTAGTCTTGCTTTTGTGATTAACTTTATTATTCTATTTATATCATTTATTATCTTTATATATCAAAATGCATGAGAAGATTTACACTATCAATGAAATAATGGAACTGCTACAGGTAGCTAAGCTCACTGTTTATAGGTATATCAAAAGTTGAAAACTTAAGGCATATAAAATCTGAAAGGAATTTAGGATTAGCCAAAATAATTTGGATGAGTTTATGAAGGAATCTAGATTTATCCCTACTAAATAGATATGATGGACTGAATGATAAAACCTAAACTTGGTGTCGCTTATACGAGAGTCTCTTCTGGATCTCAATTGGACGGTTGATGACTCAATTCTCAGTTAACAAATTGTGAAAGACATTGTCCTAGTATTTGAGGGAAAATAATAGAATCTTTTGAAGATGGGGGAGTTTCATGATGAGACTTAGAAAGACCATGAATCAAGAAGATGTTTGATTTTGTGGATAAATATAACAAAAAAAATGCTGATAAAATAACTTTCATTATTGCAGAAAATGCAGATAGAATAGCTAGAGATGTTAAGGTCCATTGGGCATTAAAGTTGGAAATGTATAAAAGATGATTGGAATTGATAACTGTTAATCAAAAATTTGAAGATACTCCTAGCTGACATTTCATTGAGACAATGATGGCGGCTAATGCACAGTTATTTAGAGAAGAAAACAAACACAGAGTAACGACCAAACAAGAAGCTAGACTCATAGACTGATACCGACCATTTAACTATCCTATATGATACAAGACAATTAAAGCTCCTGATTGATGAAAACTACTAACTCCGAATGAACCAGACTCAGACATAATTAGAGAAGGTTTAGAGGCATATGCGGATGGTGTTTTAAATTCAGTTGAAGAGGTGGCTAATTTTTTTGAAAGAAAATGATTGAAGTTTACAAGAACCGAGAACAATAGAAAGAAACACAGTATTAGTACAGTCCATGTTTCTACTACAGGCAGAATATTAAATAACATACTCTATACTGGATATATTGAATATAAAAAGACAACAAGGTATAGGAAATGACCACAAAAATGAATGATAAAAAATACTTGGAATATCTCTTTGAGAAAGGGTAAACATGAAGGACTTATATGACTAGACACTTACAATAAGATACAAGAAAGAATGGGGAAAAAGAGATTTCATAAGACACCACTCAAGAAAGTAAATGAGGATTTCCCGTTAAGATGATTTCTTGTGTGTGACTGTTGCGGTAGGCCACTAAGCTCTGGAATTACTAGAAAGAAAAGAAAGGATTGGAAACCAATTCCTTATTATTCCTTCAATAAAAAGTGTATCTATAAAGGAAAATCTGTTAATGCAGAAAGAATACACCAAAAGTTTGAGGATGCTGTTAAGGATTTACAAATGGATGAAAGGACAGTAAACTTTCTTAAAGAATTATTCATGGAGGAATATAATGTTAGACAAAAGGACAAATGACTTATTGCTGTAAGTACAGAAAAGGAGATTAGAGATATTGATGTAAATATAGATAATGCGTTAAATTCTATAACAACTACTTCTAGTGAGATAGTAAGGAAGAAGCTTGAAGGAAAGGTAGAAGAATTGGAATTAAGAAAACAGACATTGAGATCTCAATTGACCTTGGATAGCAAGATAAATATGAAAATGTATATGGATATGGCTTTTGATATACTCAAAGATCCTTATTCTGTCTGGGCTGATGGTAATGTTGATGATAAGAGAGCGTTTTATCAATTAGTGTTCAGAAACAATTTACAGGTAAACAAAAAATCGGAGAGTTTCTGAACCCTACCGATTTCCCCTTTGTTCCTATTGAATCAAGAGATTTTGAAGTCTAATTTCCTATCATTTGGAGATGATGTCTTCAAACGCAAACACTTATTATGAAAACCTAATAAAACTTAATGCTCTATACGAGTATTACCTACATATATTACAAACAGCTTAATATTAATATATGTGGATAATTGTGGTTTGCTACTTATAAATAATCAGATAATAGGAATATATAATAGAAGGGGGTAGGGGGCTATTCAGAAAAAAATCATATAATCATATTTTAGGTCCTATTCTAAATAATTAGAAAAATTAAATAATATAGACCAAATAGTTTGATATTTATTGTGTAATAGCTATATAGTATTTAACCATTTATCTATATTATAAGCAAAATGAAAAAATTATTACTCCTAGTTGTTATTGGTCTATCTTTTACTGGACTTACCTTTGCTCATCCAGGCAATACTTATAGTAACTGATACCATACGTGTTATACAAATTGTGAATCATATGGATTATATTATTGAGAATATCATAATCATCCTCAAACAATTACATCATATGCTTGATATGCCCCAGCATGATCTTGTAGTGATGAAAAATCCAATTATCAATCTCTTAAACAAGAAATCGATGTATTAGCATGAACTATTGATAATGTATACAGTGATTTAGTAGAAAAAGCTAAAGGAAGTTGAGAAACAGAATCATATTTAAGAGCTAAAGCACAAAAAATAACTGATTCTTTAATAATAGAATATAATGCTAAAGTTAGAACTTTTAATAGTATGCTTGATGCATATGATGTTTGTATGGAGGTAGCTTGAATGAAGGCTTATGATGAAAAAGTTAAAGCATATGAAGAATCTATTAAACAAATTATTTTTGATGCAAGCGTACAATCATCTAAAATTTCGAGTATTGTCCCTTCATATAACGATAATACAGAATTAACTGATGCTATCAAATGGCTATATGATAATTGATTAACTAGTTATGATACGGTAGCAACTTTTATGTGAGATGATTATATAACAAGAGAACAAGCAAGTAAATTTTTTGTAATGTTTGCTAAGACAAAATGAAAACAGGCTACATCTATTAAAAATAATATATTTACTGATGTGAAGAATGCTAATCCTAATCTTTATCCTTATATATGTGTTGCATATACTTTATGAATCATGAATTGAAGTAATAATAAATTTATGCCATTTAGTAATTTAACCCCAGCACAATCATTGGCAATGCTTATAAGAATTACTGATTGAAAATTAAATGAACAATGAGCTAACCGATATTCTGAATATTATAATCATGCTAATGTTGATTGAATTCTTAATGGGTTGTGATTTAACCTTTTAAATTTAGATACTACTAATATCAAAAGAAAGGATATGGCATTGTTGCTTTATAGATCAAGATAATAAAAAAATATTTTATTTTTTTGTAAGTAATAATGAAAAAAATCTTATTGTCCCTAGTCGTTTTGGTCATTTTTGGTGGTATATTTAATGGCTATACATTTGCTCATCCTGGTAGAACTGATACATATTGATGACATATATGTAGGACTAATTGTAAAAAACGATGATTGAGATATGGACAATATCATTATCATTATAGATATAGATAAATAATCAATTTGATCGTTTTTTGTCTTTGCTTATAAATAACAATAATCTCTTTTAGGAATTCATGTATTCTACTAAAATAGGTGAATTAATCATCCTATAAAAAAGAATTTTATATGTTTATTTTCATTATGTCCAATAAACTTAGTAAAGATGGTAAAATGAAATGACATAAAGAGAGAATATTCTGTCCATATTGTAAACTAGAAACAAATCATATTATATTACAATCTGTAGATGTTGAGGGTACAGATATATTAGGATTTGATGAAAATGTAGAATTATCTCAAGATTGGTATGATTACTATCAAATAATTCAGTGTCAGTGATGTAATTCAATATCCTTTAGACATATTAATTATTTTTCAGAGTTTGATTCATGAGATGGTCCTGATAGTGGTATAACAAAGAAGGTTTATTTAATTAATGGTGATATTAAACTGCCTATAGATTTTGATGATGAAGCTCTTATGACTCCAAATAGTCCTATTAAAATAGATTCTAATAATCAAACTATTACAATATGAGAACGCTATTTTGAAAATTTCAAAAATTTGTTTGATCTCTTATCAATAAAAAAAAAGACAACTCAAAGTCAAAAAAAATGAGGCATAAGTTTGATTTATGCTCTTACTAGATATTGGCAGAAACATAAGAGTATAATTGATGTATTAGTTTCTGATTTGATTCCATATTATGATGAGTTTAAGCTTAAATGGGATAAGCGGATATTTAATAAAAAGGGCATAAAAAAGGTTACTTTCACGAAAACTGACTGTGAAAGTGCTAATACTATATTACGTCGTTGTAGATTAAAAATTAGATTAGACTTAGATAAAAAAGATAAAAAAATTTTTATAAAAAAATAACTTAATAATAACTTAATAATAATAATTGGTTTTATCGCTTATGATAAAGCCTTTTTTTGTGGTACTTAAAATTCACTGATTTTCAAAAATTCATATAATCTCTATAATAATATTTATCTTATTATTTTGATATTATGACTAAAGAAAAAAATGTTAAACCATGAGATGCTTATTTCACTTGAGGTGAGATAGCTAAAAAACTGAGTCTTAGTAAGGGAGTTATTTATGAGCTCTATAATCAATGAAAACTAAGATATATATTTAAAAAAGTCTTATGGCATTGAAGTTTATGTGATTTAATCCACTTCAATTTAGATGATGTTCGTGAAAATATAAAGATGGACTGATTTTAAAAATCATAAAAATGAAAATAAACTATAGAAATATATTAAGTGGCAGTTCACTCATCTCATTATTTCTATGAAGCTTAGAGTAAAAACCATTAAAAATTATTATAGGTTATAAGCACAAACTTTATTATGTAAAAATAGCTTTAGTATAAAATGATTACTATAGAACAAGCTCGTAAAAAATTACCTGATAAATATATAAAATACTCTGATGAACAGATTCAAAAGATATTAGATTTTTTCTATACTGTTGGTTATTTAATAATGGATTTAAAAGAAAATTAAACTATACTTGTATTTAGTTAAGTTATAGATATATAATATATGTTTAGTTATTAATATAACTATATGAAGGTAGATATAAATTTATGGGAATTGTTAGCAAAAAAAAGAATTACCGCTAAAAAACTCTCTGAAATAACTGGTATATCTGAACAACAGATATGATCTATAAAAAATGGTAAGACAACCAAAATTTCTTTTGATACTCTTGCTAAGTTTCTTGATGCTTTTGATTGTAATATAAATGATTTATTTACTATAACTAAATAAGATGGCAAGAAGAAAAAAAGAATATAATATTCCTAAAGATACAAGCCTTACTGGTAAAGAAAGAGGTGTTATTTATACCAGGGTTTCCTCAATGAATCAAGTAAATACGGGTAATGGTTTGGAAAGCCAAGAAAAACTATGTAGTGAATGGGCTAAAAATAATAATGTAGAAGTCGTAAAGGTTTTTTCTGATTGATGAGTGTCTGGAAAACTATCTTCTAGAGAAGCTTTGGATGAAATGATAGAGTTTCTTGGTAAAGAGAATAATAAATATACTAAAATACATTTCGTTATGGTAGAGGATATAGACCGTATAAGTAGAGATGTGGTTTGATGGTGGGATATTAAATTTAGAATAGAGGCTAAACTTGCAAAAATATATTCGTTAAAACAACAGATTGAAGATACTCCCGAATGAACTATGGTTCAAACAATCACTATGAGTGTAAAACAATATCAAAGGGAAAGCAATGCTAGACAAGTTTGAGATAAACAAAGAGCAAGAATGTTAGATTGATATCGACCTTTATATCAACCACCTTGATATGAATATATTGATTGACCTACTGGAGGTAGAATATTACAGTTATCATCTGATGCACAAATTATAAAAGAGTGATTAGAATTGTTTAGTAGGGGAATTATTCCAACTCAAGAAAAATTGAGATGATTCTTTAATGAAAGATGATTTAAAACAAGGAGATGAAATAAAATTCATCTTTCTTTTGCTCAAAGATTACTAGAAAAAGATAGATTGCTATTCTATGCAGGATATATTAATTATTCTGATTGGGAAGTAGACATGATACCAGCGAAACATCCACCAATAATTGATTTAATGACAATGAGTAAAATATTAGATAGATTGCATCCTACAACTTTTTATAAAAAATGCACGGAATCGGATATCTGAAAAAAACTTCCTTTAAGATGATTCCTTATAGACCAAGAAAGTAATACATATTATTCTTGATGACCATCAAAAGGTAAGAATAAATTATATTTCTATTATTCATGCAGAATAAAAGATGAAACTGGCAAAGTAAAAACCATTAATGTTTTACATGATAAACTTCATACCGAATTCGTTTCTTATTTAAATACTTTCAAAATAGATGAAGATACTCTTGATGTATTAAATGATGTTATGATAGATATATGAAAAGAAAAGAGTGCAATCAGAATTGATTTATCAAAAGACAAAGAAAAGAGAATACTTGAAATTGATAAAGAAATTGAAGATTTTATGGGTAAAATACATAGGACGAATAAAGAACAGATGATTGAATTATATGAAAATAAAATCATTACATTGACTGAAGAAAAAGAAAATTTAAAGCTTAAAATGAAAGAGGTGTCTTTTAGCGAAGATATTGATATTCAACAATTGATTTCAAACACCAAAGTCATTTTAACAAACCCTAAGTTCATATGGGACTTAGAAAACTTAGAATTACAAAGAATGCTTATAGGTGTCTTATTTAACAACAAAGTTTATTATAATAAAAAAACAGGATTTCAAACACCTGAAATCCCGCTTATTTATACTGATTTAAGGTCTTTTGACCTTCAAAATACCCATTTGGTGGAGATGATGGGAATTGAACCCATGTCTAAAAGGCATATATACTGATTTCTACCACAATAGTCTATTAACTATCCATTTTTTTAACGTTATTATGTCAGGATACGTTAGCCAGTAAACAGGCATAGGTTTTTACCATAACAACTGTGTCCACCGAAGTGAACTGGTTTCCTGCTTAGTCACCCAAAGCGTAGCAGGAGTCGGACAATGGGTTGGTACATTAAGCAGCTAACTGAAAGCTAGGCTGTTTAACGAGAGCAAAAGCTCTG